>Ga0209427_10008672_pt1 | contig 11418 bp, 4 predicted proteins | sample DeeMarSWOR136_30_FD_187465 | JGI IMG/M metagenome (GOLD analysis project Ga0209427, IMG submission 187465) | Marine sediment microbial communities from White Oak River estuary, North Carolina - WOR-1-36_30 (SPAdes) (version 2) | ecosystem: Environmental > Aquatic > Marine > Intertidal zone >... | reverse complement strand
CGATATAAAATCCGGGCGTCAGCGTGATTTCGCCAGTAATGTCCCAAATGTAAACATCAAAATCGGGATTATTCGGGTTCAGAGCGAGACGCGCGGCTATAGCTTCGCTGATAACGGTGACCTGAGCACCGGTGTCAAACATAAAGCCGTTCTTGTCGATAGCACTATTGTCACCGTGGATAAGGTCTACGCTGGAGAAGAAGAAGAGACTCTGGGCCGGCAAGAGTACCGTTATTGTTGATGGGATTATGGGTTCGAACGGATCGGTGAGGTTAGGGAAGTACTGGACGGCGGCACCGCCGGTGGGGCGCAGCTCCAAAGATATGGTGTTGGAGTAGTTCGGGATGCAGGGGTCGTTGTCTTCGTAGAAGCGTATGTCAGGGCCGCTGAATTCATTGCCATCGCGCACGACTGTGATTTGTTGGTCGTTGCGGACGGCTGTGGTGAAATAGACCGAAAGCGGCGTCCCGACAACAGTCGGCACATTCGGTGATTCAATCGAGTCGCCGACGAGGATTGAAACATTGGTCTCTCCGACCATACCGGAGTTGTCAATGAGCAGGCCATTAGGCTCGATGGCACCGAGTCCATCGATAAATAAACCTATCGGCTCGCTCACCCAGGCATACGCTGAGGCGGTGGCGCCCATGATTTCGATCATGTTTGAGGTAAGATAGGTACCGGAAAGACCCGCCTTTGTAGCAGCTTCTTCGCCTATTATGTGGACACTGGCGCCGGTATCAAAGATACTGATGGCGTAGTCGGACTGCGGATTAGAGGGGGGCAGGGGATCACCTATCACAGAGGTTGTTGGTATGGCATCGATTTCAAGTACACCAAGACGCTCATCAGTTATGACAGTGGCAATCCAAGGCACGAACCCATCTATGGGAGGCGAGTCGATGACGGTTGCAAAAATCTCAGTTGCGGATTCTTCAGCGAATGGTGCAAGACGCAAAGCCGCCGCAGGCGGAAGGGCCTTTTTACGAAGTGGTCTCCGTTGCCGGCACATTTGTCTATTGAGTGTCGGTACTGGCTTGTCCTTGGGGTAACTAATCGCCTTTATGCGGTCGCCCCCGGTCACGCGCCAATCGACCTCTTGGCGCTTCCAGCCAGGCCGGTCGGCTCGAACAGCTGCAGACCAGCAAAGGAGGACAACGAGCGGCAGGATGAGCCACGCTCGAATTGGCCTATGCGAATTCATTCTTTTCACCTTCCTTATCCGTTTGCAACACATATTATTATAACATATTTGTGCGGGATTCGTATATGGAAAATTCTAATATGGCTGCAAGTAATAGTAAATACAGGCGGTTATGCTCTTGACAAATTCAGCGTTTTGGCGTAATTGAGTGGTATCGGTTTTGGTCCCCGTAGCTCAATTGGATAGAGCGTTGGCCTCCGGAGCCAGAGGTTGTGCGTTCGAGTCGCACCGGGGATAATTTATAAGTCTCTGATTGTCAAGTCTTTATGCTTCGTGTCTTTGTTGTTTTAGGCGTCAGAAGGGGGGTGCAGCAAATTTAGAGCAGGAACTTTACTCATTATTTAGTCACTTGCCTTAATCAATAAACTGTCACCATTGGCCAGGATTACGGGGCTTCGAAAGAATATGTTCAACTTACGGTCCTGGAATTGATAGCGAATCCGAACATCCTGAGCATTCAGCTTGGCAAGGACCCGTACCGGTGCTGGGTCTGCGGCCATTTCAAATTTCATTTCGTTTAGTTTAAGTGTTCCGTACTTAAGCTCGATTTGTTGTGTTTGGCTATGTGCGGAGACTTTTTGCGAGAAACTTCCCCATCCTTTAGCGGTGGTAAAGGCGGCCTTGAAGTTCTCTGGGTTTATCCGCGGTGCAAAGGCCAGATATCCTTTTGGCCCATGATATTCGTAACCACAGGCAGCGATAAAGGCACCATAGCTGGCCATTGCGCGGGCGTAATGGTCGGAGCATTCGATTTCGTTATATGGGTTACGCAGAGCAGCGTCGTAGCGGTCGTGGATCGCACGGGCAACGGTCAGGCCCTCGATAATCATTCCCTCCCAAATCATGTGCGAAGCCACCTGCCATTCAAAACCAGTCATACATTCATTAAAGTACATATACTGCCAGTGTTTCTTGAAGTCCTCGCGCAAGCCGCCTTTGGGCCAGGTGCACATAAGCAAGCCTGCATCGCCGGCTACGGCATACCATCGGCCCCGTTTGAACTTTTCGCGGAAAGGGCCGACATCCGGCACAAAATTGTATTTCCATAAGGCACGCAGGGCGCTTTTGATTTTCTGTTCGTCAAACAGTCGGCCGAGACCTACTTGAAATGCCCAACTCTGGCCGAAAACCTGATCGATATAACAGCCTTTGCCGATACCTATGGCATTGAGGTGATTAGGGTCTTCGATCTGGTAGAAGTATTCGCCATTGTAGAGCCCAAGAATCCTCTGTGAGCCGCGTTTGGCGATATCTCTGCAGCGTTGGGCGAAGTCATCGTCCCCGACCTCGATGCCCATGGCCTCGCCGGCCCGCAGTGCCGCAAGGTAAAGTGAAACAAGGAATGAAATCTTGCCGAACCAGGCGGCATCGAGCGTGTTGGGCTGCGAGCCTTCAACAATGCCGTCGTCATCGCCGTCATGCTGGATCATATATTCGATGGCCTTTTTGATTTTCGGCCACATGCGCTTCAGGAAGGCATTATCAGCGGTCATCTGATGTTCCCGGTAAGTGCCCAGTATGCGGCCGCACTGTCCATCGTGGGCGGGGTGGGAACTGCTCTGTAGGTTGGCCCGATGGCCGACACCACCGTCAGCGTGAAAGGCGATACCAAAGTCCACTTGTTCGCGATGCTGACGTTCAATATCAGGAAACAAACGACCAACCGCCTGGGCGTAGTGCCAGACGTGTGTACAGGTACCATGACAGCACCCGATACCCTCCCAGGCCCAGAACCGGCCGCTCTTAAAGCGATAGCAGGTGCTGGTGGCCAGAGTTGTGGTGTTTGCCATTGTCCGATCGAGGAACCAATACGGCAGGGATGAGTCGTACCATGTATCGCACCACAAGCGGGTGTATGTGCTGAGACGTTTGAAGTTAGCAGCTACGTATTGTGCCACGTCATAGGCATTTGAGAAACGGCTGGCGTAGTGCCGACCCACGTTGTTCATCCCGGACACCGACAAATTCGGGAAATGCCAGGTGACGACAAAGGTAACGTTTTGCTGTTGGCCGGGCCTTAAAGAAATTCTTCGGCCGAGAGAGCCGAGCAGCTTATCGCTTAACGGCCTGCTTGCCTTGTCAACGCACCGTTGGAAGTCGCCGGGCTTAGATATCGAAGCTGAAGCCAGGTCCTGAGGACTACTGTCCAGCAAGGCCAATCCCATCGTGCCAAAGTCGTGCAGCTCGTTTAGAACAAACGCTTTTACCGGCCGGTCGGAAAAGACAATGTGGTCGACGCCGACGTTGCCCCAGCCGCCGGTTTCCTTGTCCACAATCTGAATTTGTGCCTGTTTGTCCTGCCATTGTTCAACATTAAAGGAGGCCGGATCCATGCGATTGTTGTTCTGACCGGTCGCAGTTTTCACCACCTTGCCGTCAATAAGCAGGTTCAGGCACGTTTTACCCTCGTGGGCACCACCGCCGATTAGGAAATTGATGTACTTGCGCTTGATGATAAAAAGTTTGCTGGTGAGCGTCCCGATGTGTTGGTCACCGCCGCGCACATCTTCACCTTGGCGAACGTTATGGGTGTTGACCACGCGTTTGCCTTTGCCGGCGACGTCACCCTGATAATTAGGCATATCGCTCATTTTGATGGGCGAATCGCCCAAGGCGGTGCCGGTGACCGTCCATCCTTCGTAGTTTTCCTTCTCGAAATCTTCAAAGACGATGTCGGGCCTAATTGTTGCGTGCTGATTGTGAATGGGCTCGGCGGAGCAGGATAAAAACGTCATTTCCTGCCCACGTAACACTTTATTTCTGCGAATTCCCGAAACCTGATTGCGGTGGTAGAGGCAAATGGCATTTTCCAGCCAACCGCTTATTTCAGCAGTAACAGGTTTGTTAGATTCATTCTTAACTGTGTAGCTCATTACTGTGGCCGGTAGAGATGAGTCGTTTGTATTAAGTGGGATAAAAGGTGAGTACGCTTCCAATTCAACGGATACAAGACAGGCCTTATCTCTGTAGGTTACACGGCCCATGGGATACCGCCCCTCGAACGAAATATTTGAAAATCCGCTTTGGTCTAACGGGCGGACCTTGCCATCTATACTGACAGCAAAGCCCTGCTCAATGGGAGATTTCGGTGGGGCGGGAGATACGTAATTGGCACCCTCGCGCATACGTAGCGATTGTCCCTTATATTGCACCTGTCTGGGCAGGATTCCTTCGACAACGTGGTTGAAAATATCCCAGAGCCATAATCTGCCGTCGCCCCCCAGGTAGACTGTGCCATTGAACAATCCGCCAATCGGCATACCTATATGCTGCAGTGCGAGGGGGTCGGTAACTACAGTAGGTCGGCCGCGTGCCGTTAGGGAAGCGAGCCATTGGGGATTGAGCTTCTTGTCGAAGGGAATGATTTTAAGGTATTCGTTTTCTTCGAAAGGACCGGCTATAACCGGCAGTACGGTGCTATTTAACACCGCCCCGGCGCCGATTGCGGTCAATGCCATAAAATCTCGACGATTGATTTTGGCGCATTCACATTCTGCGCCTTCGTGCAAATTGTCACAGAAAGATTTCTGGTCAGCCTGCTGGATTTTTCTTTCGTTCATATCACATCCTCCCTATTTCAGACGGGATTAACAGGGGAAAATCCCGTCTGAACAATTCAAACTACCACAGCTCATTGATTGTCTTGACAGTCTCGTTCACCAGGACCTGTCCACCTTCGGGCCCTACGACGTATTTGTCTGCGCTGTAACCGCCGCCCTTTACGGCCTTCTCTGTCGGAAGATACCCGTTATTCTGACAGGACAATTGTACCAATAACGTTAAGACCGCCTGGCTGCGGGCCTTGATACGGATGCCGTAATCGAGATACAGCTCGAACGGATTGGTCGCTATCGCAATATCGCCCAGTCGAATCACATGAAATTCTATGGGCTTAAGGGAATCGGTTTCGTAAAAGGGCAAAATGGCAGGCTCATTCTCAGGCAGGTCCAAATGTACTACTTTATGTCTGAACGGCAGTTGCCATTCGACATTCGACTTTGCCAGGGTAAATACATCATCAACAGCATTTGCGATGCGCCGGGCAATCTCCTGTCGCCTTGATATGCCTCTTCTTTTTAACATCAGCCCGTCTGCTTTTTGGCGAAAGAGTAGATGCGGCGACTGGTCTCCGGCAGGCGCGCACTGCGGAAAGATAAAAAGGTCCTCGGAATATCGTTTTCTAATCTCTTCTCTGGTATCGTGCCAGAAATCGGCTGAGATTTCGCTCAAGTTTTCCGTCTCCTGGGCGGTACAAGCGATGTTGATGACAATCCCTGTTAATTTCTCGTCCGCCCGCCAGAAGAACAGCATTTCTACCGCGTGGTCTTCATAGCCCTCGATGTTTGAAAAGTTCTCAGTGTTTGTGTTGCCGTACATCACGGAAGAGCCGTCGAAATAGTGTGCTCGCCGATTCGCTCCAACAACGGCGTGCCCGAGCGCCCAGCTCATACCGGCAGGTTTGCGGTTTTGCCAGGCTTGAACTATGGCCTTGGCGAGTCGTTCCACAAAGAAATTGCCATATTCGGACGCCTTCATAACACCCTCGTCCTTGCTCACATCATAAAGACCTTTGAAAGTTCCGTCAATGAAGCCCGGAGCGGTATGCGTATGAGTTGCATTTAGAAACAGTTTGCGGACATCAAAATCCGGAATTTGCGGTTTCACGAGGTCTCGGATGCGCTGCTGGATTTGCTTGCGGATAAATATTACATCGCACGAAACCATAATGGCCTGCTCCCCCCTTGCCCCTCTGCTACGGGTTTCCAGGGCCAGCACAGTCGCTGTCAGTGGGTCCAGAGTGGTCCTTGCAATCCGCTTGTGGAGTTGTCCTATTACAACGACGGGTTTTTGGGGAGTTATATCCACAGAAGAGAAGCCAACATAAAGCGAATCTTCTTTTGTACCCTCCGACATAGTTCCTGGATTCGTATTTTCTGACCTGTTCTTCTCTTTCACAAGGCCAATCTTCTCAAAGGGGATCCGTTTGAAGCCGAGTTTGAAGGCCGGGGAGTCGTCCTTGAGGCGGAAATCTCCGCGTGCCGCATCGACAAAACACGGGTCGGCCTCGATGAGATTATCCCGGACGGTAACCATTTCTTTAGTTGCACCCCAACGGATTGTCAGCCATTTGTCGCCAACACAAATATTGCGTGCTACCAGGATGTTGCCCGGCGGTACGCCGTCGTCCTTAGCATAGTACTCTTTTAGGTCAGCCAATTCCGGATAGCGCGTGCTATAAGGTGGCTGCCGCCAGTCCATCCTCTCCAGCCGCTCTTTCATGGTCTTGTAGACCATATTATGCCAGACTGGTGATTTGCTTAATCCACGACCATCAATATCTATCGCCGGGTCGCAGTCAATAAAGATGTTGTTTTCGACCTTGAAGTCCCGTCCACCGCCGAGAAACACCGCGCGGTGAAGCTTCCACAGCACATTGCCGTAGATGTAAGTGCCGCTGACACAGTCATCCATATAGATGCCCATAGAGCCCATACCCACTCCGCCGGTATGGTGGATGAAGTTATGGCGTATGACGTTTCCGCGGAATGTGTAGTCCCTGCCCGTATAGATAGCACCAACATCACCGGTCTCAAGACAAACGTGATGGATTTCGTTGAGTTCGATAATGTGGTCATTGCCCCCGAAAAGGATTGCGCAATGAGGATGGTTATGGATAAGGTTGTTGGAAGCTCGGATGCCGACGCCTGACATCGAAACTGCAGGCACGTAACATCTGGACCATCGGGCCACGTGGTGAATGTGGTTGTTGTGTGCGAAGTGACCTGCTGGAGTCAGTGTCTTGCGGTCCCCGCCTCTCAAAGAGATGCCGCCATCTCCCGTTTCGCAGATTTCACAGCCGACGACTTTATGTTCTCTGCCGCCGTTGACAGTAACACCGTAATTTCCAAGGTTGCGTAATAAACAGTCGGCTACGAAATTGTTGTTTCCGCCTGAAATCCGGACGCCGGCGCCACGAGCACACTCAATTGTCAGACCTCGAATGCTAATATATGAAGCGCCATTTAGATGGAACAACGGGCTTTCAACCGTGGAAACCATGGTCTTACCGCGGTTGATCGGCGCAGGCGGCCAGAAATAAAGGATGCCGCTTTTACGGTTCAGATACCACTCGCCCGGCTCGTCCAGTTCTTCCAGAACATTGAGGAAATAAAATCGTCCACCAACACGGAAACCGTAGTTTCCATGTGGCGGGCTGGTTTTGATAAGACGCTTCTCAAGGTCAATAGAAGCAATATGTTCATAGGAATTCGCCCAGTCGTAGGCCCAGTATCCGTGGACCCAAATGTCACTGGTGTCTTTCCATCGATTAGGGCGGTCACCCTCATAGTTAAAACCGCCGCTTAGTTCGCCAAGCCTGCGACCGTGACCATTATCTTTGGCCTTAGTAAAGCCGACGATTTTTACAAAACTATCGTTTGGCCAGCGGGCAAGGTTCATTGGCTTGTCCTGGAAAAACAGTTCCAAGGCGGCAGGTGATGTCCCACGGGCAAAGCCCCGCGATTTCAATTGGCCGAAGTCGTCGATGCCCTGTGCCTTCAGGTTAGCCTGATAAACCTCCTTGCGGGCGGCCGGGTCAAGCCGGTCCAGAATGGCCGGGTCCTGTACCTTTTGCCAGTTGCTTAACTTTCGGCCACCGATAATGCAGACCTGCTCGCCCGCCATACCCCGATAGACAATCGGTGTCTCTAATGTGCCCGAATCCTCGGATGTCAATTCAAGACCCCGTTTCAGGTAGTATTCCCCGGAGCGAACCCACACGGTAACGCCTCCTTTCGGCAGAACCTTAGTCTTCTTTAGTTCGCGGATGGCATCCCTTGCGCGCTGGATGGTGGCAAATGCCCTGACGAGACTGGTACCGGATGCCGTATCGTTTCCATCGGGCGAAACATAAAAGGCAAATTTCTCCGGTGTTGCAGAAATCGATGTCAACTGAACAGATAAGACCGAAAGAACGGTAAGCAGGCATAAAGACCGCAATTGCCGTCGCTTCATAATATCTCCTCTTTATAATGGTGATTTACCTGTGGCAGAGTTATATCCGAACATGATGATTACAAATTTAGCTGCAAATTAGCTGCAAGTCAAGAGCAAAGTGCACCTGTTGTAGAGCCAAGCGAGGCGAAATGAAACCAGTTCGTAAGGACTGCCATTCCACTGTGAGGCCCGCCGTTTTGCTTGCCCCTCTGCTTCTTGCGAAGCAAAACGAGGGGCTTCGCAACAACGAAGCAGCGGGACTTCCGGAGTAAGCAAGCGCCGTTAGAAATTACACAGGTGCAGGCATATTGCGAGAAAGGAAAATTTCTAATGGTGCAAGGCATAATCCCTTAGTAAATGAGCATGGTAACTGTTGCAGCAATCGGATAAAATACTGTGCAAAATATTTGGAGGACAAAGACTATGAAGAAGTACGGAATGATTGCTGTGTTTTCAGCGTTAGTAATTTTATGCAGTCTTGTTCTTGGGGCACTCCAACAAGGCGTCCTGTGGACTTACGGAGAGATTGACGCAGCGGTCGCCGATGCCAGGATCGGTTCAGGCAAATTTTTGCCGGTCGAAAGAAAGCTTTTTCCAAACCTGTTGATATGGACGGATACCTGTAATGTTTACGTGATTCGTGATGGCGATACCGCGCTTCTCATTGACCTCGGAGACGGCAGTGTGCTGGAACACTTGCCCGAAATCGGCGTACAGGACGTAGAGTGGATTTTATTCACCCACCATCATCGCGAACAATGCCAGGGTTATCCACGTTTGAAGGGCTGGGATACAAAAATTGCAGCGCCACAAGCGGAGCGTTCTTTATTTGAGCGTCCGTCAACGTTTCGCAAGATGAAACCCGCGCTCGGCGACACCTTCACCGTTTATGGTTCAAGCTATGTACGTCCACCCATTCAGCCAATCCCGATGGACCGCGGCTTTGCCAAAATGGACACCTTCACCTGGCACGGCCACAAATTTCGGTGCCTCGAAACGCCGGGCAACAGTCCCGGCGGGATGTCCTACCTCGTCCAATACAAAGGCCGTTGGTTGGCTTTTTGCGGCGATGTAATGCTCGACGGCGCGCGCATGCACAACTGGTTCGATACAGAGTGGGATTACGGTTTCGCCGCCGGCATTTATGCGCTCCATAACTCGGCTGCTCTGCTTGAAGACTTCGACCCCGTCTCGCTTCTTCCTTCACATGGCCCGGTAGTTTGCAATCCCAGACAGCAACTGCAGGAGTTTCAGAAGAAGCTCCGCCGACTTGAGCGGATGCTCGTGCGTGGTTACCCGGTGAAAACTTTTGCTGCTGCGAATCAAGACAGAGTTTCCAAGCCCACGGCAGTTCCTCAACTCTGGCAGGTCACACCACACCTGTTCAAATTCAAAGGGCCTAACTTTTCGCCTAACTTTGCCCTAATCCTTGCCGACAGCGGGCACGGACTCGTGGTAGATTGCGGACTTCTTGATGCGGCCTTTCTCGACAAATCCATAGAGCTGATGCGCGAGCGTCTGGGCTTAAAGAAAATCGATGCAACAATCATTACTCACATGCACGGCGACCATGTGCTCGAAGCGCCCCATCTGCGTGATAAATATGGTGCACAGATATGGACGCTGGATTGCATTGCCGACAAATTCGAGCATCCCGAGCGTTACAACTACGCTGCGTCTGTCCAGGCCTACGGCAAGCACTTCGAGAACGTCCACATCGACCGCGTCTTCAAGTCGGGCGAAACCTTCCAGTGGGAAGGTTATAAGTTCACCGTGGACTGGATGCCCGGCCAGACGGAATTCGCGCTTTGTCTGAATGGAGACATCGATGGTCGCAGGGTCGCTTTCACCGGTGATAATATCTTTGCCGACCCGGCTGACCCTAATCAGACCGGACACGAGGCCGTCGTGGCCCACAACAGCAGCATCCTCGAAGAAGGTTATCTCTATGCCGCCAACTACCTGCGCCGTCTCAAACCTGATTTGATTATGGGCGGTCATTCCTTTGTGATGGACAAACCTGCGGCGCTCATAGAACGCTTCGGTAAGTGGGCCCTGGACATGCGTGCGACCTTCCAGGCTCTCAGCCCCGATGAGGATTATCGCTACTGGTTCGACCCGTTCTGGGTACGAGCGGAGCCTTATCGTCTGATGCTGCAGCGCGGTCAGTCGGGCGAAGTACTTCTGTACGTGCGTAACTTTCGCCGGCGCCAGCAGAGACACCGTATCGAAATTCACACGCCTTCGGGAATTATCGCCGAGCCTGCCGTCTTGGAAGGGAAATTAGCCGCGGAATCCCAAGAGGCATTTTCTGTTCGTTTGACAGCGGCTGGAAACGCCAAAACAGGCGTAACAATCGTCGCGCTCGACGTAACTCTCGACGGCCGGCACTATGGAGAATGGTTCGATTTTATCGTGGATGTCAAATGAACAATCCTGCCTGAATCATTATAGATACAGGCCAAATGTAAAACTGTAATCAGGAGGTGAATTATGAAGCTTACCAACCGTTTCATTGGATGTGTAATCGTTGTTGTCAGCTTGGCACTATTGAATCCTTCAGCGAAGGCCGATGCTCTGGCGGTCGGCGAGCCCAAACTCAAGGTGCAATCTGTCATTCCTCTTAAAGTAAAGGCCTTTCGGCTTCAAGACGTCCGCCTGCTTGAAGGGCCGTTCAAGCGGGCGATGGACCTTGACAGGCAATATCTACTGTCGCTCGACGTGGACCAGCTACTCCACAACTTTCGTATCAACGCAGGGCTGCCTTCCTCAGCCAAACCACTGGGCGGTTGGGAGGAACCCAAATGCGAGCTGCGCGGGCACTTTGTCGGGCATTACATGACGGCCTGCGCACTGATGTATGCGAGCACAGGCGACGAGCGGCTAAAGGACAAGGGTGACCAGGTCGTGGCGGGACTGGCAAAGTGCCAGCAGAAGATTGGCAGCGGTTACCTGAGTGCTTTTCCCGAGAGCTTCTTTGACCGCGTCGAGGCACGGAGGCGCGTGTGGGCGCCTTATTATACGCTGCATAAGATTTATGCAGGTCTGCTCGATATGTATGTTTATTGTGACAACGAGCGGGCATTTGAGGTGTGCAGGAAATTTGCGGACTGGGTGCTCGCCCGCAATAGGCATCTGACGGATGAACAGATGGAGAATATGCTTGGCACCGAGCACGGCGGAATGAACGAGGTATTGGCGAACTTTTACGGTGTTAC
>Ga0209427_10008670_pt1 | contig 11420 bp, 10 predicted proteins | sample DeeMarSWOR136_30_FD_187465 | JGI IMG/M metagenome (GOLD analysis project Ga0209427, IMG submission 187465) | Marine sediment microbial communities from White Oak River estuary, North Carolina - WOR-1-36_30 (SPAdes) (version 2) | ecosystem: Environmental > Aquatic > Marine > Intertidal zone >... | reverse complement strand
GCAAACATATCCGAAACGCCCATCCAGGAGTATTCAAGGACGGAGGTGGGTGCGGATTTATCCACCAGGACCATATCGGTCAGCATCTTCCAGGCATTTCTTCCCTCGGGGGAATCAATGACAATCCTCTGTCTTTTCACGTCCACCGTCCTGCCCCCCTGAGAGTAAACCATATCCCGCAAGGGGTAGATGATATCCATTTCACCGCCTGCCGAATAGACGTAGCCCCACATTTTGGGCGTCGTTACCTTCTTGGCCAGATCCCGGAGTTCTACCCATGTCTTGGGCGGCTTGGGAACGATGGAAGGCCTGTAGTAAAGCATCATGGTCTTGGTCTGACCGATGGAGCCGTAAATGTGACCGTCCGCCGTCCTAAGTCCGTACTTCAGGGGCTCCGCGTACAGCTTCCACACTTCAGGATCGTCCCATAAGGGGTCTAGCGGGTGCAGCCAGCCCCCGGCAACCATCTGTGTATAGGTCGTAGGGTGGTCGTAACAAAAGACGTCCACGGCCGGACTTTTGGCGGCGAATATGGATATGGTCTTCGCAACAATGGGCGCTTCCGCCCAGGCCAGGAGTTGCACCTTTACACCGGTCAACTCCTCGAATTTTTTCGCGTTCTGAATCGTGGCCGGATCGTGCTTCAAGGCACCGAAGTTGGAGACCTTGATCCTCTTCACCCCGGCGACAGCCTCCTTCCACCCATCGGGTAGGATGTATGTGGGGCCACCGATCCTTTGGCTAATGGGCTTGGGAGAGTTCCACTTGATAAGCTCGTAGCTTTTTGCGCTCTCCCCCGCGGCGCCCCCAACGGCCAAGCCTAAAATAATGAGCAATACGACGAATGCTAGTTGTTTGGCTTTCATAGTGGTACTTCCTTTCTTCGATATACTTTGTCCTGTGAAAAACGTCTCCCCGCCGACATTCCGAACCTTCGATTTCCAGGCCCGGAGCTTTTCCCCGCCTTCCCTCGTATTTCAGCTTTGCCGGCAAAAGAATGATACAATTAAATTATTGTTTGATGGAATTAAAATGCAAGTCTCCACCCCCCGTACTTCTCCTCCCTTTGTGCTCTATCACCCCCCTTTCCTTCGGCAACCCAGCCGACTAAGAGATCTGTGACGCCAAATTCCGGAATCTCAGGCGATCTCCCTCTGTCCGCCCGTGGCTTTCCGTCCCACCCTCACGGATGGTTTGGCTTTGTCGACTGAGCCCATTTTAGCAGGATAAAAAGAGATGTCAATAAAAGATAAAATCAAAAGTTTCTTCTATGAGGCCGCTTGTTGTCAAGCTCCTTTTTTCGCTTACGACATGGGTTACTCCCTCAGTCGTCAATCGAGCTAGCCGCTTCCTTAAACGTGAGGCTTCTGTCTGCCTCGAACGAACTTCTATCCGTGCTGGCTTCTCTTTGCCAGGCACCTATCTCGAACTTGCGGGGTGAGCGATAATTAACTGTATCCTTGAATTTCCGCAGACCCCCATAAATTCAAGATTTCTTTCGCAAATGAATAAAATTGGAAAAAGATTTTGCGGACATAATGAAAAATTTTCAAAATCTGGAATTTAGGAAAGGTTTTGGGGATTTGACGGATAAAGGGAAGAAAATTGGGAGGGGCGAAATTGCCCCTTTCAACAGAAGGGATGAGATTTATTCAAAATATTCAACAACTTCCCCTATTTTTTTAGCCACTATTTTTCTGTATTTTTCGTGGATAAAGTTTCTATCGAACTCCCATTCTTCTTTCAACATTGCATCTTTTTCCTCATCGGTGAAGTATTCCATGCATGGTATGAAGAAATGCTTATCTTCCTTTTCTATGTGTCTCGGGTAGAACTCTATTAGAGATCTCATGTAATCGGCAATGACTGATAGAGACTCCCCTTCACCTTGGATATATCTCTCGTTTGCCTCCACGAGTTTTTTTGTAGTCTTCCTTCCCCACCGGTGTTCTTCAATCAACTCTTCCATTATCCGTTTATGTTCCTGTGTGAGTTCTTTTTTGTTGAGATCACGGAACAGAATATCCTCTTCCTTTCCATGATGACACTGATCGGCATAGGTCCGGATGAAATCAACAACTACTTCAACAAACTTAGGACTGATTTTCTTTTCTTTCCTGGAGCGAACAAGTTCTTTCTTCATTACCGCAATCATACGCTCGATGAGTCTGTGCTCAATCATTAGAGGGGCAATCGGCATCATGGCAAAACTCCTCTCTATCTTCTGCCGGTATCAGCCAAAAAAGTGGACTGCCTGGCATTACTCCTCGCGGTTATATTATGAGGAACATCTGACCCCATTTACCTCAATCTGCTATTTTGCATCTCAAAGGGGCAAAAAACAAGATCTACCCCCTTCTTGTTGAGGAGAGGGATGAGGGTCATTAACCTTCAATTCCTACCGCGTCCTTCAATCATAATTTTCCCTGTCAGAACTTTTCAACAAATTCAACAACGTCTCCCATTTTTTCTTTGTTCAAAAAAGCCTTGACAAGGGCGTTTTTTTATAATACAAGAACCCAGAACTTTCTTCAATTGGTGAATAAAGCTACCATTCCTACCTCACGCTCCCCTTTCAGAGGGGAGGGCATGAGCTTCCTTTTGGTCTGAGATCAGGGGCGAAGAAAGCCGAACTGTTTGGGAAGGAGTAAATAGGGCCAGAAAGGAGGTAAAAACCAAGTACGCCATTCGCATCGAAAGAATCCTCTTTTTTTCTGAAAAAACTTGATATTGAGGTTTGATATGAAAAAGCTCTTATGTGCCGTCATGGCTATCGGTCTCGTCGGGATTCTCAGCGTTGGAGCGTATGCCAGAGATACGATTATTTATTATCTCTGGGATGACCCCACTTATAAAAACATTGTGGAGGAGTTCAATAATTCCCAGGATGAAATTTTTGTGGATGCCAAAATTATCCCCGCCAAAGATTATCCATCCAAAATTCTGACACTCTTAGCGGGGGGGGTGAAAATGGATGTGTATATGAATAAGCGCCAAGTCGACATCTTCCCAATGATTGACAACGGGTATGTGGAACCTCTCGATGAATTGATTAAGAAGTATAAGTTTGATCTGGGAGGCATTTCCGTATATAAAGACATCTATACGGTTGATGGTGAGGTGTACGCACTTCCCTTGAGGGGAGCTTCGTGGTACACGTACTATAATAAAAGAGTATTTGAACAAGCTGGAGTTCCCACGCCTGATACCTTCGTTGAAAAGGGAAAATGGACCTGGGAAAAATTCGTAGAAATTGCCGAGCAACTTGCAACCGGTGACGGGAAGGTCTATGGAGCCCTGATGTACATCTGGTCCCTTTGCCAGTCCATTCCAGCGACTCAGCGAGGAATTCAATATATTACCGCTGATGGCAAACTCGATGTAGATGACAGCCTTATCTATAGTTTTAAAATCCGGAAAAAAATGGAAAGCAAGAAAGCGATTATGCCGCTGGTAGAACTGTTAGTCACCAAAACTCACTACTCCAAAGCCTTTTGGGAAGGCAATGTCGGTATGCTCCTTATTGGCGAATGGTTCCCCGGAATGATGATCAAAGCCCGGGATGAAAATCTACTCAAAGGATTCACCTGGCATGATTGGGGGCTCACTCGACTTCCTTGCAATGAAGCAGAGTACAGAACAGTGGGGATGCCAACCTGCAACCATCTCCACCCGGATTCAAAGAAAAAGGAGATAGCATTTAAGTTCATTTCCTGGATGGCCGGAGCGAAAGGGGCAGAAGTCGTCGCAAAATGGGGATTTCTGCCACCACGATCTACTCCAGAAGTCCAAAAGAGGCTGGCTTCTGTCCTCCCCGATGAAAAATCGTTGAAGTACTTTATAGAGCCAAAAGTCGTCCTTCCGGGATGGTTTAATAAATATGCCCCTAAGCTCAACACCGAAATCCAAAAGCTGATGGAAGAATATCTGTTGACCGATATGACTGATAACCAGTTTATGGAGACAGTCATCAAGAAACGATTTGAAAACATTATCAAGGCAACAATGTAAATGACAGCCCCTGCGAAGGTTCCGAACCTTCGCAGGGGTATCGTTTGTCGTTGACCATGAGGGAGGGTCCTCCTTTATCTTGCTGCGCTTTGAATCCTACCAACACAAGAATACGAGTATAACTTCATGAGTCGTTCAGCAGTTAAATACGATCGCCTGCGGCATGTCCTGATGTTTCTATTGCCGTGTTTTTCAGGCTTTTGTATTTTCATGTTATTCCCGACTATTGCCTCCATTTTGCTTTCCTTTACCAACTATTCTGGTGGCAAGACGATCGGAATCGTGTATTTCCAATTAACGGAGCCCTCATTGGAGACCTTGAAACAGAAAGGGGTACCTGAAGACGCCTTAAACGGCTTACAAAAACTTGTCGGCAAACGATATGCCAATCAAAAAAAATTTCTGCGGCAGGTCAAAAGGCGTATTGGCAAGGAGAACACGGCTGAATACGGAGAACGTATTGCAAAACAGGCCAGAAGTTTTTTTGGACTTCAAAACTATCTGACTGCATTCAAAAGTTCGCAATTCTGGAAGGCGATTCGGACCACCGTCATCTTTGTCGTGTCCACGATTGGCCTTCAGATCGGGCTGGCACTTCTTTTGGCCATGATCTTAAACAGTAAGATCAAGGGCCGGAATTTCTTTCGAAGTATTATTTTTCTGCCCGTGGTGCTTTCGACGGTCGCGATTTCGCTTTCTTTTATGTTAATCTTCCACCCCCAAAAAGGCCCGGCCAACAACTTGCTGCTGTCCCTGGGCTTCGATCCGCTGCCCTGGCTAACAGGCCAGAAGACGGCCCTGCTAACGGTCGTCTTCATTGTGCTCTGGCAGACCGTAGGGTATTATATGCTGCTATTGTTAAGTGGCTTGCAGACCATCAACCCGAGACTCTATGAAGCCGCCGAGATTGATGGGGCGAGCAGAATCCAAAAATTCCGGCATGTGACGATTCCGATGCTCACCCCGGTGTTGTTTCTCTGTATTATTCTGGCTATAATTCGCGCCTTTCAAGTCTTTGATCAGATCTATATCCTCACCGGAGGCGAAGAAGGCGGAGGACCGGCAGGGGCCACCACGACCCTGGTCTTCGATGTGTACCTGAATGCGTTTAATCATTGGAAAATGGGCTACGCCTCAGCTGAAGCCACGATTCTGCTAGTCATTATCCTGTTTATTACGGTGATTCAATATAGACGGCAACGCAAGTGGGTTACGTATGATATTGTGTGATTCAGCGTTAATCCGAATTCTATAATTAAAAATGGCGAACCAAAAGGCAAATCCCTGGACTATTCTTGGATATATCTGCCTGATTCTGGCAACACTTGTTATCTTGTTTCCACTGGTCGTGATAGTGTCTTCCTCCTTCAAAGATGAGATGGCGATCTTTGAATATCCTATCAAACTTATTCCCAGGCATCCCATCATTACGAATTATCTGCAATTAAAAGAGCATTTTCCACGCTATATCTTCAATTCCTTTAAGGTCACGCTGATTATTGTCCTTGTACAAATCATCACTGCGACTACTGGGGGCTATGCCTTTGCCAAACTCAGATGGAAAGGGCGGGATCTCATCTTTCTGCTTTATATCGGCTCGCTCATGATACCGATTCAAGTCTATATTGTCCCACAGTTTATCTTGATCCGCCGAATTGGACTGTATGATAGCCATTGGGCACTCGTGCTAGTTTCCACCTTTACCGCTCTGGGCACGTTTTTGATGAGGCAATTCTTTCTGACGATTCCTGACGCCCTGTTGGAAGCTGCCAAGATCGACGGAGCCAGTCATGTGCAGATCTTTTTCAGAATTATCCTGCCCATCTCCAAGCCGGCCATTGCCACGCAGGTCGTTCTGGCTTTCCGATGGTTTTGGAACGACTTCTTTAGTCCGCTGATCTATCTCACGAGTGAGCATTTGAAAACGTTACCCTTAGGACTGGCAGATTTCGCCACAGAATACTACACCTATTACGGGCCCCAAATGGCAGCCTCAGTGTTAGCCATTATTCCGGTGATAGTGGTATTTATTTTCGCACAGAAGTATATCATGCAGGGCGTTATAGCCTCAGGCATGAAGGGGTAAGCAAGCGGACAGCCCTATGGATATTATTGCATGTGACATCTTTATTATTGGTGGCGGACTGGCGACAGCCAGAGCAATAAGACGTTTACTTGAACAAGACGTGAGCATCCGTCATGTCGCCAAAGGGAGGTTCGGCTCGATCAGCCAGCGAGGTGTGGACGCCTCGGATCTGCATGGGAGAACGCCCTCACCGTGTGTTCTCAGAAGAGTTTAATGACCTTCCTGGCAGATATTCGTTACTTACAGAAGGCGTTCCAACATTCGCTCGTCGTGAACAGTCCTGCTGAACATTGGCAAGCCCTTGAACTCAGAAATTTGTTGCTTATGGGAGAACTCGTAGCCACCGCCACACTGAGACGGAACGAAAGTCGGGGCGGACATTATCGAGAAGATTTTCGGTAAAGCGATGATCATCATCCAGTTCGGGCTCTTATCCTGTCTCAAGCGGAAAATGAAACGATTCAAGTCAAACCGGAAGTTATCGATCCCGAGTGGTCCCCTCCTAATCAGGAGTTAGACTTACAGCATTGGTGCTAAGCAATTTACAGAAAAGAGGAGAACATACACATGACAACATCAACACAACCAGAAAATCTGATTGAACATATTCACGATGAAAATTATCGAGCACAATATAATCTGCAGAATTTGAATCATACTACGATGATCTGCGTCCGCGGGAGACCGCGGGAACAGTTAAACGGGAGATGGAATTTTACGGTTGATGCCTATGATTCAGGCTTACGGCAAAAATGGTATCTGCCCGACCAGACTGACACGCACGGGAATCGCCTGCCCTGGGATTTTGCTCCAGACGAAGGATACGACATCGACGTGCCCTCCTGTTGGAATCTGGTCGCTCCTGAATACTTCTATTACGAAGGCAGCGCGTGGTATTCACGAGGCTTCACCTATACTCCCCAGTATCCCGAAGAACGCGTTTTTTTAAGGGTCGGTGCGGCCAATTATGAGACCCTGGTCTTTTTGAATCATGAATATTTGGGGAATCATTACGGTGGCTCAACACCATTTTTTGTCGAACTAACCGATCACCTTCAGGAAAAGAATCTGATCCAGCTTTGCGTCAACAATGATCGTACTGTTGACCGGGTCCCAATGCGGAATACAGACTGGTTTAATTACGGTGGGCTCTACCGCGATGTCGAACTTATCCGGGTCCCGCAGGAATTCATTAAAGAATTTCAACTCTCTCTTGTCCCCAATGATCAGTTTAACGAACTCGCTCTGACCATCACTGTCTCAGATGATACCGCCCAAGACACGGTACGGATTCGTATCCCTGAACTTGATCTCGATGAGATGTTGACTTTAACGAAGGGGAAAGTTGAAACCACGCTGGCAGTGACCCCGGAGCTGTGGTCGCCGGAGAATCCCAAACTCTATGAGGTTGATGTCATATTTCGGATCGACCAGATCAAAGATCGGGTTGGTTTCCGGCAGATCAGTGTCAAGGGAACGGACATTCTACTCAATGGAAACCCGATCTTTCTGCGCGGGATTTCGGTGCACGAAGATGATCTGGACTTTGGGAAAACGTCGAATAGCCACGATATACGTCGACGCTTCCAACACGCCAAGGAACTCGGCTGCAATTTCATGCGACTGGCTCATTATCCCCATCATGAACTCGCACCCCAACTCGCCGACGAAATAGGGATCCTCCTCTGGGAAGAAATGCCCGTCTATTGGGCGATTGCCTTTGACAACGCGGCGACGTATCAGGATGCAGAAAATCAACTGTTAGAACTCATCAAACGCGATTTCAACCGGGCCAGTGTGATTATCTGGTCCGTGGGGAATGAGAATCCTGATACTGACGCCAGACTGAAATTTATGAGCGCGCTTGCCAAAACTGCCAAGACGGTTGATCCCTCACGTCTGGTCTCTGCAGCCTGTTTGGTCAATCGAGCCAAAATTAAGATTGAAGATCGACTGATAGAAGCACTGGATGTCATTGGCTTAAATGAATACTACGGGTGGTACGAACCGAATTACAAAGAGCTGGTCAAACTGGGTAAAAACTCGCAGCCTCAGAAACCAGTGATTATCACGGAAACTGGAGCAGGGGCCCTGGCTGGTCATCATGGCACCACTACAGACATGTTTACGGAAGAATACATGGAGCATGTGTACAAACGTCAAATTGAAGTCATTCGGACATTAGACTATGTGCAAGGGATGTCGCCATGGATCCTTTACGATTTTCGGACTCCCCGCCGCTGCAACCGTTTTCAGCAGGGGTTTAACCGCAAAGGGCTTATTGCGGAAGACAAACGGACGAAAAAAAAGGCTTTTTACGGGCTTCAGGAATTTTATCAAGAGAAAGCTGGCGAACAGTAAGCCTTGGGCTCCTGTTTCTAAGGACTGTTCTTTCAAGGTAGAAAGTTTAGGAACGTCCACAAAAAAGCAAATATCTTATTATGCTTATTGCTTTTGCTCCGCGAATTCTGTATAATATATTGAAAACATTAGATAAAATGAGCTTAATCAAAGCAACAAAGGCCGATGAGTCTCATGGAATTCCAAAGGAAATTTTCCACTGAAAAGTCCTGCCGACAACACCTGTTTCGTCTTCGCTGGCAGGACGGTTACAGGTGCCCCCGGTGTGGGCATACCAAGTACTCCTTCCATAGTAAACGGAACCTCTATCAATGCAAGTCCTGTAAATCGGATTTCAAATTCCCTTACTCCTTACCGGGTAAAGCGGCAAATGGTCTGTGAACAGGCATCCCCTATTTGTAATTCAGCTCCACAGGGGTAAGCTTCCCTTTTTAAAACGCATATCTTATGCCAATTGGACTCAGGCATCAGTTCAAAATACTATAAAATCCGATCCGCTTGCTGATAATTCCAATCAAATCCGGATAATTTTTGCGGATAGGTTGAAAAATTTTCACAATGTGGACTTATGAGGGATTTTGGGCGTTGGACTGGGCAAGTTTGGAGGAAAATTGGATAGAGCTAAATTGGGAGGGAAACCCCATAATTTGGGGCCTTGCGTGTAGTCAAAAACTCAATATGAAAGTCTGACCCCATACCCCCAACAACATCCCCTATTCTTAAGTAGCTTAATCAACTGGATTTCTCGTTATTTCACACCGGAAACGCCTGTTGGGCGTAGCGCCCGACAGGGGGCAGCGCGCTTGATCACTGGTCAGGATATTCACGTTTGGTCCGCCATCCCATGAATTGCCCCACCCGAAATCAACGACCACAAACCCGGGCCTGATCTCATCCGTGACCATCGCCTTGATTGAGATTGATCCTTCGGGAGATTCAACAATTGCCAGGTCTCCATCCCCGATATTTCTGAGCCTGGCATCCCGGAAATGTATCCTCAGCAAAGGTTCCGGCTGGATTTTGCGCAGGCAGGCAACGTCCCGGAACCTGGTGTGCACATAGTTGCCCGGCCGCCTCGTAGTCCCTACCAGAGGATATTGCTCTATCAGGTCCTGGCTTTCCGCGAAGGGCCGGAAAACGGGGACAGGGTCCTGGTTGTGGTCCTTCAATTTCTGACAGTACAACTCAACCTTTCCTGAAGGAGTCTTGAACCCCTTAGCGCTGTACTTATTGTATTCGATGCCGGGCGTCACGGGGATGACGTGCAGTCTCTGTAGCTCTTCAAATGTAACGTTCAAAGGGCTCAGCTTGTAATTGATCCACTCTTCATTAGTGGTCCAGGGATAATGTTGTTTCAGACCCAGTCTCCTTGCCAGTTCATACTCCACATCAAATACAGAGCGTGATTCGCCAATGGGTTCGATAATCTTTTGCTGTAAAGCCACATATCCCCCATCGAAGCCGGCCCAGGCGCCGTATCCGTGCCGCTCAAAGTCTGAAGCTGCCGGCAGAATTATATGGGCAAGATCCGCCGTGGCAGTGGGGAGGATATCGAAGACCACGATCAGCTCCAGCTTTTCCAGCGCCTGCCGCACCCTCCTGTAATTGGCGTTGATAAGCAGCGGATTGGTATGATGTGTGATTAAAGCCCTGGGCGTGTATGGCTTGCCCGTGAGGAGGGCATCAATCATATACGGCGCCGTAACTCGGGGGAAAAGAGGAATGACTTCAGACGCCAGGTGTTTAACCTGCGGGTGCACGGTCGGGTAAGGCGCGGTCTTAGGTTTCGGGGCAAATACGTTGCCGCCGGACACATCAATATTTCCTGTAATCGCTGCAAGCATACTGATAACCCGGACGGTCTGAACTACGTTAGGGTGTTGATCTAGACCATTTCCGTCCAGGATGGCGGCTGGTTTGGTGGTGGCATAGACCCTGGCTATGTGTCTGATGGTGCCGGCAGGAACCTCGGTGATTTTTTCGGCCCACTCCGGTGTCAATTCTCTGACGTGCTCTTTCAAGAGATTGAAACCAACAGTCCATTTTTCTACAAACTCCCGGTCATAGAGCTGCTGATCAATAATTACATTAATCAAGGAGAGACCGAATGCCATGTCCGTCCCAACAGCGATATTCACCCATTCATCAGCGGAAGTGGCCAGCTCGGTTTGCCTGGGGTCTATGACTATAACCTTAGCGCCGCGTTTTTTAGCTTGAGGTATGACCGTAAAAAATCGCTCCGGAATAAGACCCTCAGCGTAATTTCTGGAATCGGTCGGATTGGCTCCCCAGATCACTATACAGTTGGTCCCTTTGAAATCCGCCACCGTGCGGTTGCCCAGGACCAACTCCTGGCCGAGGCGTCTGGGGCTTGAACAAAGGTGGGATGGACCCGTGTAGTTTGGGGATCCGTACGCGGACATAAACTGGACAAATCCATCCCGTATCTCTTGGGTTATCGGGGCGCCACGTAACTGCAGCACCGTCTCAGGACCATGCCGATCTCTGATTTCGTGAAGCCTGGTCGCAATGGTGTCCAGCGCCTTGTGCCAGGATATGCGCTCGAAGCGGCCATTCGTCCTCAGCAAAGGATGCTGGAGTCGGTTCCCGGAATGGACAACCGCAGCTGCGGCAGCCCCCTTGGGACATAAATAACCTCTGCTGCCGGGAAAATCGGGATCTCCCTTAACCCTTTCGATCCTGCCATCTTTTACCAGGACGTTTATGCCGCAGTTTGCGTAACAATAACCGCAAAAGGTTTTCATCCATTTTTGAGTCATACGCGCCGTGCTCCTTTCTTCCTACGCCTGCTCTGATATTCCCAGCAAAAAATAGACATTTAATCCACTGCTTGACGGTCAGCCTTGCATTATATCAGAAAATAAGTTGTTTCAGAACCAACGTTATATATAAGGGTGAAAAATTTTCACAATCTGAACTTGAGTGCGATTTGAGGAGACTG
>Ga0209427_10008667_pt1 | contig 11423 bp, 7 predicted proteins | sample DeeMarSWOR136_30_FD_187465 | JGI IMG/M metagenome (GOLD analysis project Ga0209427, IMG submission 187465) | Marine sediment microbial communities from White Oak River estuary, North Carolina - WOR-1-36_30 (SPAdes) (version 2) | ecosystem: Environmental > Aquatic > Marine > Intertidal zone >... | reverse complement strand
GAGGTAGAGAAGAATTGTGCCCGTCAGCGATCCGATCTGGGGCGCTGTACGGAAGAGGGTGAAAAGCTCAAAGCCGAGGTGGAACAACTGCGCCACGTGCAGCAGACCGAACGTGAACTGAGGCTTCGGCTGGAGAGCGCCACCGGGCAGGTGGCCGATCTAACCGGGCGGAAGGAGCGCTTGACCGCGCAGTTGAAACAACTCGAGCCCGAAATGGCATCGCTCGGCGAAACGGGGTGGGATGCCAACCGGCTGGAGTGGCTGACCACCGAGATCGCCAGGCTGGAGAAGGTCAGAACTCGGTTTCTCGGGTTGGAGGGCGAACTGAAGGCCTTGCCTGAAACGCAGGAGAATCTGGGCCGCCTGCGTGAGCAGGTGAAACGGGCGGAGGAAGAGGCCGTCCGCATCGAGCACGAGCTGGCCCAGGTCGGGTTCGATCCGGCCGCCTTCGACCGCCTGTCCGAGCAGCTTGGCGTCGCGCAGAAAGAGGCCGACCAGGCCCGGAACGCCCATGTGCAGGCGGAGAAAGAACTGGAGATCGCGCGCCGCGACATCCAGGCGAAGGAAGAGGAACTGGGGCGGTTGGCAATGATCGAGAAGAAACTGGAACAGAGCCGCACCGACCAGTTCTATACCGAAAAGCTGGTTTCGCTGTTCGGCGACTTCCGCAAGTACACGATCAGCCGCATCCGACCCCGGCTGGCCGAACTGTCCAGCCAGTTGATCGCTGAGATGAGCGGCGGTCGCTACAGTCTGGTTGAACTCGATGAGGACTACAACCTTCAGGTGATGGATAACGGCGAGTATTTCGGCATCGACCGGTTTTCCGGCGGCGAGAAGGACCTCGCCTCGCTCTGCCTGCGCCTGGCGATCTCGCTGGCGCTGACCGAGTCGGCCGGGCTGGATCGTTCGTTCGTGATTCTCGATGAAGTGTTCGGGTCGCAGGATACCGGCCGGCGGGAGTTGATCTTCGAGTCGCTCGCCAACTTGAAGGAGCGCTTTCCGCAGATGATTCTGATCACGCACCTGGACGAATTGAAGCACAAGGTGGAGATGCTGGTCGAACTGCTGCCGCAGGCGGGCGGCTGGTCGGAAGTGAGGGTCAATGGCGAAGTCGTCTGAGCGGTCGCGGCGGCGCTGGTTTTCGATCACGTTCGTGATCGTGGTGGCGCTGCTGATTCTGGTGCTGCGGCTGGTCGAAGAGATCGGTCCGGAGCGAACGCCCGGCGACCGGTTCGTGGTGGCGAAAGTGCTCGACGGCGACACGATGGAGCTGCAGGGTGGGGACCGCCTTCGCCTGCTGGCCATCGATACCCCGGAGAAAGGCGAACCGCTGCACGACGAGGCCACCGCTTTTCTCTCGCGCCGGGCTCTCGGTCAGGTGGCCACCATTGAGTATGCCAATCAGCGGCGTGACCGCTACGGCCGTCTGCTCGGCTACCTCTACACGGATACGCTTTTTGTCAACAAGGCGATCATCGACAGCGGCTACGGCTACCTGTATCTTTTCGACGACAACGATCTTCGGAGCGAACAGGTCCGTCTGATGCTGGCGGCTCAACGCTCGGCGATTGAGCGGAGGGTCGGTTTGTGGTCGATTCCGCACGAGCCGGAGGAGCGGTATATTAATTTGATCGGTTCGTTTCGCCTGCACCGCCCGAGTTGCCGTTCGGTGGGGGAATTGGTGCCGGGCCGCTATCGGGAATTCCGCACGCGCGAGGAAGGCCTGGCCGCCGGCCTGTCCCCCTGCCGCAACTGCAAGCCTTAGGATCGGTCAGACATGAAATCAAACCGCCCTCCTCGTGGAGGGCGATTGTCGTCTGTCCTCGGCAATAGAGAAGGCGACGTTATTTCAACAACATCATCTTCCGCGACTGGACGTCGTCTCCGGCGCGGACGCGGTAGAAATACACGCCCGAAGCCACCGCTCGACGCATATCATCAGTGCCGTTCCATATCACGGTGTGCTCACCGGCGGATTGCGTCTCACGAACAAGTGTGGCGACGCGCCGGCCGAGCACGTTGAAGATCGCTACTTCGACTTCGCTTCGGGTCGGGAGCGCATAACAAAAAGTCGTTGCCGGGTTGAACGGATTGGGGTAGTTCTGGTGGACGGCGAATGCCGATGGCAGCAATGAGGGACCTTCGTCGTCCACACTTGTCGGGAATTGCATCCAGTCGAGATATGCTTTCATCACGTTCACTGAGGAGAGATAGTCGCCACCCTGTCCGACCGCCATCAAAAACACCACTTGCTGGGTGTCGCCCGGACGGAAATCAATCGGACCGGTGGTCGCCATTGCTCTTTTGTCGTCGGGGTTTGGATCAAGATCACCCACTCCCCAGACCGGGTCACTAACATACCAGAATCTTGTCACTCGTCCCAAGTAGTCGGTATAGGGTGCGCCGCCCTCCTTGGCCTTCAGTCCATGCATGTACTGGTAAGATTCTCGATAGTTATCGGGATCGGTTCCGTTTACGTACACGACGGCGGAGTAGAGGTCAAGATTTCGATGGTTAAAAACCGGCTTCCCGTTTACAGTGGCAATGTGGCCCGGCGATGGCACAATCGGCCCTTCGAGCATTCTGAAACCGATTGCCGGTACGATAGGCGGTATGGCCCCAGAGTACTTGTCGTCTTGATTGGTGGCATTATAGCAAAAGACAGTGTTGTTCAGTGTGTCGCATGCAATGAGGTCGTCCCCGGACGCGCCCAGATCGGGATCGAGCCAGAGGCTGATCATGGTGTTCTTTAACGTTTTTGTGCCCTTATTGATGAGTTTGAATCGGAGAAACACAGACGTGGCCATTATTCCCGAGGTCCGCTTCCAAGCAAATACGGAATGGTGCACTTCGACGCCCACAGGAGCTGTGCTGCCGTTGTTGTTCGTGTGGCGGCTCTGGTTAGCATCGTTGCACACGGCCCAAAGGAAATGGTCGGCGAGAATACCCGGGTTACCGAAGCGGTCGACCGGCGCCCCCTGGTCGACCGGCCAGTTCAGATAATCGCTATTGGGGTTACTCGCCAGGCTGTCCCGGTACAGTTTGTAGACGCGAAACTCCGGCCGGTCGGTCTGGTATGTGCCGTTGAGCATCGGGCCGGGCACATACTCGGAACTATACTCCGACACCACGACCAGCGTGTCTCCAGAGGCCGAATCAACACCGCCCAGCCAGAGCCCTCCGGCATAGAAGGGAGATGGGGTGCGGCCAGCATTTATGTCGGCGATCGACGTATATGGAAAGTACGTCCCATAGTCGTTGCCGAAGATACCGGCTATATCACGACCAAAATTGCCGTGATTGGTCACGAACATCAAAATCCTATTGGCGTCGATGTATGTCTCGTTGTCCACGGTGAGAGCCGACTGGGGGCGCGAAGCCTTCTCCTCGGGTGGCAGTGGGTATGATGTCAGCCCGAAACCCGCCACCAGAACAACAACCGGCAGCAGGCACGTGAGGGGATGCCTGAAGATAGCCATGGGCGATACCTCCTGTCCTGAACGCGGAAATGCGCTTTCCAATAATATAGCCAACCAGGTCGATCTGTCAAGTGGCGGCCGGGCCGTCATGAGAAGCCGCCGCCGGCTCTACTTCAGCAACATCATCTTCCGTGACTGGACTTCGTCTCCGGCGCGCACGCGGTAGAAATATACGCCCGAAGCAACTGCGCGACCCTTGTCGTCTGCGCTGTTCCATATCACGGTGTGCTCACCGGCGGATTGCGTCTCACGAATCAGTGTGGCGACGCGCCGGCCGAGCACGTTGAAGATGGCTACTTCGACTTCGCTTCGGGCCGGAAGCGCATATCTGAAAGTCGTGGTCGGGTTAAAGGGGTTGGGGTAGTTCTGATGCACGCGGAATTCGAGAGGCAGTGCAGCCGTGTTCTCGTTGTCAACATCGGTGAGGTCCGGGTTGTATTCGAGAATCTCCCGCAGTGACGTGAGTGAACTGAGATGGTCCGCTCCCTGGCCCACCGCCAGTTTGATCAGGACTTGCTGAGTGTCGCCGGGCCTGAAATCAAATGGCCCGACACTGGCCATCATGTGGCGGTCGGCGGGTCCGCTATCGAGCCAGCCGGTTCCCGCGACCGGATCGCCGGAGAGGACATACCTCGTTGTATCGCCGTTGTACACCCATGGCAAACCACTATTCCAAGGGTCGAGCCCCATCATACACTGGTACGCTTGGGTATAGTTGTCTATGTCAAGGTCTGCGTGCCACCCGTTGTAGGAGTACATGTTGAGATTTCTGTGTTCCGGAAGCGGCTGGCCATCAACATGTGCCGTATCGCCGGGTGACAACACCACCGGGCCTTCGAGCAGCTTGAAACCTACCGCAGGAACGGCGGTGCCGTAATGACCGTCCGGCATAGCGTTGTAGCAGAAAAACCTATCGTGCAGTGAATCGCAACCGACCAGGTCATCCCACGCGGACCCCAGGTCCGGATCGGCCCATATGCTGACAAAGCAGTCCTTGAGACTTTTGGCGCCCTTGTTAATCAGCTTGTATTTGAGATAGATGCTCAATCCCAGCGGCCCGCTCGTGCGGATCGGCGCCTGATCGGCGCGGAACGTAAAGGTCAGACCCGGCACCGGTGGCTGTGCCCTCAGGCGGAAAACCGTGCCCTGCTCCGGCAGGTCCTGGTTGAATGGGGGTATCACGCCTCCATTCCAGTTCACCAGGACGATGCGATCCATCACGGCAAGTTCGTTACCCGGCCAGTTGAATGGGCTGGCTTGCATAGCGGAATCGAATTCCAAATAACCGGCCTCTCCCGGAGTGGTGTCCAGCGGTAGTCTCCAGTAGACCCAGTCGGTGTAGGGGTCGTCGTCACCTATGGAAACCGAGTGCTCGCAACCATCATGACAGCTTGCGTCCGCGGCCGAGCCATACTGGGACAGGTCGAAGACCAGGTTTTCGTCACCGTCATAGATCGCATCGCCCAGAATCCAAGGGATCAAACGTAAATCATCGGAGGGATCATCCGGTGTATCGCCAGCACTACGCCACAACTCAAATGGCACCCAGTACCCATTGCCGGTATTGAAAGCATCCCACACATGACTGCCGTTCACCCCGGGATTATCGCTCGATCCGGTGAAGCGCATCTCCCAGAGGTAACCCCCAAGTCGACCCATGCGCGCCGGATCGCCCCGGAAAACCCTTAGTAGAAAGGCATCATACAACGCACGAGTCCCCCCGCCGCTGGTGCCGCCGTTGTCAGCGGTATGAATCACCCATCGGGCCGGACCGACCTGCTGATTCTCAGCCGGGTCGGCGTCGCCCGGAGTCGGGAATCCGGCCATGGCCAGAGCTCCGGGGACAGGCGGGTCAACCGGTCCGGCAGCATTGGCCACTACTTCAAACGACTCGAATAGGTAATTCGCACGCACTGTAACAATAAAGCCATCCCTCCGGGTGCGGGTCCCACCCGAGAAGTCAGTCTGGTTCGCCAGCAGCGTGTCGCCAGTTGTGACATCTATCAGGTGCCAGACAAAGCCGTAGTGGGCGGACGTGTCCGTCATTACAACATATTCATGGCCAGTTAACATGGCCGGGTAAATGATCTGAACTTTGACCTCATAGTCAGTGTCGGCCGGTCCGGTTACCGCCAGCCGTCTCGGAGTGGGCAAGACAATGTCACCGGACTCGTCAAGCGCCCACACCGTCTGCTGGACTTCCACGCCCAGAGGGGCAGTCTCACCGCCGTTGTTGGTGTGCTGGTCAGGGTCGGCGTCGTTATAAACCGTCCACAGCATCTGGTCGCCGCGCATGGCCGGGCGGCCCTGGCCGTCGACCGGAGCGCCCTGGTCAACCGGCCATTCGAGATAATCCTGGTTGGGATTACTCTCCAGGCTGTCGCGGTACAGCTTGTATACCCGAAACTCGGGACGATCGGGCATAAACGTGCCGCCGTCCATGGGTCCTGGAACGTACTCACTACTGAAGTCCGATACAGTCACAAGGGTATCGTTTTTGGCCGAGTCCACTCCTCCGATCCAGAGACCGGCGACGTATAGTACGGAGCGATCATTAACTCCGTTCAGGATGTCTTCGACCCCGTTGTAGGGATAGTACGTGCCGTAGTCATTGCCGAAGACTCGGCCTAAATCACGGCCGAAATTGCCGTGGTTAGTAACAAACATGAGGATGTTGTTGGCATCAATGTACGTGGAGTTGTCGATCGAGAGAGAAGCGGGCATCCGATCCGGCCGGCTGTCCGGAGGTACCGACCCCGCCGGCCGAGACAGCAAGACAATCGCCAGGATTGCCGTGCCGATCAACCCTTCCGCCTGGATATTCTGGCGTTTCAACGTCTGAACCTCCCTGGTTTCGGGACATCTATAATATACCATTGTTGCCCATTTGGTCCAGTGTTTTATCTCGGCCCGTCTCGATTATGGAACTGAACCTCCTGCCATCTTTCAGCTTGTTCCGTGGGCCCTGAAACGTATAATCACCAGAGGCTGACAGGTTGGATGAGCACGATGACGCGATACATTTCTTTGCTAAGGGGTCTGCTGACGGTGGTTGCCGCCCTGTTGGTCGTCTCCGGCTGCGCCAGGAAAGCACGAATCGTTGAGGAAAAACCGGTCCTGCTCGAAGCCCGGTTGTACGAGACCCTCTGGGTAGAGCCGGAAATTATCGTCAGCGACACGCTCATCACTCTCATCCGCTCCGAGCGGATCGACTCGGTGAGGATTGATCCGTCGGCCGTCGACATTAATCGTCCGGCCGCAATTGAACTTCGGGTCGGTGAGCCGGTCTGTAACGTCTCGATAGGACTCCTCGATTCCCGGCTTCGGCTGGTGCATCCGCTTCTGCTGAGGAAGCTATCCGCCGGGTTCTACCGCTTTACTGTAAACGTTGACCGACTCCGAGAGCCGTCGTTGCCGCCCGGCACCTATTTCGTCAAGGCCGACTATTGCGGCCGGGCGGAGATGACACTGTTCTCGGTGCCGTAAGGCGTTCGGTCCCAACGCTCCCAAGTTGTCCGATAATTGCGCAGGGGGAATCCTCCAAAACCCGCGTCCTGAGCCGATATACGGGGATATCCCCACGTCTCGCCCGGCGAGCGTCGGGAAGGTGAGTACTACCTCTCGAGGAGCCAAACATGCCGAATATCCTGGTGGTCGAAGACAAGGACTCCATGCGCAATATGCTGTACGAAACCCTGACCGAGGAGGGTCATCGGGTCGACTCAGCCAACAACGGACGACAGGCTGTTGATCTGGTAAACAACAAGTCCTACGACCTGGTGTTGACCGACCTGCGGATGCCCGAGGTGGACGGACTGGAACTGCTTTCGAAGGTGAAAGAGCTCGACTCGGACACGTCGGTGATTGTCATGACCGCGTACGGGACGATCGAGGACGCCGTGGCGGCCATGAAAAAAGGCGCTTTTGACTTTCTGACCAAGCCGTTTGACACCGAGCATCTCTGCGTCCTGGTCAGCCGGGCGCTGGAGAACCGGCGGCTGGTGGCGGAGAACACGCTTCTGAGGCAGGAACTGCTGGCTCACCATGGGATCGATAATATCATCGGCAAGAACGCCAAGATGATCGAACTGGGCGAGCTGGTGCAAAAGGTATCGAAGAGCGACGCCTCGGTCCTGTTGCAGGGCGAATCGGGTACGGGCAAGGAGTTGTTCGCCCGGGCGATTCACAACCTGTCGCCGCGCAAGGATGGCCCCTACATCACCATTAACTGCGCCGCTATTCCGGGCGAATTGCTCGAGAACGAGTTGTTCGGTTCGGAAAAAGGCGCCTTCACCGGCGCCCACGCCCGCAAGATGGGTAAGTTCGAGATCGCCAACGGCGGGACCATCTTCCTGGATGAGATCGGGGATATGGACGTGGCCCTGCAGGCGAAGCTGCTGCGGGTGCTTCAGCAGAAGAACTTCGAGCGTCTGGGCGGTAACAAGACGGTCGATGTCGACGTCCGGATGATTGCGGCCACCAATATGGACCTGCCCGAGCTGATTCGACAGAAGCGCTTCCGCGAGGACCTGTATTACCGCCTCTCGGTATTCCCGCTGAACATCCCGTCTCTCAGGGAGCGGCCGGACGATATTGCGCTACTGGCTGAGGCGTTTGTCGTCAAGTACTGCCGTGAAATGCGCAAGCCGGAGAAAGGCCTGACCAAAGAGGCGATGGCGCTGCTGGAGAAATACCACTGGCCGGGCAACGTGCGCGAACTGGAGAACACCGTCGAGCGGGCCGTCATCCTGGCCGAGGGCCGCAAGATCACGCCGGAACATCTGGCTATCCGGTTGCGGCGGACCGATGAGATTCAACTCCGTGAGGGAGCGGGCCTGAAGGAGATCGGTGCCTACGCCCAGATGCAGGCGGAGAAGGGGGCGATCATCCGGGTGCTCAAGGAAGTCCGCGGCAACAAGCGGAAGGCGGCCAAAGTACTCCAAATCGACTACACCACCTTGTTCGATAAATTCAAGAAGTACGAGATCGACAAAGACCTCCGGTAAAGGATCAGACTATCCAGGGATGGGAGGTCGGGCCCCGCCGCGAGGCGGGGCTTTATTGATCCCGGCGGTCGATCCTACAGAACTCGATTCCGCCCGGCCGAATTCAGATCATAATGGCGGTGGCCATCGGACCGACCACGGCGGAGACGCTTGATCGTGTCATATCCCGGGCAGCTACTTTCTCAGCATCAGGGCGACCCCGGCTGATATCATCACCGTTCCGGAGCCTTTGCGCAAGCGGCTAAAACCTGTTTCACCCTGAAAGAGCCTCCGTGCCTGACAGGCCACCATCGAATAGGAAAGAAGCACGGTCATCACAATGCTCGTAACCGTGGCCACGATCGCCAGCATATCAACTGTCTCAAGCGCCTCAAATTGGAAGAAGGCCGGGATGAAACTCAGGTAAAACACGATCGCTTTGGGGTTGCTGAGAGTAACCAGAAGTCCGCTTATAAGACAGGATATGTGCGCCGTGCAGTCCGGCTTTGCCATCCGCGCAGGGGTAGCCTGGCGCCACATACGGAGGCCCTGCCAGATCAGATATATACCGCCACCGTACCGCGCGATCAGAAAGAGCGGCTCGAACATCTTGGCCAATGCGGCCAGGCCGTAGACCGCCAGGATCAGAAAAACGAGGTCACCCACAACGATGCCCAGGGCAAGCATGGCCGCCTGTCTGAATCCGGAAGTGATAGCCCGAGACACACACGCGAGCACTCCGGGCCCGGGTGTGGTGGCTAATAAAAGAGTGGCCCCGGCCAATGCTACCAGATTAGTTGTTTCCACGGTATCCTCTCTCGCTGTCGGGACGCACTTCCAGGGCCAGACCGGTCGCCAGACTCAGATCTGGAAAAGATACTGCAGTTTAGCAAAGAACTGCCTCTGCGTCAAGCGACTGGAGACGACCAGCCGACCATCCAACCGCTCCTCCTCCAGTTCGCCATAGCTGTGGGTGGAGCCCAGGTAGAAAACGGAGAACGCATTCAGCCGGTATGTCAGTAACGGGTCAATCGACCACTGTTTCTGGAAGTCATCATATTGAACCACCAGACGCACGGCGAGGGGTCTTGACGGCTGGTAGTTGATGCGGGTCCGGTATATGTGTCCATCATACAGCTCCTCCCCGGATTCCAGTTCGCCGGCGCGAGCGTAGTCCAGCCACTGTTGCACGGACAAACGTTCATGCAGCTTCAGCACGGCTGAGAGTCCGAGATCGAGCATCTCGCCCATAGTCCCGTATCGGCGTGCGATTTTGTGCCCGAACTCGGCATCGGCTGTCAGTTGAATCAGATCGCCCAGTTGAAGGGTGGCATCCTGATAGGCGTACCAGACGTTGTCGAATCGGACACCTCCGAAGTTCTCGACCGTGCGGACATACTGCGAGTAGAAGCCTGCCTGAGCGGCCCTGAGGCGCGTCCACAGGTTCAGTTCCAGTGTCCGGTAGTTTTCCCGGCCGTCAAAACCCCACTCGCGGTGAGCCCTGATATGAGGGTTGACGGTCTCGAACAAACCAGAGGGCGGCCGCTGGTTGTACCCAATGACGGTTATCACATTTCGATAATCGTTCTGCCGTATGAATCCGTTATGCTGGCGATAGGTCGGAGAGCATTCCTGATAACCCAACGACGCATTCCAGGTGCTTGTCCACCATCCGAGGTAGCCATAGCCGAAATATCCCCAAAAGGACTCACCATCAAAAGCCCTCGTGTATTTATCGTCGAAGGTGGCCTCCGGATCCGGGATCTGGTTGGTCAATTCAGCGTCATCGATTTCCTCCACGTGACTCAAGGTGAGGTGGTACCTCGCCCGCACGCTGGGAGACAAGCGAAACAGGCCGTCATGGGTCAGGGAGGATCCGGATCCGCCGTCATCGAACCGCTAGTCGGTGAGTATCGCTCCCACTTCGGAGCCTTCGCCCACCGAATGCCTGATCCTGAGGATGTTGGAGGTGCTTTTTCCGGCCAGCAGGTAGTCGCTGCGCTCCCTTGACGGCAGGATGACGGGTGATCGTTTGTCCCTGGCCAGGAGATAACCGAGGCTGGTGCGGCCGGAGCGAAACGTTGCTTTGGCGGCCAGCTCGGGGTCATTGATCATTCGAGTATACACAGTGCGGATGGCCGCCCTGAACAGATCGCCGCCTTCCTGAAAGAAGGGACGTCGTTCCGGATAGAAGAGAGTGAAGGTGGTATTGACGTCGATCTGCCCGGCATCGGCTTCGATCTGGCTGAAATCAGGATTGATAGTTGCTTCAAAGGTCGCATTGGAGGAAACCGAGTATTTGCCCCAGACCGAGAGCTCGCCATCCGCATCCTCGTTCGTGAACTGGTAGGGTGACTCAATGTCCCCGGTGCCGGTCAGGCTGCCCGCCTGGTATCCGATCAAGCCGGGTGTTATTTCGATTCCCCGGCCGGGGGCCACGCCCGCGACGCCCCTGACCGTCCCCCATTGGCAGGGCCAGCAGTTCTCATTTCGATCGTAAGCCGCCCACGAGTACTCCGCCACCGTCTCGCGCGGGTGGTTTCGACAGAAATCCACCCTCCAGACCTGTCCCTGCGTGTTGGGGAAGCGAAGGGATGCAAACGGTATGGCCAGCTCCACCTGATAACCTGAATCGGTGACGCTTCCTGCCGATTCCCAGATAAGATCGTAGCCGGGTTCTTCGCCGCCCGTGGCCGCCCACATGGCGTCGCCCTGGACACCGAACGGATTCACCGAGAGGATATAGGCCCAGGCCGCTTCCCCATACGTGTCCAGGCAGAACCGTACATTGTCGTCGTTGCCGATCTGGTCCCGTTCACAAAAGGACGCCCGGACGGATGAGGGGTCATCATGACATACAAAGGCCACATACAGTTGCTCTTCGTCGTACGTCAGATATGCTTTCGTCTCGACCGGCGGCTGGGTTTGGTCTCCCGGGTAGTGCTCGACGAAGTTG
>Ga0209427_10008666_pt1 | contig 11423 bp, 7 predicted proteins | sample DeeMarSWOR136_30_FD_187465 | JGI IMG/M metagenome (GOLD analysis project Ga0209427, IMG submission 187465) | Marine sediment microbial communities from White Oak River estuary, North Carolina - WOR-1-36_30 (SPAdes) (version 2) | ecosystem: Environmental > Aquatic > Marine > Intertidal zone >... | reverse complement strand
CTACGTTCAGCGCTAAAGGGTCCATCGCCATCCAGGCCGTTGTTCACATCGATAACGCGTCCTTTAACGTGAACACCCACGCTAATGCCACCACCTATATGAGCAACAATTACATTTATTTCTTTATAATTTTTGTTCAGTTTTTTAGCAACTTCCCTGGCAACTGCTTTCTGATTGAGTGCATGGAATATACTTTTTCTTTCGATGAGTGGCATTCCTGATATTTTGGCTACTGGTTGCATTTCATCCACCACCACAGGATCAACAATAAAAGCCTCACAACCTAATGATTTGCTGATCACATAAGCAATCAAACCACCACAATTAGATGGGTGATCTCCCAGTACCCCCTTCTTAAGATCGGCAACCATCTGATCATTAACAGCATAGCTACCACCCTCAATTGGGCGTAGCAGACCTCCTCTGCCCACCACCGCCTGTATAGCGGTAAGATTTACACCTTTTTCACGTAAAACACGGACAATAATTTCCATGCGATACAGGTCTTGATCAGAAGCTCTGTTAAAGCGTGATAAATCCTCTATTTTATGGGTGATGGTTTCGGTTAACAGCTCTTTCTCATCCCGGTATAAGGCAATTTTTGTAGAAGTTGATCCGGGATTTACAACCAGAATATTGGGATGATTATTTTCCATATAAACCTCAACTGGCTTTTAAGGCGGTTACAATGGATAAAAATTTAGATTGGTCGGAATCGGAACGGGAAGTAAGCACTATCGGTGCCTTAGCGCCTACTATTATTCCTGCCACTTTGGCTCCACCAAGAATTGTTAATAGCTTATAAAATACATTTCCTGTCTCAATATTTGGTACGATACATATATCTGCGTCACCGGCCACAGGGGTATTTAGACCTTTAACCTTGCAGGACTCAGCAGATAAGGCATTGTCCACGGCCAAAGGACCGTCAATAATGGCATTTTTTATTTGTCCCCGCTCCCCCATCTTGGCAATAACAGCAGCATCTGCCGAGGATGGGATACCGTCGGGATTTACTTTTTCTAATGCAGAGATAATCGCAACTTTTGGTTTTTTATAACCCAATTTTCTGGCAGCTGCCAGAGCATTTTCAGTAATCGCTATTTTAGCAGATATATCCGGTGCGATATTCATTGCTGCATCAGACATCATGAATAATTTATGATAGTATGGGCTTTCAAAAAGAGCAAGATGAGATATGACCTGCCCCGATCGCAAGCCATTCGTCTTATCCAGAATACCTTTCAGAAAATTTGCTGTTGAACATAATCCTTTCATTAACACCTGTGCCTTACCATCTCTGACCAAATCTACAGCTAGCTGCACGGCCTCCTGTTCAGTGGTGGCAGGAAGAATGTGGTAATTACTCTCAGCAATATTTAAATCATTAAGAAGTGCTTTAATTTTATTCACCTTTCCTGTTAAAATTCCCTGGGCCAAACCAAGGGCACGTGCTTTTTCGAGTGCTTCCAATAAATCAATATCTTGCGCCATTGCCACTGCAATGGTTTTTGGTCTCTCTTTCTTTACTTGATCGACGAGTTGGGAAAAAGTCTTTATCATAAAATTACCTTCTAATCAAAGTATTTATCAGACTTAATAATCTTGAGATCAGGATTGCGTTTGGACTCCAATAATGCATTCTTAGTCGCGGTAAGTAGTCCGTTTAAACTTTTAGAATTCTCAGGAAAGTTGGCGATTCCCATGGAAACATCTATTTTTAAATTATGCAGTGTAAAAAGGGACTCAGAAATTTTTTTATACAGCTTTTTTGTGCAGGCATAGGCTTCATCATTCGTATGACCGGGCAAACTGATGATTATCTCGTCCGTACCAAATTTGCTCAATGCATCATAATTGCGAATGTGTTGACTCACCATAGACATTAATGCATCCATTAATTGCTTACATGTCTCATCGCCATAAGAAGTTAACAGTGTATCAAATTTGACCACATCCAGCAAAATAAGAGATAAATTTTCATCCAGTCTTTGCGCCCTGGCGATTGATTCCTGTAACAGGGCATAGAAAATTGTGTAATTAACTGCACCTGTGTAAGGGTCTTTAATTGCCTGATTTTGTAAATCCCGTAATAAATTGTCTTTTAAAATTGCCAGGGATATCACCTTGGCATATAATTGAGTGATGAGTTGATCATCGGGAGAGAATGCGTTCTCATCTTTGCTGTCAACATATATAAAACCCAGCGGTCGATGTACCGCGGTCAGATTAACGATGTAGCATGAATTAAAATTATGTTCCAGCTTAAGTGCTTCTGCTAGAGTGATATTATCCTCTTGTGTGCGCAAGAGGGTTGGCTTTTCACGCCAGATTAATTCACGCAAAGGCTGGGAAACCGTTTTTTGGCGGTATTCCTTGCAGAACTGCCAGGAAAGACCATGGGAATTTAGAATTTCTAGTTTTTCGGTTTTTGGATTTAGGTTTATAACCGCGCATGTCTGACAATTTAAGTTTTCAGTTAACTTTTTTACCACTGTATGAAGCGTGCGTTCTAAATTCTGCATTCCCGCAACATCTTCCAAAACACGGACGGTTTCCATCATACATGTGGTTATTGATTTAAGTATTTCTTTGGCCATCACAAGCTCCCGTAACGGTAAATATTATTTCTTAACGTAAATAATTTTGATGTACATGTCTGATAAGATTAAGGCGTTTTTCTGCCAAATGAGCCGCTGCTTCAACGGTTGTGCTGTTTTGCTCATCGGCAATGCGATAAACCTCCATTAAGATATTATATATATTTTTCACTTTTTTAGTAACGCGATCTCTGCTGTATTCATTAATCACTTCAAAGAATACATTTGTAACTCCACCGGCATTAATCAGGTAGTCTGGAGCATAGAGGATATTCTTTTCCTTCAATTTTTTTCCATGCAATTCTTCATCCAGCAATTGATTATTTGCACCTCCTGCAATTATTTTAAACTTCATATGTTTAATGGTTTCGTCATTAACCACAGCACCTAAAGCGCAGGGTGCAAAAACTTCAGCATCCACGCCATAAATTTCATCCCCTTTAACCGATCTAGCGCCAAATTCATTGACAACCTTTTCCACTTTTTCCTCGAATATATCAGTTATGATCAATTCGGCTCCAACTTCATGCAGCATTTCGCACAGATAGTAACCCACATGTCCCACACCCTGTACGGCCACTTTAATGCCCTTGAGGTTATCCTTTTTTAAATGATATTTGATGCTTGCCTTGATTCCTTCAAATACACCAAGCGCAGTGAAGGGTGAAGGATCGCCACTTCCGCCGAACTCTTGCGGTAATCCTGCCACATAAGAGGTTTCCATTTTTATTTGTTCCATATCTTCGACTGAAGTACCTACATCTTCTGCTGTTATATAGCGTCCACCCAGGCTTTGAACAAATCTTCCAAAAGCACGAAACAGCGCTTCGCTTTTTCCCTTATTTGGATCTCCTATGATGACAGCTTTTCCGCCTCCCAGATTAAGCCCGGCAGCGGCATTTTTATATGTCATACCACGTGATAGGCGCAGAGCATCGAAGATTGCCTCTTCTTCAGATTCAAAGGGCCACATGCGACATCCCCCAAGGGCAGGACCCAGAATGGTATTATGGATTGCAATAACCGCTCTTAAGTTGGTTGCTTGATCATGGCATAAGACGATTTGTTCATGACCGTATTTACTCACTGCATCGAATATCTTCATTCTGCACCTCCATTAATTAAAAAGGGACGATAGAAAGCCGTCCCTTTATTATAGATTTAATTTTTCTGCGCATCCAATACAGCGATGGCAGTCATGTTTACAATGTCATTTACCTCACAGTTACGTTGCAGAACATGGATTGATTTACTCACGCCCATCAAGATCGGACCAATGGCTTCGGCACCACCCAGGCGCTGCATTAATTTATATGCGATATTACCAGATTCCAGGTTGGGGAAAATTAGCACATTAGCCTGCTCTTTTAGTTCATTGAACTCATAGGTTCCGTTGAGGATTTCTGGTACCACAGCTGTATCTGCCTGCATTTCACCATCAATCACCAAATCCGGCCTGCGCTGTTTTACAATTTTAGTAGCCTGAGCAACCTTATTAGACAAAGGATGCCGTGAACTCCCAAAATTACTAAAAGAAAGCATGGCAATTCTGGGCTCAATATCAAAGTTCTTTGCTTCATCCGCTGCCATTATCGCGATCTCCGCCAATTCATCTGCATTGGGTTCAATATTTACGGTAGTATCTGCGAAGAAAAAGACATCGTTCTTAAAAACCATCATGTACAATCCCGCCACAACGTTCAAACCCTCTCGCAGGGGTATCGTTTGCAAAGCGGGTCGAATGGTGTCCGGATAATGATAATTGACACCGGCGATCAATCCATCGGCATCGCTCATTTTTACCATCATTGCTCCGAATAAGCGCCAGTTACCTTTTAATTGTATTGCGGCTTCTGAGAGTGTCATTCCTTTGCGCGCGCGTAAGCGATAGAATTCATGCACATATTTCTCAAGTTTTTCACTCTTGGTAGGATCGATAATTTCCACACCGTTCAGATCTAATGAAAGTTCTTTACGCTTCCTCTCTATGGCTTCAGAATCACCAAAAATAATTGGTTGAGCAATACCTTCATCCACTATTATCTGACAGGCACGTAAAATTTTTGGCTCCCAACCCTCAGGTAATACAATTCGTTTGGGAGTCTTTTTCGCCTTATTGATAACCACACGCATAATCTCTCGGGATTTACCCAATAAGCTTTCCAGCTGCTCGCGATAGGCATCAAAATCCTTAATCGGTTTCTTTGCTGCACCGGATTCAACCGCGGCTTTTGCTACAGCACTGGCCTCCCATATAAGCACACGAGAATCAAACGGTTTCGGAATTATATAATCCTTGCTAAATTGAAAGGGTGTGTCCCCATATGCTTTTATTACCGAATCCGGCACATCTTCTTTGGCCAAATCTGCTAACGAGTGTACCGCAGCAATTTTCATCTCATCATTTATAGCAGTAGAACGAACATCTAAAGCACCTCTAAAGATAAAAGGAAAACCCAAAACATTGTTCACCTGATTGGGGAAATCAGAACGCCCGGTAGCCATGATTAAATCATCGCGAACACCTATAGCATCATCATATGTTATTTCAGGATCTGGATTGGCCATGGCCATAATGATCGGCTTATCAGCCATACTTTTTACCATTTCTTTAGAAACCATATTAGCCACCGATACACCAGCAAATACATCAGCATCCTTCATAACATCGGCTAATGTAGCCGGGCCAGTTCCGTTTGCAAAGCGCTCCTTATAGGGATTCATTCCTTCCTTGCGGCCTTTGTAACACAGACCTTTGGAATCCACCAAATAGAGATTTTCTTTTTTCACACCAATCTTTACATATAAATCCGCACAAGCAATGCCCGCTGCACCGGCACCACAGAATACCACCTTCACTTTGTCTATTTTCTTTTTCTGCAGTTCAAGAGCATTCAATAACGCAGCCGCAGATATGATCGCGGTGCCATGCTGATCGTCATGAAATACCGGAATGTTCATTATTTCTTTTAATTTCTCTTCGATATAAAAACACTCGGGTGCTTTTATATCCTCCAGATTTATTCCGCCAAAAGTAGGCTCTAGAATTTTTACCGTACGGATGATTTCATCGGGATCCTGTGTGTCAACCTCAATGTCAAACACATCGATATCGGCAAAGCGCTTAAACAATACACCTTTACCTTCCATAACTGGCTTACCCGCCAATGCACCAATATTTCCCAGCCCCAAAACTGCGGATCCATTTGAAACAACAGCTACAAGATTTCCCTTTGTTGTATAATCATAAGCAGTCTGTGGATCCTTTTCAATCTCACGACAAGGTTCCGCAACGCCAGGTGTATAAGCCATGCCCAGATCCCGTTGTGTACCGCAGGGTTTCGTTGAAATTACCTCAATTTTTCCTTTCCTGCCTTGACTATGATAGTCAAGGGCATCTTCTCTTCGAATCATACCTACTCCCTTTCACAAAATAAGGTATTTTATAGTTGCCTAAGATAGTTTTATGTTTAACTCATCCATTTTACGATATAAGGATGAGAGACTGATACCCAATATATTAGCTGCTTTTTCCTTGTTGGTCGCGGTTCGACGTAACGTATTCCTTATATGCTCACGCTCAAAATAGGCCACTGCATCTTTTAGCCGTTGAGGCATTTCCTCTTCCGGCTGGGACTTGACCATGTTAGGTGGCAGATCTGCTAATGTAATATAATCGCTTTCAGAGAGAATAATTGCTCGCTCAATCACATTTTCCAGCTCACGAATGCCCCCCTTCCACTCGTGATTGCGTAGAACACGCATTGTTTCATTGTCCGGATTCTTGATGTTGCGGTTTAACTCTTTGTTGTATTTTTGAATGAAATGTTGCACCAATAAGGGTATGTCATCTTTGCGGTCGGTTAAGGAGGGTAGCTGAATCTCAACTACATTCAAACGATAATAAAGATCTTCCCTGAAATTACCCCGCTGTATTTCTTTAGCCAAATCACGATTGGTAGCAGCGATTATTCTAACATCTACCTTAATGGGATTTGTGGCTCCCACAGGATATATCTCCTCCTCTTCAATTGCACGTAAGAGTTTTACCTGCAGTTGTAAGGGAATATCGCCAACCTCGTCTAAAAGCAATGTGCCCTGATTGGCCAGCTTGAAAAAACCATCTTTATCCCCTATTGCTCCTGTAAAAGATCCCTTTTTATGACCAAAAAATTCACTTTCCATCAAGGTTCCGACAATGGCTCCACAGTTGATTGCTACAAAACGTTTATTCTTTCTGGGACTATTAAAATGAATTGCACGTGCCACTAATTCCTTACCTGTGCCACTTTTACCGGTAATTAAAACATTTCCCTTCGTCGCACTAACTTTTTTTATCAGATGAAAAACGTCCTGCATCTCAGGACTCTGACCTATAATATTACTGAAATTATACTTTTCCTCAACCTCCTGCCTGAGTGCCTGGTTTTCTAAAGCCAACTCTTTATGATTTATGAGACGTTTAACCTTCATTAATAAATCATCAAAATCAAAAGGCTTTAAGATATAGTCAAAAGCCCCCATACGCAGGGCTTCGATTGCTGACTCAACGGTAGCATGTGCCGTTATAATAATCACTGAGGTTTGGGGACATATGTTTAAACAATTTTTTACCAATTCCATACCATCCATTTCAGGCATTTTTAAATCCGTGATAAGAATATCGAAATCCTCCTGATTTAAAAGATCCAGTGCTTCTTTACCGGAAGCAGCTAATTTTGTTTCATATCCTTCATCCGTTAATATTAGTGAAACTGATTCACGAATGGTGCGCTCGTCATCAGCTATCAATATCTTGGCGCTCATATTCTACCTCGGCTTCTTCCTTTATGGGTAACATAATGGTGAAGGTACTACCTCTGTTCAGGGCACTTTCGACTTTAATTTCTCCATTCATCCTTTTAATAAAACCGTAACTTACGGTTAAACCTAATCCTGTACCCCTACCTACTTCTTTAGTTGTATAAAAAGGTTCAAATATTTTGTTTAGTATATTGCCTGGAATTCCACAACCGTGATCTATAAACATAATTTGAATATAATTATCATTGCGCAGCGAGCGAACGATTATTTCATTCCCAAAACCTTCCGATGCATCAATTGCGTTTATCAATACATTTAAAAAAACCTGTAATAAGTGATCTTTAAAGGCTAACAGCCGTGGAATTGTCGGATCAAGATCCAATATGAAATGTATATTCTTCGATCGGCGATCATATTTAATAATGCCTACAGCTGAATTGATTATCTCGTTTATATCGCATGTTGCTTCTTCATGGGACGAAGGTCGACTAAAATCGACCAATTCACGCACTATGCGTGATATCCTATCAATATTTTTAAGTATACTGTTAACATATTCAATGGTATGTTCGTCTGAGTTTTTGCGTTTAATGACTTGCACCATCGAAGAAATACTGGTAAGCGGATTACCTATTTCATGGGCAATACCAGCTGCCATTAGTCCTAAAGATGCCATTTTCTCTTGATGGGAAATTTGGGCCTGGGCTTCGTGCAAGGCGCTTGTTCGAGCCTGAATTTTTTCTTCCATGCTTTGGGAGGATTCTAACAATTTTTGCCGCATTAATTCAAATTCCTGAGCCAATACCTGAATTTCATCATCGCGATTAACCCTAATTTCTTGATCCAAATTTCCATGCCTGATTTGTTGTACAGCATTAATCAATTTATGTATTGGCGATGTAATTTTTCGAGAATTGTAAATTGCCAACGAAAAAAGAAGCAGCGCTAAAAAAAGATTGGCGAATATAATTTTATTGCGAAAAGCTAATAATTCAGAAAAAAATAAATGGGTGTCAATCTGCGAAACAACCAAGATCGGAAAATCATCAAGTCGCGTATAAATCAAAAATTTCTCCTGCGCATTGTCTGCAATAATATTATTTTTAGTGAATTCAGCACTGCTAGTCATATAATTCCGGATAATTGTATCTTGAGAAGAGTAAAGAACGGATGTGTTCCTCGTGATCTTTTGCTTCCCCTCCAGGAAATAAATGGTATGTGCGTATTCTGGTATTTCACTCCTGAGCAGTTTTTGTATGTCATTAAGATCAATGTAACCCTTTATTTTTAACTCGTTTGTTAAGGAATAGGTTATATACGGCAGATCATTAATTTCTTGTTCCCCATAGATAATCCGATGGCCGGATTTATGTAGTAATTCCAGAGCAATGAACTCAGACTTTAAATGAATCTGTTTTGTTTCAGGTTCATATAATTGGCTAATATTAGTTAAATCTTCATTCACATTGAATGCATTATTGAGCACCCTTCTCTTACATTCTAAATAAAGATTTACTTGATTTACATGACTGCTGTTTATAGCCCGGAGATTAGTTAAACTGCTGTGCGTGATGAGCTCTTTATTCAAAAAATAGCCCAAAATACTAAATATCATCAGGGGAAGGTAGGAAAATGCAATAAAATATATGATTATCTTGGTGCTTAAGCCTTTAAAGAATTTAGATGATGGAAAGTAACGCAGCCAGGATGTTAAAATACATTCTCCTTTCTTATTTTTAAGAAAATATATCCCTATATTAGGATTTTTTCAAGTTCTATCCCTATAATTGTGCTAAATTTAACAAAGGAATTGCATTTTTAATTCTGAATACTTATTTTCAGCGCTAAATAAAAATTGTCGTTGGATACATTGTAGTAATTGTGCTAATCTATTAATCTTAAACTAAGGGGGTACCCATGCTTAATAAGACAATTGCTTTCGGGATCATTACTCTATTTCTATTCTCTTTATTCAGTTTTGCTCAGGAAAAGGAAAAGGAATATAAATATGTGGGATCAAAAAAATGCAAAACCTGCCACAACGCTGAAAAGAATGGTGCGCAATATAAATTATGGGAGAGTAAAAAACACTCTAAAGCTTACGAAACGCTTAAGAGTGAGAATGGAAAGAAAAAAGCCGAAAAACTGGGGGTAAAAGATTACTTAACTAACGAAGAGTGTACATCCTGTCACGCGCCGGGATTTGGCAAGAAAAACGTTGATAAGAGTTTCTCTCACGAAGAAGGCGTTGGCTGTGAAACATGTCATGGTCCAGGTAGTGAATATAAGACTATGAAGGTTATGAAAGACCGCAAATTATCACTTGCTGCTGGTTTGATCGTTCCCGACGAGAAGACTTGCAAGACCTGCCATAAAAAAGATACACCTGAACATACGATAGAATTTACTACTTTCGAAAAGGAATATGCTAAAATTGCACATCCCGTTCCACCTGAGAACGACAGGAGAGTTAAAAAATAACCAGTTCGAACCGCTCTTCGGAGCGGTTTTTTTTATCATATTTTCACTTGCATAAAATTATCCTTCCCCCTATTATTTGCATTGGTTTACACTAACGGATGTAATTTTATCATATTGATAATCATTATAATTAGTAACAGCGAATATCCTGGACCTTGAAAAATCAAAGGTGATTATGGAGCACTTTGGATTCTGGTCTATTTTACCCCCTTTGGTAGCTATTATTTTAGCTATAAAAACGCGACAGGTCTTCATATCTCTGTTATTCGGTATTTGGATGGGTTGGATTATCTTATCGCATGGTAACTTCCTAAACGGCACCATAAATACCATTCAAGCACTGATTGATGTATTTAAAGATGCCGGTAACACAAGAACAATCATGTTCAGCTCGCTGGTTGGTGCTCTGATTGCTTTTGTACAACGCTCCGGTGGTGTGGAAGGATTTATAAATCATGTCAATAAAATGCTAATTGTGTTTCAAGAGAAAAAAAAAGGCAATCCACGTAAAATTGTCCAGATTTTTGCCTGGTTAACCGGTTTTGCTATATTTGTCGAATCAAGTATTAATGTCCTAACCGTTGGCTCAATCTTTCGACCCATCTTTGATCGCATGAAAATACCCAGAGAAAAACTGGCCTATATCGCCGATTCCATCTCTGCCCCAACTTGTATCCTGATTCCTTTAAATGCCTGGGGTGCTTACATCATGGGATTATTATTAGCTCAAGGCATTACCAATCCTTTACACGTGATGGTGAAAGCTTATCCTTTAAATTTTTATCCAATCTTTGCCATGATAATTGTCGTTAGTGTGATTCTAACCCAAAAAGATATTGGACCGATGAAGAGAGCTGAAAAAAGGGCACGAATAGAAGGGAAGGTCATACGCGACGGTGCAACACCAATGATTTCTAGCGAAGTGATAAGTATGGAAAAAGTTGCACATGTCCCAGCAAGGGCAAGAAATATGATTATTCCCATAGCTGTTATGGTGGGAATGATGCCTTTTGGCTTAATATTTACCGGTTGGTCTGAAGTACAGAACATCCACGACTATCCCCTATGGCAACAGATATTTTTTGCCCTGGGAAAGGGATCAGGATCGACGGCTGTGTTATGGGCTGTACTAAGCGCAATTTTTGTGGGTGCACTATCATATCGTATTCAAGGGATCTTTAAACTTGGTGAATTAATAGATTTGGTTTTTAAGGGTGTGGGTGGACTTATTCCCCTTGCTCTCTTAATGATGCTTGCTTTCGCTATTGGAAAAGTATGCCGCGATCTTGGAACAGGAATTTATGTAGCTGAGGTCTCCAAGGCGTGGTTAAGTCCTGCTTTGGTACCGGTTATTGTTTTCCTGGTAGCAAGTTTTATTGCCTTCTCAACAGGTACATCATGGGGTACCTTCGCAATCATGATTCCCATAGGTATGCAAATGGCAACCATGATGGATGCCAGTATATACTTAACAGTAGCTGCTGCATTAGGCGGAGGAGTTTTTGGAGATCACAGTTCACCCATCTCAGACACTACGAT
>Ga0209427_10008664_pt1 | contig 11427 bp, 12 predicted proteins | sample DeeMarSWOR136_30_FD_187465 | JGI IMG/M metagenome (GOLD analysis project Ga0209427, IMG submission 187465) | Marine sediment microbial communities from White Oak River estuary, North Carolina - WOR-1-36_30 (SPAdes) (version 2) | ecosystem: Environmental > Aquatic > Marine > Intertidal zone >... | reverse complement strand
GGGAGCTTCCGGTGTGATGCCCACAATATGCATCACGGCCAAACCCGATTCAACAGCAATCACCGCCAGTAGGTGCTTCAGGTCCGTGAATCCCGTATTGGATGGCACGTCCACGAACACCGGCCTTTTGTCCTTGCATTTTCTGCTGGCAGCAAGACTGTAAGCATCCCAGTCCCCATCGCTGAATTGGGTGAAATTCAGATCCCGCCCCGGCCTTATGATCACTTCAGCGTAACGGTTTTCGGGCAAATGTGCCCCATCATATGGGACGTAACCCGTGATGGCTGCGGCCAGAGACTTCACCCCGTCGACCAATCCGGAATTCCTCGGCGATGATGTGAGTTCCCTGAATCGACCCACCAATATCGATTCGCGGAGATTCAATCTTGCCACCTGCCCGCAAGGACCCGCCAACATCAATTTCTTCAGCAACGGTAAGATTCTTTGTAACGACCACTGAACCTCCAACATCCAGCTTTTCAGCTAAGGTGATGGAGCCTTGACCAGAGACCGCGCCCCCAACATCAATTGACTTTCCGATAGCATCCCCACCAAATTTCGCAGCCCCACCGACATCCAAATCTTCAAAGGTCACTTCGCCTTCACTCTTGAAGCTACCGCCAACATCAATTCTAATTACCTTAGAGCCAGGTCCAACAACGACAGCGCCCCCAACATCAATCGAACCAATTTCAACAGCACCATCGGCTTTGAATGAACCACCAACATCAACCTTGCCGATTATCCCTGTATTGCATTTGGCTGCGCCACCAACTTCCAACGACTTTGAATCGATTTTCCCTTCAATTTTGACCGCCCCTCCCACTTTAATCTCTTCAACAGTGGCGTTTCCTCCCACTTTGAGGGCGCCACCAATCGAAACTTTTGTGGCCTGTAAGTCTTTACCGACGCTTAAGGCAGCGCTTATTTCAAAGCGATTTGCTGTTGCAGATCCGGTAATTGCTAATTGACCTCGTCTTACACTCACAGCACGGGTTACAAGGAGGTCACCATGAATTTCTGAGGTATTATCACCTTGAATTTCTAAATACTCAGCCTGTAAGGAGCCTTCGAATATCACATCACCGCGTATAGAGATGCGCCCATCAACGACTATAGTATCACCTTTCTCGGGGTGGACACGTCGGCAGTTTTTGAGTTCCAAATCGCCTTTGACGTGTCCCAATTTGAGGTCATTTTCATTTTCATATCGGAGTTTTTCTCCCATTTTGTTTGCCTCCAAACATTTCTCTGTTAAAAGCAAGGCATTACTGCTTTAAAAGGGGGACTCACATTTTGGGGTCACAAATTGTAACTATACTCATATTTTGCTAAGTAGAACAGACCCGAAGAAAACCAGGCTACATTCTAGTCTGACACTCGAATTCTGAATGTAAATTTATAAATCTCAACTTGAGAATTATTAATTATGGATTTTTACGACGTTGTTAAGAAAAGGAGAAGTATCCGGGAGTTTCAGTCTAGACCGGTGGAAGAGGAGAAACTTCTAAGAGCCTTAGATGCTGGACTGAAGGCTCCGACGCATAATCATCAAAGAGAATGGGAATTTATTCTACTGAGGAATATCGATCGAAGAAAAGAAGTTCTCGAGGTGGAGCCGAGTTCGCACGATTTTTCAAATGAAGAGATCAACGAATGGACGGAGGGGATGACGGATCAATTAGAGAAAGAGATGTATCTAAAGGCGTTACCCGTCCAGAAAAGGATGTTATTGAGCGCACCTGAAGTGCTAATCATCTGTTTCAAAATGCGAAAAGCTCTCGAGAATTGCAAAATACTTTTCGACTTGAATAGTTTCGCTTCGGTGTGGTGTTGCATTGAAAATATTTTGTTAGCATTGACGGCAGAAGGTCTATATGGCGTGACCAAAATACCCTACGATACTGTGACCCTCAAAAAAGCGCTGAATATTCCTGAGGATTACGAAGTTGCGGCTATAATCCCAATAGGATACCCACAGAAACACAGTATAAAACAAAAATCGGTGTCACTACAACAGAAGATGCATTTTGATAGATGGTAAAAACAAACGTGGCTCCACTCGACATTCTTTAACACGAGTTCAAGCTAAGGATAGCAAGTAATGGGCAATCATGATTCCACTATAGACGCCTGTCCCCACAGCAGTAGCAACCGTTTGAGTAATTGGGCGAACATCCCCAGCAGCCCAGACCCCTTTAATATTTGTAGCTCCCTTGAAATCCGTGAGAATATTGCCCTTTGCATCTAATTCAACGCCTAATTCGATAGCAAGCTCATTGCGTGGAACAGCAATCCATGCAACAAAGAATATGTTGCATTCAAGGGTTCGACCATCAGCGGTGATGAGCTGTTGTCGTTTTCCAGGTTCTAAGATGTTAACTTTTTTCACAAGACCATGGGTCCATTCGAATTCCGACTTGTTCATGATTGTTTCAGAATGTTTGGTGTAAGGGGCGTAGGCATCCTCCGTCATGAAGATGCGAATACGCGTTGCAAAGGGTTTGATGCACCGAGCCACATGGAGCGCACTATTAGCCGTCCCAGCATTGACGATAATGACATCTTTCCCAGCCGTTTGTGGACTATCACAATCCGGACAGTAATAGCTCATACGATTTTTTCCTGCAAACGGAAGCCACTTTTTCCAGTCACCATCAACCTTAGGATGTTTACGAGCAATCCCCGTTGCTAAGACCAAAGTTTTCGCGGTGACCGTAGTAAGCACCTCTTGAGCCAATTTGATTGCTACATGAAAATTTGGCGCCTGCCCAGTAATTCTGATTGCATTACCAAAAAGCGTTTCAACATCATATTCGCGTAATTCGTTCCTCATCTTCTGAAGGATTTCTGTGGGAGCAACGAGGGGTTTCACACCAGGATAATTATGGATTGGAGTATTAGCGAATTGCATCGGTGATGTCTTTCGGTCAATCACTAAGACTCTCCGATGATGAAACCCCAAATGCATTGCTGCAGCGATGCCCGCGGGTCCTCCACCAATAACTATGGTGTCATATTCGCTTGAATTGATTTCCATCGCTAAACCTCATTTCATTCTTAAATTCCCTTCACATTGAATAGGATATGATGGTACTAGAACGGTGTGACGGGTTCGGGTATGGGCATACCGACAAAGCCAATCATGCGCTTATACATTTCCAGATACTGGCGCCCCCGGACTGTGACCCGGAACAACCGCCGATTGTCTTCTTCTACTACTTCGACAAGGCCCCGCTCTTCAAGAAACCCAAGGGTGGTCTTTGCACGATCCACCGGCAGATTCGTTGAGCGAGCCGCTCGGGTAAGGGGGCAATAGCCATGAATTACGATGATGCGAATGAGCATGGCGTAAATGTCGTAACGTGTGCGTTTGTAAATAGAGCCATCTTGGGCCATTTTCAACACCTTTGATAGCTATAATCTCTGGATAGGCCGGCTCATTAGACGCTAGATGAAACTGGTCGCCTATAGAGAGCCCACGATACTAACCGGAGTCCTGTCTTTTAAAGACCCCCTCAATTACGAAAACACAGTCTCCACGCACCTCCAAAGCCTTTACTCGAAAAGGTTTTTCTACCGTCACACGAACAGTGACGAAACCACTATAACCAATTTGAGGCTATAGCAATGGGAAAACGAATAGAAGAAATCACTAGCCTGCTTGATGAACTTGAAGTCAGATACGAACTCAAAGACGAAACCGTCGTTGCCCTCTGGAAAACCGACAAATGGGAAAACCTCGTTATTAACTTCATATTCTCGCCAAATGATGTGTGGCTCACTATTGTAGGCTGGCAGAAATTTCCCAAGCTCTCCGCTAAGGACACGACTGCATTCTATGCAAAATTGCTCCAAGAGGCATGGTCTTGGAATGGTATTAAATTCTGTTTGGATCCTGATGGGGACTTAGCCGTTGTAGTAGAGACTGCTGATACTGATCTTACGGCAGAGGAGTTATCCCGGTACATTCGTCAGGTGCTGAATGCAGCAGATGAGATGCACGATTGGGTACCGGCGAAAACCTGGAAAGAGTGAATCATTCATCAGTCTTTGGTATCTTGACGGCGGTCTAGCTTAACACCGAGGATTTTGAGGACATCAGCGACTTTAACTAAGGTGTTGACACAGCCATCACGAAAAAGTAAAATCCCACGACCAATAATTCCAAGTTTCTTAAGAAGGAGTCCACCCAGCAAGGCTTCTTTTTCGCAGGCGATAGCGAGAATGGCGTGGGGTTTACTGAAGTCGATGATTTTTTGGGCCATACTACCACCTGGTAGGATATAGATGCCTTTATACCCAAGCCTGTCTGCGGCTTTGGAAATCTGATTTACTTGGCATTCAGGGTTGCAGTGTTGGCACACGTAGCCATATTCGCCCAAGGGCGCTTTGCAGTCAGATTCACGGAGACATTGTGGGACAAGCACGATCCGCTCCCCAATAGGGGTTCTCCGAAATTCATCGTGGTTGTCTTGATTCATCTTTTGAATATATGCTTGGATAACTTCTTTCTCAGAACAGCCGTTCTTTTTAGCTTCAGCTTTAATACGGTGTAATACTTCTATTTCGATTAGGGATTCAGCCATGTAGAGGAACTCCAAACAGAGGAGAAGGTGTTGGGTAATTGTATTCACTGATAACATACCATTTATATCTATCAGTAATGTCAGAGATGCGTCTTCAAGAAAGTGACTTAAGATGGAAAAGGAAAACCTTGGCACCCTTTTCATCCTCATCGGTCTCTTCGTCTATGGTATTCATCCGGTGGTCATCGAATTTGGCGGAATAATGGTGGCTCCGCTTGTATTTGCCTCCATAGCAGCACTTGGCGCCGGCTTGGTCGCATTCATCTTCAGGCGAAGAGCCACGCCTAAGATTAATCAGAGCATCTCAGCGTCAGATAATCGTCGTCTTGTTATGGCTGGAGTCTTGGGGACTTTTTTAGCCTTCACCTGTCTGTTTATCGGATTACAGCTTTCCAGTTCTAATAATGCCGCTATTATCTTACGATCTGAATTGGTATTCGCCTTAACCTTTGGATACTTCTTTTTGAATGAAACAATCTCGAAGCGGCAATTAGTCTGGATGACTCTCATGGTCTGTGGTGTCTTACTCGTCGTAGTGACAAACCAATTGACGGTACTGGGGGTCGGTGATATACTCCTCCTGATTACACCAATGGCATGGGCTGCAGGACATACTTTTGCCAAACCAGCACTGCAACGGGTGTCTTCGTGGACGGCAGTAGCGTATCGCAACCTTGTCGGAGGAGCATTGCTTCTCCTCCTTGCAGTGAGTGGAATATTGTTAGGAGGCCCCATTCTTTATACGTTCAACTTTGGGCTTGTCGTTATAATTATCATAATTGAAGCAATCGTGATTCTCCTTGCTCATAGTCTATGGTACGAAGGTATCAGGCGAATAAACTTAGGGAAAGCTACAGCACTAATCGCTCCAGCACCGCTGGTTACATTTGTCCTTTACGCGATTGTCTTCCAGATTCCTCCCACCCCTTGGCAACTTGTCGGTGCGGCCATTGTCATTGGTGCAACTATATTATTATCTCGAGAGGTAAGCCTTATGCGAGGTCCAGAATCCACAGAACCCCGTTAACCTGAAGTCAATACCTGAAAACATCCTTGACAATCAAATCTATAAAGACGAGGGCTTGAAAGGTCTGGCCGAGGTTACTCTATTGACTGATAAACCCAAATCTTTTCCTCTTGAATCGCTTTTATCAGCACGCCGGATATTGTCACCACAACTCGTTGATGAGAGAATCTATTTCATCAACGATATGAGCGGAATGTACAGTCTATCCGTTATGGATAAACAGGGTAGCATCCCGGAACCACTCCTTCCACGGGGTCTAGCCCTTCAAAATCCCCACATAATGGCTGGTTACAATTACCGGGTGATCTCATCTCTCAAGAAAATCTTAGTCATGGTGGACAAAGATGGTGATGAGAACTATCAACCCTGTTTCATCCCGGTCTCTGGAGGTGTTCCTGAACCCATATTCGGTGACCGATATACTGGTCAACAATTGATGTTATTCGAATTTGATAGCAAAACATCCACGGCTTATTTTACAATTGATGATCGAAAAACCCCTGACATGGAAACAATCAGGGTTGATCTTGAGACACTGGATATTACATCATTAGGAACGAGCATTTATGGAAACTATTGCGCGGGTTATAATCAAAATCATGACCAAGTAATCCTCGTTGATACCTATTCTGCTAATGATGATGTATTATATATCTTCAAGAAGGGTGACAGAGAACGATCCCTTTTACTCGGAACTCCCATAGGGGATCGAGAGAAGGGAAAGGAGTACCCGCTATTAGGGGTAGGTCGATGTTACTTCATTCGAGGCGATTCAGCACTAATCTTCAAGACGACTCTTCATGATGATAAGGGCGGTATTGGATTCCTCGATTTTTCTAATCCTAAGAAAGTTCATCCGGTGAAAGTCACCGGGAAACAACATAAAGGCTTGGGACAACTGGATTGGATGAGGCAAATCCATGGCCGCCAGTACATAATTGGATTCAACATTGACGGTTGCAGCTGGGTATATCAAGCGGAAATAGATGAAACACCCACGCCACCACGATTCCACCTCAAAGAAGTTCTTATCGGGAAGCCACCATTAGAGGGTGGTGTTGATCTGGGCATTGATGAAGCAATATTTGACGAAAAAGGGAAACCTGAAGTAGAGTATGTTACTGCATTTACAACTGCAACATCCCCCTCCCAGATTTTTCTCTTAACTCCATCTTCAAAGAAGGAGCGGGTTACACGGCTTTCAAAGGAACGGATTCTTGGTATTGACCGAAAATACCTCGCCCCTGGAGAAGATGCCAGTTTCAAAAGCTTTGATGAATTACAGATCTCTGCACGATTATACCTACCCTCCACAGAACTGGGATACAAGAAACCGTATCCCTTGATTCTCTATGTCCATGGAGGTCCCCAAAGTCAAGAGCGCCCAGATTTCACATGGTTTTCCATGCCCCTAATCCAGTATTTCACATTAAATGGCTTTGCAGTATTTGTGCCCAACGTCCGTGGGAGTACAGGATACGGACAATCCTATATGAAACTAGTTGACAAGGATTGGGGAGGCGGTGACGCAAAGGATCATATTGAAGGATTGAAGTTCCTTGAGAAAGACCATCGTATCGATTCGAGCCGTCGAGCTGTCGTGGGCCGTAGTTATGGCGGTTACATGACCCTGTGGCTGTCTGCAAACTATCCAGAATATTGGAAAGCGTCTTGTGATATGTTTGGACCCTATAACCTCTTAACCTTCATTGAGCGCTTACCCGAAACTTGGCAAACTTGGGCCCATCATGCCGTAGGACATCCAGACACCAATAAAGAATTTCTAACAGAGCGATCACCTGCAACCCATTTCAGCAATGTCAAAGCACCAATGCTAATCATTCAAGGACGTAATGACCCCCGAGTTGTCGAAGCAGAATCCGCCGATGTTGCTGAGCAACTCCGTAAACAGGGAGTCGAAGTGGAATACATTGTGTTCTCTGATGAAGGGCATGGTTTTGGGAAAGTGGAAAACTTGATGAAGGCTTATAGGGCAATTGTGGCCTTTTTCAAGAAACATCTAATGCAATAACTAGTATAGGAGCTTCGAGTCGATACCCCTATTATCTTTCGACAATCACCGACTTTCCCAAATCTTCAACGGCAACCTTTATATCGGAATGTGTGGGCTCACGGCAATCAGACGCTTCCCACCGCGGCCTCTTCCCCGGAAACCTAATTGAAAAAATTTGTGCGACCTTAAATGCAGAGTTGATTCTCCATGGTGCTATTTGACCCCTTGAATGTGCTGGTTGCCATCCTCGTTATGGGAATCTTGGCAGTAATCGCTTACAGGGGGCGAATCGTGACCAAATCAGGACTTGTTGCCGCCTTTTTCTTGGGCATCACAGTGTGGTTACTCACCTCGTGGACCTGGTTTTTGATTCTGCTCATCTTCTTCGTGATAACCGCTCAGTTTACTCATTACAAATACAAGATTAAACGACAACATGGTGCCGCACAAGAAAAGGGTGGGGCCAGGGATTGGTCTCATGTTTTAGCAAATGGGGGATTGCCACTAAGCATTGTACTATTTGCGCTTTCGCTGATTTTCTTCTTTGGACAAGTCAATGCGTATGGACGGATTGATGTCGGCGTTGGTTATATGGTGATCCCCGCATCATTGGTGATTGCGGTGGCTTTTGTAGCTTTTCTAGGTGCGGTAGCTACTGCAACAGCAGACACCCTAGCCACAGAAATAGGATTACTCAATCCACAACCTCCACGTCTGATTACCAATCCCTGGAAGGTGGTTCCGCCGGGAACCTCTGGTGGCGTCTCAATGGCTGGCGAGCTTGCTACACTTCTTGGCACCTTACTCATTGGGGGGATTGCTGCGCTCCTCGCAGCACCTTTCTGGATCAATTGGCTGGGAACGACGTTGATGCCTGAACTAGCAGGAATTGCTCCGGTGACGTTTGTTTTGGTGGCAATGGCAGGCGGAATCATTGGCTGTACGGTTGACAGTGTTCTGGGAGCCACAATCCAGGGTCATTGGACCTGCGATGTGTGCGGCAAACAAACCGAAAAGAAAGCCCATTGTGGAGAAAAAGCCACTTATCTTCGTGGTAGCCGCTTCTTGGACAATCACATGGTTAACATAGTGTCGTGTCTTATCGGCGCCTTCGTGGCTATTAGCCTTTTTTTATTCCTACTGAGCATGGGCCTTGCTTAGCCCTGAAAGACCTATCGAGATGTTAAAAAATAGGAAAACTGTTGAAGTGGAGCCTTTGTATCTAGGGAAGGGATGACTAAGGAAGGCGGATTTTGTCCAAGTCATCAACTTGAAGTTTTCTGACACGCCGTGCGGTGTAAAGAACCTGTTCAAGTTCCTTTTGGTCAACATCCAAGCTGAAATATTTCTTTAGACCAGCAAGGATATCTCTTAGACTAAGTACCCGTTCTCTATCATTATCAAAGAGTTTGATAGTGAGGTTGCGTAGATCTTCGAATCGATTCCAGAACCAGATAAACCAGATCCATTCTGATTCTTTCACCGTGTAGTAATCTGGCTCATATTCTGAAACCGTCAAATAGAGCATTACTGCTGTTTTTGCTTCCTTCGCACCAAGTTCGTTGATGTACTTTAGAGTTTGGATTGCAGAACGTCCAGTGTCTACAATGTCATCAACAATTAAGACACGTTTTCCTTTGACCGGTAGAGGAGATCGAACGGGAATGGTGGCATCTTCTTGATGTTCAGCAGTAGTGTCGAGCCAGTGTTCAACTTTGAGGGCGTAAAGGTTTGAGTTCCCCATGAAGTCGGACATCAGGCGTCCGGGCACAAAGCCGCTCCTCGCAATGGCTAAGAGAAGGTCGGGCTCATATCCAGATTCAGTGACCTTGAAGGCTAACTGCTTTGACATATCGTAGATTTCATAAAAGTCAACGAACTGACATTTGATTGGCTCAACCATACCAAGACAGCTCCTAGATTGTAAGCACCTGCCCACAAGGTGGCACTTCCATAAAAGTGTCTAGCCCCCTCATTTCCCAGCGAAATGTTTGAGTGCATATAGAGCACGGAGAGTGATCCATTTTGAAGGCTTCTCTTTTTGTTCGATATCGTGCCAGAATTTGCCATTAAAGGTGTGCTTCAGTAACCATCTGCCATCAGCATGTTGAGCGTCAACGACAACCTTGATTGAATCTGTTATTCGGGCGTCCTTAACCTTAAGTCGAGTCAGGGTGGCAAGGACATCCAAGATGTCTGAGTTATAGAAGAGGGGGAAGCCGAAGCGTTTCCATCCAACTTTTTCTTTTCGACTGCCATCCGGATTGCGAAGATACTTGTAGATGTGATTTTCTAAGATGACTTCCACTACACCGTCGATAATGCGATTAATGTTCTTTGACCGATGTGTTGAGGGGAAGACTGAGAATGCTTTGAGCACTTTACAGAGCCCCATGAAGCAGGTTTGGGGGAAGACTCCATCGGGATTGATGGGGTAAGCACGGCATTTCCATCCACCTTCCTCCGCATTATAATGGTCAACTAAGAATTGGATGGTTTTCTGGGTGCGTGGATCATCAAGGAAATCAAAGCGAGCAAGATAGTAAAGGATGTTCGCGTCAAGGCAGCAAGTATCGGAAATTGTGCTCTCATATCCACGTGCAGTTTTGGGAAGGACAGTAGTGAAATGGCCTGAATTGAGTTGGAATTTAAACAAATGCTCAATTGCATTCTCGATTTCGGGGATTCGTGAAAGACCTAACTCAGCCAGGATTAGAAGGACATGGGTTGTGGCCGTGTATTTTTTGGCATAGATGTGGTTCTCCTTCCCCCAATAACCTTCTGAGGTTTGGGCTTCTAGATAGGTCCTCACAATGGGTGATTCCTGGATAGCCTCACGGGCCGCTTTCACGTCGGGATTATTTGGTGGTTTCCCTTCAAGAAGTTGAAGCGCCCAGTATCGAATGCTAGGATTGGAAGGCTCGAAAAGCCATGCCAATACCTCGGGGCGCGCTAGGGTTTGATAATTCATAAATAAGAGTAGAAGGTGTGCCATAAAAAGTTTAAAGAGCCGACTGTCAGCAATTGAATTCTTGGTATTCTAGCGGATTAAACGGCGCCTTCGAGGGCTTTCCCACACTCACATTTATCCTGTTTTGTGGATATACTGGGAATTACGTCAATGAGCAGTTTCTTGACTTTACCAAGGTTTTCAGCCATGGTTTTTTGGACTTCCTCATGGCTGACCGGTTTCTCCGCATACACATCATAGTCGGTAATCATTGAAACATTTGTGAAGCATAACTGGGCCTCCCTGGCTAGATACACTTCCGGATGGAGGGTCATGCCGATGATGTCAAAACCCTGTGCACGGTAAAAATGGGATTCCGCGATAGTAGAAAATTGGGGTCCCTCGATGGTAATAATAGTGCCTTTATAATGGTGGGGGAGTTTCAGTACTTTGGCTTTGTCGGCAATGAATCTGGACAAATCAGGGCAGAAAGGATGAGCCATGGAAACGTGGGCGACAAACCCCTCTTCGAAGAATGTACGCGGACGACTGCGCGTCCAATCAAAGGCTTGGTCAGGGATGAAAAGATCACCGGGTTTGATTTCGTCTTTGAGACTTCCTACAGCTGAAACGGTGATGAGTCGTGTTACACCCAATGATTTGAGAGCCCATATGTTGGCTCTATAATTCACCAGATGGGGCGGATAATTATGACCTCGACCATGCCGAGGGATGAAAGCCACACGTTGCTTTCATAAAGAACCGATCATGATTTTATCGGAAGGAGAACCAAACGGCGTGTAAACCTTGTATTCTTTGATATCTGTGAATACTTCGGGATCATACA
>Ga0209427_10008663_pt1 | contig 11427 bp, 13 predicted proteins | sample DeeMarSWOR136_30_FD_187465 | JGI IMG/M metagenome (GOLD analysis project Ga0209427, IMG submission 187465) | Marine sediment microbial communities from White Oak River estuary, North Carolina - WOR-1-36_30 (SPAdes) (version 2) | ecosystem: Environmental > Aquatic > Marine > Intertidal zone >... | reverse complement strand
GAAAAATTTATAGCGATCCCTACTATGCATGGAATAATCGAGGACCAACCAAAATGCAAGTTTGGAATGAAGTTATTTAAAATTTTTTCAATTAAATAGATTGTATTTAATTACTTGATTATTAAATGTATAAAAATTAAAAATCTTCTATTTTCTGGCTTTCTGGATATCGCTCAAAAAGAGTTTCTGTTATAACATTAAAAGCCTCTTCGACATTTTTTCCTGTTTTTGAAGATAATTCCACAAATGATGAAAGATTATATTTTTTGGCTGCTAAAATACCTTCTTCTCTAGGGACCGCTCTATACTCTTCTAAATCTAACTTTGAACCAATTAACATTATTGGAATGTCCCCTGAATGCTCTCGAATTATCTGGGTCCAATCAGGTAAATGGTCTAGCGATAAACGATTTGTTATATCATATAAGAAGAATGCAGCATTTGCTCCTTTGCAATATTGATGAAGTAAGAATCTAAATCTTTCTTCTCCACCAAAGTCCCATATTTGTAATTTTACCTTCTTTTCCTGAAAATAGGTTGTTTTTGAATAGAAATCAACACCTATTGTCAATTTAAGATCCTCTAAGAAGAATCCGGAAATATATCTAATAGTTAGTGACGTTTTCCCGACTGAGGCATCCCCTAACATCATTATTTTAAAAGTAAAATCATAATCCATCATTCTTCTCAACGAGTAAATCTTTCTGGTGAATATTATTAGATTTTTTAGAATAATTTGAAATAACAGTTTTTTAAAATCTGTTATTTTATTATTTTCTTTTAATAAAAATTATATCTATTATTATTTAATATTTCTTTTTAAAAAGTAACTTTTTTTATACAGTAGAGGTCATAAAAGTAAGACCAATATATTAAAAATAGAATGAGTAATTGAACACATAATTAAAGATCTTCCAGAGTAAATAAAGATAAGAGCAAATAAGGAACCTATAGTAAAATAATATCCAAAATACGTAATAATTGTTTGTATTGGGACCAAAAATGGAGGAAGATGGTATAATGTGAAAAAAGTAGAAGATAATATAATCGAATAAATTAATTTAAATTTATAGCTAAGTTTTTGAATTAGAAAACCCCTAAAAAACCCTTCTTCACAAGGACCTGTAATTAAGATCTGTAAAATAATTGCAATTGAAATTTCAATATATGAAGGTTGTATTGGCTCAGTATTTATGTAATTTGTAATTCCTTCTTCTACAAATCTAGTTCCAAATAAACTCTCAATCAAGATGTTTCTATATACAAACATTAAAAATCCACTAAATAAATATAAGAAAATTCCAATATCTATGGCTAGAATAATTTTAAGACAAGTCCTACATGTACTTTTAACCTCTCTAAAAAAGCCAATCTCTTTAAATTCTTCTTTAAGTGATTTTTTTTCCAATTTTGCAGAAATAAATACTGGAACAATGATTAAGAATAATTCAAGAGACGTTAAAATAACAAGTATCCAAAAATTCTCTCCTAATTGAATGGGCATTCTAAATTAACCAATTAATATCTAAAAGTAATTCTGAAAATTATAAAATTAGTAATCTCATCATGATTAATATTCTTTTATTTAATTTATAATCTTAATGACCATTAAAGACAGTTCTTTGAAAACGCCTAAATTTAAACCAAAGAACATTATTTCTGAGATAAATCCTATAGGATTAACTAAAGAACAATTAATAATAGATGATTTAAAGAAAATTGCTAGAGAATATCTAGAACTAGAAAAATTAAAGAAAAAATTTGTAGAAATTATTTTCAACAATATTGAAGATTTAGATTTTTCCCCATTTATAAAATATCCTAATTACTATATAAAAGAAAAAAGGATTAAAAAAGAGGTTCAATCAGCTAATATTAGAGGATTAAATGTTGTAAGTGTAGATGGTAGTTCAGTAATTAAAAAATTCATGAATGTGGATTTTTCATTTTTAAAAGCGATGGCAGTTAAATATTACTTCTATCAAAATGATTATTCAAAAATTGAATATTTTCCAGACATTAGCGGTTATAATAATTACAAGGTACAAGGAAATTATATTAATCGAGGAGAAAACGAAGTTGATACCAACCTTTCAATGGATATGACATATATGGAGTTGAATTTATTAAATAATCTCATTTTAAAAAATTCTGATATTGATCTTGTTATTTTGGATGGATCCATAGTTATTATGCCAATTAATTATATTTTTTCGAAGGATCTGGAACTTTCTAAGAAATATGATAGATTATTAAAAGAATATGAAAGATTATATACCAATTGCAAAGAAAAAGGTATTATTCTAATAGGATCAATAAAAGATACAAGAACCTCTGCTTTAACTCATTTGATTAGAAACTCTATCCAAATGTTAAAACCAAATACAACCCGATTAACAGATTTTCTAAAAATAAATTATAGACAAATAACTGATTATTTTTCAGACTTAGATTTATTTAATCGTGTTTTGAATAAATCGGAAAGAAGTTGTATTTTTAACTGTAAAAGAGAAGTTGATAAGATTAGAGATACAGGTATTAAAAAAGAAATACCTTATTACTTCCCTTTGAATTTTTATGCATTTTATTTGAAAACTGCTTTACATGATACACCATGTAGAATTGAATTCTTTATGGATGAGAAAAGTTCTAATAACGAAGCAACAAAAAAAGCAAATTTAATCTCATCAATCTTATTGCCAATTTCAAGTCTTAATGAGTTTTATGGCTTACCAATTCCTCAAATTGAAGCCCATAAAAGAGCAGTCTTTAAACCTCCTGAAATAGACCTTTTATTTAATAATTTATCAAGAATTATTACTAAAAATGGTATTTCCTTGTTAGAAAAAAGAAGAATGAGAAGACCTTTTTAATATTTGCAATTTCATATTTATTACTTTAAATCTAGCCTATTCAAAAGAATGTCTTCAAAAAAAATATGTTTTTTTTTCACAACTCTTCTTTTAAAGCCTCTGTCACGAATTAAATTATCTAATTCCTTGATATCGGCTCTACTTGAACTGATAAAATATATATATGAGCCATTTTTACCGTTTATATCTATAAACTCAATCACTTGATTAATAAATCTTTTTAAAACTTCAATTCCCTTAATGCCTCCGTCCCAACTAAAGTTTATAGGCATTTTATTATTAACTTTTTCTATCTCAATTGAAGGTAAATAAGGTGGATTAAATATAATGATATTAAAAGTGTGTTTTAAATTCTGAGGAAATGAGTTAAACAAATCTGATTGGAGAAATATGATTTCATTTTCAAAGCGATTAATTTTTTCATTTAATTTACTACAAACTATAGCTTTCTCTAATATATCTGAAGCATATATTTTTGGGTTAAATTTAGAATATTTTTTTTTAATGAGTAGAAAAAATATGGGAATAATTCCTGAACCTGTTCCCATGTCTAAAATATTATTTATATTATTGAATTCCAGGCCATCAAAATCAGAATTACTAATCTTTTCTTTAAAATAATCAATAATTAAGTAAGAATCGTCAGAGGGGGAGTAAACGCTCTTAAATTTATTTATAATAATTGGATCGGGAATTTCTTTTATAATATTCACCTAATACTTACCAAAATACTATTTTTTTATCCAATTAAAAATTTGTGCGCATATGTCTATTAAATCATCAATATTAAACTGAAAAATCTTCATATTTTGAAGATTAAATTCTTTTAGAAATTCCAATAATTCTATTTTGGAATATTCAAAAGAATTGTTGTTTTTAAAAAATAATTCCAGAGCATTTACTAAATTTTTGTTTTTATAAGGCATAATACTCGCTATAAATCTTAAGAAAAATTCGATATTTCTTTTTTCTAATAAAAAGGATTTTATTTTTTCCCTTGGTTTAACTTTAATTAGTGCAAGGTCAATTTTAGGGCGAGGATAAAAACAAGTTGAAGATATAAATTGTTTTTTAAGCGGTTCCATAAATGCATTAAATGTTACACTTATTCTTGAGAAGTCTTTGTAGGTTCCAGATAAAAAAATTCTATTGGCAATACTTCTTTCAATTATTAAAACTCCTTCAGGAGGTTGCTCATTATAGAAAATTTTCTGGATTATAGGCCCTGTTAATTTATATGGAATATTTGAAACAACTTTATTGTGATAAGGGATTTTTACTTGTAAAATATCTTGGTTAAAAAGTTCAATATTACTTAAGTCAGAAAATTTTTCCTTCACATATCGAAAGAGTGTTGAGTCAATCTCATAGGAATATACTTTTTTGGCATTTAAAATTAATTCCGAAGTCAGTGCCCCTAAACCGGCTCCAATCTCAACCACAATGTCATTCTCATTAAGATTTGCTTCAGATATAATTTTATGCAGTACCTTTGAGTCAATTAAAAAGTTTTGGCCAAACTTTTTCTTTGGAGTAAAATTTAATTGGCTTAGAATAAATTGTACTTTTTTTCTATTCATATTTCTGAGTCTTCGAAAACAAGTAATATTTTACTCCTTCACGTTGGAGCTCTTTAATTATTCTTTGGGCAATTAATTTGGGCGGATTTGAAATACTAGTACGATCTGCGATATCTTGGAAAGTAACAAACTTTTGTCTTTCTCTTTCCTCAAGAATTTCCCACATATGCTTTTGGCCTATACCGGGTAATAATTTCAAGGCATGCATCCGTGGTGTAATTGATGTTGAATTATTAAAAAAATTTATAAATTCTGCCTCGTAATTTAGTACTTCTTTTTCTAGTATTGGCTGTATTAAAGCTTTTGAAGTATTAGTTAATCCATTATAATCAATTTTTTTTAGTACTTCTCTTAGTTTATTTTGTCTTAGAAATTCCTCATATATATTTTTTTCTTGGACTTTAATATCAGCATCTTTATTAATTTTAACCTCGTAAAGAACGAAATCTGGAAAAGTTAAAACTTGAGCGATTGGTGTTTTAGACCAACTTGGCTTATCTTCATCTGGATGTCCATGTAATAATATATCTAGGATTACTAGTTCTCTGAATTTCTTTATAAATTGTTTTTTCTCTCTTGGACCCCTTTTTTGATATGGTGGTCTGCGTGAAGGCCTTCTGTACCGATCTAAACGTCTTTCCATTTCCACCAATTTTCTTATTTTTTACTTTTCCAATACGCATACTAATTTTTATTTTGAATTTCTCTTTTTTGAGAAGGAATACTCATTAAAATTTAAAACAACAAGGATTTATAAATTCTTCGCTATTTAAAACTCATTTTATAAAATTCTTATAACAAGATTATGTTTTAAACCCCTCAAGATTTGCAAGTAAATCTTGTAATTGATCATCACTCAAAGTTTTTCCAGTGAAACTTTTTTCTAATATCATCCTTAATTCTGGAATCGTTTTAGGAACAACATTCACAATATTGATAGCGTAAACTTCTTCAATTTCATATTTTTCCATTAGGAATTTTTGAATTCTTCTTGCATCTTTTTCACTCATTTTGGCAAATCTATTCACGTAGTTAAATGTAATTTCTTGAAAATGTGATAAACCTTCTTCAGGATCAATTTCTTCAACTTTTTTCTTAACTCTTTCCATTATTTTCTTAACCTCTGGGATTGATACTGTTTTTTCGTCGACTTTTCTTCCCGACATGATTTACACCTTAAAACCTCACTTCTATTTTAATGACGCATTATTTAAACGTAAATGTTCTTTACCTATTATTATTAACTTCTTTGAGTTTCCTAACTTTACTTGAACTTCATAACAGCGTCCTCTTTGGTTCATAATTGTGCCTGTTAAGCCATGAAACCTTCTATGGGGCATACCACGTTTGTGTTTTGAAGGATCTGTAATAATGTCAACTTTATCTCCCATCTTATAGTCAACTAAAAATTTCTCAATAGATCCTAAACCTTTATCCCTAGCTTTTTTTCTATGCCTTTTACGCGATTTGTTCCTGTAACCTTTATGCAAAGTTATTTTAATTCACCTAACTTGTTCGCGAATTAGAATTATAAGTTGTTTTATTATTCATAGTTTATTTATTTTTCTAATGTCTATGCTTAGTTCTAAAAACTTAATTTAACACTCTTAGAATTTTTTGATCAAAATATTTTTAATACATCTAACTCCTTACAAATGAGAGAATCTTCAAAAATTTGGGTAAATGAAGGATTTGTACGATCTTCATCCCCGCTAATTAATTCCTTAATGTAAGTTCCTCCCTGTGTTTCAATTAAAAATTCGAAAAATTGCGGTTTAAGATATTTTCCTTCAATTTTATAAATCTTTTTATATCTTATTTTATTAGCCCTTCTGTGAGACACCCTTAATGGCGTTTTTTGTTTAATAATTTGATTTTCTAATTCAATCTTTAATTTAGTTATAAAACGCTCGAATTCTAATTTAGTGAAATTTTTTCCTGTTTTAACCAATACTCTATATAATTTTCTTGCTTTTTCAGCATTTGCTTTTATTATTTTCACTTGATTTTTATTAGTATATCTTAATTCAGATATTTTAATTTTCCTTTTATTCTTTTTATTTACTCTTTGCTGGATCTTTTCCAAATTTAAAGTTCTTATTTTAGGATTTTTCAATTCAAGAATGAAAGGTCTACCTTCACCTAACATTTTAGCATCAATATCTTCTCTACCCGCACCATGAAACTTTGATTTTGTTGAATATGATTGTTTGATAAACTCAGGGCTCATAAGCTCTTCTACACTCGTCATGTATTGCTTTCCAGAGAATTTGCATATCTGACATCCTTTTCCATTACATATCCTACAATTCCAATGAGTTTGGGGTATATTTCTTACAAATTTATTATACCTTCCATATATGAAGAGAGATCTAATAAGAAAGTAAATATTGAATGATTTGAATTTCAAAGAAAAAACAATCGTAATATCTGGATTGGCGAAATCAGGAGGCTTATGTAGCAATTTTAATAATAGTTTTCCAATTTCTCTATTAAAGTGACTCTTAAACGATTCTGCATGTAATAAATTAAGTTTTGCCTTGAAAATGTCCTCTTTATTAACAATCTGTGAATCTATTTCAGTTCCAACTAAAAAACTGTTAAATTCATATTCCTTTACTTTACTTATTGCTTCATTTACATATTTTTGTAAGTCTAAGAAAATATCATTACATAAATAACAAGTTGGATTAATTTCAGGTTTTTTGTAATTTAAACCTTCATTTTCTAAAACTTTCTGTGCGGTAGTAGAATGAGCCTTTTCAGCTAGAATCTTTAAATTTTTAATTGAATTGCTTTGATTTTTGTCATGATTTAAATAATTTCTATGGTTTTCCATTGTTATTGAAAGTAATAGAGACTCTCCTCTGTATTGATTGGTGGTATTGCTCCCTAAAAGAGAAAACATCCTACCTAAACAATGAGTACAAATAAAATATTCTTCATAAATTTCTATAACTTTGCTGAAAATGCTCATATTCAATAAATATAATTGGAACTTATTTTTCTTTTTAATGATTTTAGTAAAAGAAATCAAATCTTATTAAAAAAATTTTAAAATCAAAGTTTCTTCTCCTAATTAATTTTTACGTCATCTTAAAATAAGAAATTTAATAGTTTAGGAGAAAAATTTATGAGCAAAAGAAAGACTGGTTTTGTAAAATGGTTTGATTATCGGAAAGGTTATGGTTTTATAACCACTGATGATCAAGAAGAAGTTTTTGTACACTTTTCTAACATAGATATGGAAGGCTTCAAAAAATTAGATATGGGAGATCACGTTGAATTCGAATTAAAAGAATCTAAAGACGGTAAAGGTTCTGAAGCTCTAAATGTGAAAGTAATTCTTAAAGATAAAAGATATTTTTAGCTAAAAAAATAAATATGCATAAAATTAAGTAATAATAAAGATAAGATATTATGTAGTAATTATCACTTTTTTAGTCTTCTTCTTCATCCCATCCTAAATCCTTCAAAACAGATTCAAAAGTCTCTGATTCTTTATCTAAAACGAATTCTGTATCATATTCAGAAGCGGTTTCTATAATCTGGGATTCTAATTTTGGGGGGGATAAATCATCAAGAGAAGGCAATCCTTCTGGAACTTGTTGTTCTTGTACAATTTGCGGTTCGCTGGCACTGGTATCTTCCTCAATTTCCATAGGTGTATAATCTTCAAGAGGAACTGGAGGGATTTCATCATCATAAACCTTAAATTCCGCCCCAGATACTTCTGAAATTTGAGGTGATTCAACATTCTCCTCAGTTGTAGGAGTGTGTTCAATTATTTTTTCATAATCTAACCCAACTGATTTTGGAATCGAAACAATATTATTTTCTGCCTTTTCTTCAAATTCCTCAGCCGCTATTCCTTCCTTTTCCCAATTATCAAGAAATCCCAATAGATCATCTAAGGCAGCTTTATCTTCTTCAAGTGAAGGGATTTTTATTGCTGCAGCCTCTTGATCTTGTTCTCTTACTAATTTTTGTCTTTCAGATTCTTCTAGTGAAAGGGTCATTTCTGTTATTTCATCACCTGATATTAGCCGATTTAACTTTTTAGCTAATTCACGGAGGTATCCTAAATAATATCCAATTCGATAGACATTCTTTAATCCTCCAAATACAATATATTCATCATTTATTGCTAATAATATACTATAACCTGACGTATTATGAAGGATAATCTCTGTTAAGGCTCCATGGGCCGTAGCTTCACTTAATCTTAATCCTAAATCAATTAATGCAGTACTTGAAGCAGATGTAGCATCAGCATCTAATTCTGAAGATAAGGCGGAAGCAACTTTCATTCCGACTCTTGATAATACAGCTAAATTCTCTAAATCTGTTCTGTCTTCTTCGATTTTAAGAATATTCATCATTTTTTCTCTAACATCTTGAACAAGTGAAGACATTTTTAGTCAAAAACTCATTTAGGTTTAATTTTTATTAATAGCAATACTTTTTATCTATTCTTAAATATACAAATAAAATTTATACTAATATATTTTATTATGGTTTAAACTAAAAAATCACTCAAAGTTGTTTGAGTGGATGGAATTTTTTCTAACTTCTTAAAAGAGTAACCTGATATTTGTGTAATAATCTCTTCAATTTCTTTAACTACATCATCTTCTAAAAGTTTTTCAGTATCAATAATAAATAACTTATCTGATTGATCTTGTGATAATAACATCTGTTCATAATGGGAAAGAATTTTCATAAGATATACTTTCTCATATTCATTCCATTCTCTTCTTATCTTTTCTAATGAACCTCTTTGTATAATTCTTTTAAGGATCGTCTCGGGATAGGCATTAAGATAAATAATATAATCTTCTCGCCATTTAACTGATTTAAACATATCATATATAAGATTATAATCGTTTTCTTTAAGTTTTAGACTTTTAGAATAAATTAATACACATTTAGGAGTTCGATCTAAAATAATTATCCTTCCTTTGTATAATCTATCAAAATTGAGAATGTTTTGATTTCTTTTAATAAACTGCTGGAGGAAATGCATTTCACTTCTAAAAGCAATTTGTTTATCAGAAGATCCAAATGGAAAAGGAGGTATTTTTTTATATCTTTCTGGAAAAAATTTAAATTTGTTATTGTTTTCTAATTTTTTCTTTAAAAGATTATATATTGTAGTTTTTCCAACTCCATGAGCACCAGCTATTGAAATGACTAAATTTTTTTTGCTACCTCTATTTCTATAAATGGTTTTACCCAATCTCTCTTTCTCCGTAAAATTTCGATTTTACCGTATATTAAAGAATTTAAGGTGTTAATAATACCACTAGAGTTATTTAATTTTTCTTATTATTAAATTTATATATTAAGTAGTAAATTGAATTCTAAAAAAATAGAATTAAAATAACAAGAACTATATTGTAGAAGGTACCTGCTAGGATTGTATTATAGATGTTATTGTTCAATTCAAAAATTATTCCTAATAATATTGAAGTTACAAAATAGGATAAAAAAAATAACACACTTATCGGGAGGAAAAATACCAAATTTAATACAGAATACACCAGAGCAACCAAAATAATTACAGTTGCTCTTCCAATAATGTTATTTTCAAAATATTTTTTTAATGCATTATGTAAAACACCTCTAAAAACAATTTCAGAGGATATTGTACTTATAGTCATAAAGATAATTAATAATATGCCCAATAAAAGTCCACTTTGTCGAATGATTTGATTTTGCAAGGCAATTTCACCAGGAAGATCAATACCAAAAGTAATACCGGAATTATACATAAAATCTATGAATATATCTGAAATGAAATTTATCTCAAATAAAATTGCACTAGATATTATTCCTATAATAAAAGCAAGTGCAATCCATTTTTTACTAGATCTAAATCCTAGTTTCGTAAAACTGTGTTTTTTTGAATAGATATACCATAAAGGATAAACACCAAAAATTATTTCAGGAACGTTGCTTAATAAAATTGTAAAGATATTCGCATCTCCGGAAACTCCAGTTAATAACATGATAATCAATAGTCGAATAGTTATATATGCCATTAAAGAATTTCCAAAAACACTAATTCCCTCTCTTAAATTCCAGGTATCTTTTTTTAATATAAGTTTTTGTTCAGGTATTAATTTTTTATTTGTAAAAATGAATCCTGAACTTTTTTGAGGAACTTGAGATGCACCCAGCTTTTGATCTTTCGATAATTTTTCTAATTTTGTATTACAAATGGGGCATTGTTCTAATATAGGAGAGGTAATTATCGAACCGCATCCAGAACACTTTCTAGATACGGTCTTCTTAACTTTCTTTGGGGGTGATTCTTCAATTAAATCTATTTTTTCAGATTTCATCTTTAAAACTAATTTCCCGCATCGAGGGCAATAAGTCTGATTTATATCAACTGTTGCACCACAATGCACACAACATTTTACTGCGAGCTTTTTGTTATTATCTGGCATTATTATATTGAAATTAGGATTTTAATATTCTTAAGCACTTAACACAAGCATAAGTACTTGTTTTAACTTAGTAAAAAATATAAATTAAAAATTATATAGTTTATGATTATTTTTACTAATTATCAAATAATTTCATAACTATATTCCTATGAAGAGTAGAGAAAGAGTTAAAAGAGCTTTCCATTATGAAAAACCCGATCGAGTTCCAATGTTTAGCATGAATTTGATTAAATCAGATTTTTTATATAGTATTCTATTTAATTCAAAAATATGGCAACCTGAAAACTATCCACCTCACGTTCCAGGAGGAGTATATTCAATTTCTAAATTATATTATCGTCTTCTTGTATATAATTGGAAGAAAAAATTTAGAAAGAAAGCAAAATACCAAAAAAAGTGGTGGAAATACCCTCATACTAGTATAGATGAGTGGAATATTTTGTGGAAATCTGCTGGAACTGAAAGTAAAGATATTACCAAAGGACATCCTTGTTTTGGTCCAATTCAGGATAATTGGGA
>Ga0209427_10008661_pt1 | contig 11428 bp, 11 predicted proteins | sample DeeMarSWOR136_30_FD_187465 | JGI IMG/M metagenome (GOLD analysis project Ga0209427, IMG submission 187465) | Marine sediment microbial communities from White Oak River estuary, North Carolina - WOR-1-36_30 (SPAdes) (version 2) | ecosystem: Environmental > Aquatic > Marine > Intertidal zone >... | reverse complement strand
TCCGTCACTTTGTTAAACCGCAAAATATGGGGTCACCGCCCACTCACACAGTAGATGCGGCCTTGAGAAATGGGGCGTGGCCTCGGAATGAAAAAGCATGGCTCCTTCACAATCGCGAACATTGAATCATCATTTCACGAGCAAAGCTTAACGGGTTTTGGATACTACTAAATAAGACTGAGTCCGGAAATCAGTCTTATTTAGTGCCGGGCTCCTCGCAATGACTTTGAGGGGTTCTCTATTCTTATTGTGGGACGCTCCGACATGGCATCTCCCTCAACCCCAAAACGCCTGGAAACCATAGAAGTGATCGGCCTTGGCCAGGCCTGCATCGATTATCTGGGGAGAATCTCATCCTTTCCCGCAGAGGATGGCAAGGTGGAATTGATGGATCTCCATATGCAATGTGGGGGGCCGGCCTCCACGGCCCTCGTCACTCTATCCCGCCTGGGAGTAGAAACATCCTTTTTGGGATCCATTTCTGATGATGCTTTTGGCCTTGAAATAGTCAAGGGACTCATAGAAGAAAAAGTTGACCACACCTTTTTGAAGACAACACCCGGATATACTTCTCAATTTGCCTTTATTGCTATCAATAAAGAGAATGGAAGACGAACCATCTTTTGGACCCGAGGGAGCGTTCCCCACCTAAAATCAACCGACGTGGATTTGAAATCATTTGCAGGGGCCCGCATTCTTCACACAGATGGCTTGATGGTGGAAGCCTCCATCGAAGGAGCGAGACAGGCAAAAGAGAAAGGACTTACGGTTGTAATGGATGCAGGCACTCTGAGGAAAGGCTACCCAGAGCTGATATCCATGGTGGACGTTCTGATCGCTTCGGAACGATTTGGCTCTGCTCTGGTGGGCACCCATCAACCTGTTGAGAAAGCCCTTGAAGTCCTCAGCCAATGGGGGCCCAAAGAGGTGGTCATCACGCTTGGCCCAAAAGGCAGTACGGGATGGAGTGGTGGGGAAAGGGTATCGCAAAAAGCCTTTCCCATTGATGCTGTAGACACCACAGGGGCAGGAGATGTCTATCATGGGGCTTATATATATGGTCTCCTCAGGGGGTGGAACATGGCTGAATGCATGCGTTTTGCTTCTGCCGTTTCTGCCCTAAAATGCATGGAAATAGGGGCACGCAAAGGGATCCCTACCCTCGAAGAAACACTGAACTTCATGAAAAAATTCTAGCCCACCCCATCTCATTCCGACCACTTTTCCAGACACAATCCTGCAAGTTGAAGCTGCCCGCCCTCAAGGGCGGGGAAGCACCCCCAAGTTGCGGAAGGACATGGCCCGCAGATCCTTACCCGGACTGCGGGTCTTTTAGTAGCCCACCGCGCTTAATGGCATCCCTGCCAAATCTCTCCTTGATGGCATCCATAGCCCTTTCCACATTTTCCCAGGATCTGTCATTAGGCTCTGTTTTCCCAAAAAGGCTTAATTGTCTTGGGATGTCTGCCACCGGCACAAGATTTGATAGGCCAATCCCGATCAGTCTAAATTTTGTGGGCGCCTTCACCTGCGCCAAAAGCTTTAGCCCCTGTTCATAAATGGTGTTCGTGGAATGGGTGGCTTCCTCTATGGTTACGCGCCTCGTCAACTGCTTAAAGTCAGCCCGCCTCAGCTTCAAAGTGACCGTCGTTCCCTTTAATCCCTTCTCGCGCGCCCTTTTTCCCACCATTTCAGACTGTATCAAAAGCCTTTTTTTCAAAATCTCCTTGTCATTTGTATCTACCGAGAGGGTCTTCTCACTGCTGATGGACTTGGACGCCATATGGGCTAAAACGGGTGTCTCATCGATTCCCCTGGATAGTGCGAGCAGCCTCTCCCCAAATTTACCCGTTTTTTTCAAAAGCTCACGCTCCGACAAGTTTTGAACATCACCAAGCGTGAGGACCTTCATCTTGTGAAGCGTTTGAACCGTTTTCTTCCCTACCCCCGGAACTTTTTCAATGGGAAGCTTTTCAATAAATTTTGGGACTTTCTCAGGGGGAATAATGGTCAGGCCATCCGGTTTATGCAGGTCCGATGCCACCTTGGCGAGAAATTTGTTGGGGGCGATCCCTATGGAACAGGTCAGAGATGTGGTTTCTCTAATGCTGCGCTTAACCTCCAAACCCATGTCTATGGGCAGACCTAGCAACCTATCTACGCCTGAGATGTCCATGAAGGCTTCATCAATGGACACCTGCTCAACCAACGGAGAAAAGCGTTTCAAAATCTCCATGACCTGCCTTGACACTTCCTGGTAACGGTTCATCCTCACCGGTAGATAAACCCCATCCGGACACCGCTGTTTGGCCTTGAAAATGGGCATAGCTGAACGGACTCCAAATTCCCTGGCTTCATAGCTTGCCGCGGAAACGACCCCCCTATGGGATGTGCCGCCCACAATGACAGGCCTCCCCTTGAGCGTTGGATTGTCCATTTGTTCCACAGACGCATAAAAGGCATCCATGTCAATGTGGAGAATGACCCGGTTCATAGAGGTTACTATTTTCCTAGTTTCCATTATACGCCCTGAAGAATTTTTCGCGCCAGTGGCAACAAACGCCTACCCACCCCTATCTTTTTCGGATCCGGGCAAGGATATGATACTTTCTGGCAAGATAGGCGTAAATGCCCACATAAAGGATCACAAAGAATATCTCACCGACACGGACATAAAGCTCGGGTAAGTCAGGATAGACAATCTTCTCCAAATAAGTGGCCGTAAAGGCTCCGCCATAGGCCGATTTCACATCATAAAACCGCCGCAGATAATTTTCCAGATAGGTCAATGGACAGTACCAGCGGAAAAAATTAAGGACGAGAGAGAAGAGAAGTCCTCCCAGATGAAGGATGGCCATCTTTGGCCATCTTAGGGCAAAGAAGACCCCAAATATGAGGAACAAAATCCAGACAAAATGCAAGAAAATAGTGAAGTGGGCTAAGAGTTGGTAGACCATTCAAAACCGCTCCGGGAAAGCAATTCTTTGACAGGCCTCAGGCATTTGTCTATCTCAGAGGGAATGAGTTCCAGGGTGATGGTACGGTCATAATCCATTGCCTTGAGTTTCTGAAAGACCTTCTCGAAATCCACAGTGCCCTCTCCTGGAATCAAGTGGAGATCATCCCGGTATGAGTCTCCTCCCCTATTGTCGTGGAGGTGAACATGTTTTATCCTCTCAGGATATCGCTCTATGAACGCATAACTGGTATTCACTTCTGTAAGGAGCTGAGCATGTCCCACGTCAAGTGTTAGGTTCAGATGGGGTAGATCGGTGAATGGGGCTGCCATATGGGATGCCGTCTCACTCAGGTTTTCCAGACACACAGTGATCTCAAAATCTGCTGCCTTTTCAATGATATACCTAAGCAAACTCGTCTTGAAGGTGAGCACCTCCTCTTTGACAAACCGAGGATCGAACCAGAGATGAAGGGTTAAAAGAGACATATCCAGCTCTGTCATCAAAGGCAGGATCTGGAAAATCTTGGGAAGATAAACCTCCTCCAGATTCCTCATGTCATTGGGATCTCCTTCCCTAGGTCCGTGACAGAGGAAATAGATGGGGAGTCTGTCCTTCAAATCCTTGTACGCTTTGAGCAGACTGTGGAATGTTCGTGGATGGGTGATGGGAATTTCAGCGAATTGAAGGCCCAAATCGTGGAGCCGTTTTACATCCTCAGTACTCCTAGCCGTACCTCCTAAATGAATGTTGGCATCAACTTTAGGCACTTTAGCTCACTTTAGTTCACTTTAGGCACTTCTAGGACTTAAACATCCCATTCTCATAAATAATCACGTTCTCTCCTGACCTCAGGTATGCGGTCACTCTCTTCTCTTCTGTGTTCACCAGATCCCAATGAAGCGCGGAGTCGTTAAATCCAAGCATTTTCTTCTTCTCTTTAGTCAGCCTGGCGGGATCTCCGGCATAGGTGTTCGAATAGGATGAGCCCAAGGCCAAATGACAATTTCCATAACGGCCGCCGTAGTTCTCGTCATAAAGGGTGTTCGCCATGAACTTATCAATCTTGGAGAATCTTTTATCGGTGAGAGAAAACTCCCCCACCCTTTTGGCGCCTTTATCCATGGATAGATGCTTGACAACGAAATCTTTCCCCCTTTTGGCTTCGATTTTAGCCGCGTTGCCCTTTCTGAATTCAATCCGCACGCCCTCCACATAATTTCCGCTTCGATACGAGGGTTGATTTGCGAAGTAGATGCCTTCTGTGCCCCTCCAGTCCGGTGATAGGAAGATTTCGAAACTCGGGATATTATGGCCGGAGAGTCCGATCCACTTCCTATTCTTTCCTGGGGTGATCCTCAGATCCACACTTTTGGACTCCACGTGATAATACCCCACCTCCATGTTATTTAACCATCTCTTGATGGCCATCGCATTCTTGTAAATGGTCTTCCATTCCTTGACTGGCTCCCTTTTGTTCAAGTAACAGGCCGTAATAACCTGTGCGGTGTACTGCTTCATGGAAAGTCTGGCATGCTTTGCCAGCTCAGGAGTAGGGACCATACAAAGACTCCACCCAAACTTACCTTGTTCATCCCGTTTGTCCAGGATATCCCTTAGAGGTTTCCTTGCCACAGCCGCTTTCCCAATTCTTTTTGGATCAATATGGCTCAGATGGGTGAGAGAGTCTGGGGCATAGAGATAGAGACTTCCGTTGAGATGTTTGAAAAGCTCTTTTTCACCCGGTGTCAGGAAAACAAGTTGTCTGTCATTCGCCTTTTCAAAGAAACTGCGCTCCATGCTCCATGTCAATCCTATGCGCGGAATGGGATTCATCCCCATATCAAGGAGCTTCGCCTGAAGGATCTCGGCCATCCTGATGGCTGCCAGATCGTAACGAATCAGTATGACGTCATTTCTCTTGAAATTCTGTTTTCGGGCGCTCTTTAATGCCCAAATCAAAACATCACAATACTTTTCCAACTGCTTCTTTGTAAACACCATCACCTCCGTCAGCCCACTACTGGTTTGCACACGATCTCTTTGACCTTCAGATCAAAAAATTTGAAGCTATTGGCGGGCCGTAGAAGTAGCGCAGTATCAGCCCCTTTCCCCGTTCCTCCCACACATATCACATCCTCATCGTTACGAACGAGACCTGCGTCAGCAGCCATCAGGGCCAATTCAATAGCCACTTTGGTCCCCTGACCGAATGTTCTCAGGGTATAGGCAACAATTTCATCCACCTGATAAGTGGCAAGCTTGTTTCTGACCGCGCGCCCAATGCCTCCGAAGGCATGCTGGCAGGTCAGAACAGAGACCCCTTTATCTTCCAGTTTCTGGCGGACATCCTCTGACAGTTCCTGGTAGTTGGGTTCTCTGAAGCCCGTTGCATGGCTGACCGCAACGATCTCTAGCTCGGTATCAAGAATTTCCCTGGCTTTTAAGGCCGTCTGTCCACTGCAAGTGGCGACCACCACCTTTCTTATCCCCAGTTCTTTTGCCCGACGGGAAACGGCCTCAAGGGCCCCCTCTGTGTTCCTCGGTCCAGGTTGTTTGAAATACCGACACGTCACATCATTGTATTCTGACATCTGATTAATCACCCCTCCCTCTCAATCTCTCTCCCTCGTTTCGAGGGCGTCTCCCTCTGCGTCCTGGAAGTCCTCCAGAAGCTCTATGTGACGGTTCTCTTCCGCGATGATCTCATTGAGCTTCTCTGAAGTCTCATCATCCCCGATGAGAGATGCAATCATCTCATAAAAAAGAATACTGTCTTTCTCGAATTCAACGGCCAGTTGAATAAGGGCTTCCACACTGTCTACTTTGGACAGATCTGCCTCTCTCAGAGAAAAACTCTGATCCCCAAGAATACCCTGGAGAATAGAGCTACCCATATCCTCCAATTCGAGATCATTCCCTTTCGTTTCCAGCATCTTTTTTCTTTCTATGAACCAACCTTCGTGTTTTACCTCTTCGTCTGCCAACCACTCAAGCAAAGGCTTTAGGGGAGGATTGGAGATCTTTTTCATGGCATCTCGATAAAACTGCTCGCCATTTTTCTCTATACGAATGGCTAAATCAAAAATTTCCCGGATAGAAAACATTTTTTGCCCATTCCTTTCGCTGAATTTCCGGCAACAGCCCATCGATGCGAGATCATAGGTTAAACACCAGCATCTACCCCCCAAAAAGCACCTTAATACATTTTGCAGAAAATGGATAGGCCCATGGTCGAGAACACCTCCTGGATGGGAATGGATTGACAATCCCGACTTATGGCTTACTTTTTTTAGTGAGAACTCATGCACCCCCTAGCACTCTCAACCCTGCCCCGGCCTTGGCAGGAATAGATATCGTCACGGTCCAGCGCATATCTGAACCACGGGATTCCCGCCTCGTTTCATGCGGAGAGACTTTCTGGGAATGACATACAAGGATCCACACGGTCTCTTGTTGAGTAACTTGCACCAAATAACGTCTGGAGTTTTTAAAAATGTTAAGAAAAATGGTTGTTGGCCTTTATCAGGCCAATTGTTACATTATGGGATGCGACAAGACAAACGAGGGAGTGGTCATTGATCCGGGAGACGAGGTACTCCGAGTTGTAGAAGAGATATCGCGAAACGGCTTGAAAATCCGGCAGATCCTTATCACCCATGGCCATATCGATCACATCGGGGCCGTGAAAGAACTTAAGGATATTATCAAGGCTCCGGTCCTCATTCATGCCTTCGATGCCTCTGCGCTGAATTTCCCTCCGGACGGTCATCTCCATGATGGTCAGAAAATAGAGGTGGGTCGCTACTCCATTTCGGCTATTCACACCCCTGGTCACTCCCCGGGCGGGATGTGTTTTTATGCACCGGGTGCTGTTTTTACAGGTGACACACTCTTTGCTGGCTCCATAGGACGAACCGACTTCACAGGAGGGAACCATCAGCAGCTCATTGAAGGTGTCATCAATAAGATCTTTCCTCTGGGAGACGATGTACGGGTCTATCCTGGGCATGGCCCAGCAACGACTATTGGCAGAGAACGTCTCACCAACCCCTTTTTCCGAATGAGCCAAGCTTATTGAGCCTGCTCATTCTTACCCCCTCAACCGAGTGTGTCATAATGTCATTGCAAGGAGTGAGAAAGCCATTTTCATGATATTCTCGTTTTGCTTGAGAATGACCTATTAAAGGTGTAAAAGAATCACTATGATATAAATTGGAGGTTTTATGGATCAGGCCGTTGCCAGGGGGGTTGAGCTCATACGAGAGTCGGAAAAAATATTGGTTTTTACTGGAGCCGGGCTTAGTACAGAATCTGGGATACCTGACTTCAGGAGTCCGGGAGGCCTATGGGACAAATATGATCCTTCGGACTTCTACTTTCAGAGGTTCGTATCAGATGAAAAGGCCAGGGAGAAATACTGGCAAATGAGTTCAGAATTCTACGGGATGATGAAAGACGCCGTTCCCAATCAGGCCCACACTTCCATTAAGGACCTAGAAGATACGGGAAAACTGCTCGCCATTGTGACCCAGAACGTGGACCGGTTGCACCATAAGGCAGGAAATTCACCCGATAAGATCATTGAGATTCACGGCACCACCTTTTCTGTCTCCTGTTTGAGTTGTAAAAAGGCCTATGACAGGAATGAGATTGAAGAACGCCTTAGGTCGGGCATTAAAGTCCCCTATTGCGACGATTGCTCTGGCATCCTGAAACCGGATACCATCTCTTTTGGCCAGGCCATGCCTGAGGACAAAATGGCGCTGTCCCTCATGCATGCACGCCATTGTGATCTCTGCATCGTCTTGGGCTCATCGTTGGTCGTCTATCCCGCGGCATCGGTCCCCATTCAAGCCGTTGAAAATGGCGCAAAATTGATGATCATTAATCGTGATGAAACACCCCTCGATCCACACGCGGCCCTTACAATCCATGATTCGGTGGCCAAAACCTTGGGGCAGATTATGGAAAAGGTCATCTCATTCGCCTCTCCGCCAACGGGAGACTGATCTTTCGCTCTGACTTTTTTTGCTATTCCGGATTGCATCCCAAGCCCTGCCCCGACAAGAGACGCCGAGGGGTACAGGCCCAAAAATCAGATCGGCTGATATCTTGGAGAAAGACCATTTGACCATTGACTGCCCCTGCATAATTCTCTAAAAATACCTGTAAGGCTTGAAATATTCTCAGACAAAAAGGAGACCATTGTCGGCTCATTAGGCTCCACAACTATGCCAAATATACCGGTTGTTGGAGCCTTCTTTGTTTTCAATGCTGTCAGGAGGACATTTCAATGACCAACAAGCCGACCTATGAAGATTTAGAAAAAAGGGTCCGGGCGCTAGAGAGGGAAGTAACGAAACGAAACAAAGTGGAGGAGAAGCTGCGGCAAAAAGAGGAGAGGTATCGCCTCTTGTTTAACAGTGGCTATGACGCCATATTCGTTCATCAACCTACCCCAGATGGTATGCCGGGTAAATTCATCGAGGTCAATGATGTTGCCTGTCGAATATACGGGTATACCAGAGAAGAATTGTCGCATCTGACTCCTTTAGACCTCAGTGCTCCTGGAAAGGTGGGCAGTGTCCACACTCACGCAAAAAAAGTGATCTCTGAGGGGCATCTTACCTTCGAAACAGCGCAAGTGGCCAAAGATGGCAGAGAAATCCCGGTTGAGATTCATTCTCATCTGTTCCAACTCAACGGACAACCCACGGTGATATCCATCGCTCGTGACATTGCAGGGCGCAAGCAGGCGGAGGAGGCCCTAAGGAAACGGACGAACGAGCTCAACGACCGAATCAAGGAACTAAATTGTCTATTTGGGATCTCGAAACTCTTGGAGAAACCAGACATTCCTTTAGAGGAAGTACTTCAGGGAATCCTTCATCTGCTTCCACCCGCTTGGCAGTATCCGGAAATCACCTGCGCAAGGGCTACGCTAAAAGGTCAAGAATTTAAAACGGAAAAGTTCGAGGAAACCGTCTGGGAACTTTCAGACGACATCATTGCCCATGGTAACCGTATGGGTGCCTTGGAGGTCTTTTACCTGGAAAAGAGACCAGAAAGGGATATGGGGCCTTTTCTGAACGAAGAGAGGGGTCTGCTCCATGCCATTTGTGAGCGATTAGGAAAAATCATCGAGCGGACGCAAATGGAAACAGCACTGAGGGAGAGTGAAGCCCAGAAAAGGGCAATTCTTGACGCCTCTATTGACAGGATTCGCTATGTGGGTAAAGACATGAGAATCATTTGGGCCAATAAGACCGTATCTATGGCCCTTAATATCCCTAGCGAAGATTTGGTAGGACGAGCCTGTTATGAAGTCTTACTTGGCAGAGATTCGCCCTGTGACGGATGCCCGACCGTAAGGGCTAAGGAAACGGGTAAAATTGAAAGGGCTGTTATCTATCATCCGAAGATAAGGGGAACAGAAGGGGACAGCTATTGGGATAATTACAGCGTGCCGCTCAAGAATGAGATGGGCGAAATTTTGAGTTTTATCCAGATTACCAGAGATATTACTGATCAGAAAAGGGCCGAAGAGCATATTCATGCCCTTACCCAGCAGCTCATGAAGGTCCAGGAAAGTGAGCGTCAGATGATTTCCCGTGAATTGCATGACCGGGTGGGGCAAGATCTTTCCACGCTGAAAATCGGATGTGATACCCTCTTTGATGACCAACCAGAGGTTCCCCCCGAGATCACGCAAAAGGTTTTTGAATTCTCCAAACGGCTTGAGAGATGCATTATGGCTGTCCGCGATCTCGCATATGATTTACGTCCCCACAGCCTCGATCAATTAGGGCTGGTTCAAACCATTTTTCAGTATTGCGAAGATTTCTCTGAAAAAACCGGGCTGAGCGTGGACTTCACTTCTGCGGGTATGGACGACTTGAACCTGGATTTTGATACGGAAATCAATTTGTACCGTCTGGTTCAAGAAGGTCTTATCAACATCAATAAGCATGCGGATGCCACTCATGTGACCGTCAGGCTGGTGACCTCTTTCCCTACGATCATCCTTAGGATAGAAGATGATGGTAAAGGGTTTGACGTAAAGGACCGGTTGATTACGGCCATGAATGAGAAACGGATGGGGCTTCGGAGCATGGAAGAAAGGGTCAGCCTGCTTGCGGGCAAAATGAAGATTAGGTCCCGTCCAGGAAAAGGCACAAAAATTTTTGTAGAAATTCCTATTAAAAAGAAAAAATAATATGTTCTCAGATGCTTTTAGCAAAATGCCAACATACAATGGAGATTTGAAGAGAACAAGAGTGGGTGAAAAAAAGACCATATTGATCGTTGATGATCATCCCCTTTTCAGGGAAGGCCTTAAGGCTATTATAGGGCGGGAATCAAAGTTCGAAGTGGCCGGGGAGGCAGGGAAAGGGTCTCAAGGCCTCCAAATGGCCAAAGAACTCAGGCCTGATCTGGTGCTCGTGGACATATCATTGCCTGATCAAAGTGGCATTGACCTGACCCGCGAAATTAGAACGCTGTTTTCGGAGACACGGGTTATGATCGTCAGCATGCATTCAAAAATCGATTATATCGCTGAGGCATTTCAGGCTGGAGCAACAGGTTATCTCGTGAAAGAATCGGCTGCTGAAGGCCTTCTCAAGGGGCTTGAGATTGTCTCTAAAGGTGAATATTTCCTTGACAGTTCCGTCTCCCAAGAAGTGGTCAAGAGGCTCATGGAGTCCCCAATAAAAGAGGCAAAGATCACCAATGCTGCCTATGCGACTCTGACCCCGCGCGAGCAGGAGGTCATGCGTCTTCTGGCCGAAGGGCTTTCCAGTAAAGAGATCTCCGAAAAGCTATTTATCAGCCCAAAAACCGTTGAAAACCACCGCTCCAATATAATGAACAAGCTTGACCTTCATAGCACCCATGAATTGGTCCGCTACGCCGCAAGGCTTGGTCTCATCGATGTGGACCTCTGGAAGCAGTAATTGCACGCTTGGGAAGAATTCCTAACCTACTGGGACTTTCCCCCACCAAAATGAATCTTTCCCTCTATAGCTAAATAAAACAAAATCTGCAATAAAAAAACTAATAATCTAGATTTAAAGCTCCCGGTTTGGGTTACACACCGCAGGGGTGTGATGTGAGGGTACGCCCTTTTTCGAGAGGTCATATCTCAAAAAAAATTCCACCGGGCATCGCCGTGACCCAATATTTGGGGTTTGCGCCACTGAGCTTCTGGGAGTCTGCAGCTCACTCCTTAAACCTCAAATATTGGGTCACTTCCCCCTGACAATATAGATATGGCCTTGAGAAAAGGGGCGTGGCCTCACGCAAGCACAAACCAGTTCCTTTACCTAGCCATATAGTGAACACTTACCTAACTAGCAAAGCTTGACTATACCACCAGCACAGCTGGTGGGTTTTGAAAATGACTAAAAAAGATCACTCGTATTCATAAGAACGCTCTCTGGAGACGAGCACGCATCAGAGACTGCGCA
>Ga0209427_10008660_pt1 | contig 11428 bp, 10 predicted proteins | sample DeeMarSWOR136_30_FD_187465 | JGI IMG/M metagenome (GOLD analysis project Ga0209427, IMG submission 187465) | Marine sediment microbial communities from White Oak River estuary, North Carolina - WOR-1-36_30 (SPAdes) (version 2) | ecosystem: Environmental > Aquatic > Marine > Intertidal zone >... | reverse complement strand
CTAACTGCCGGGATAGACGTTCTTCAACAATTTTGCCTCTGCAGGAGGTGAAATCAATGGAGCAGAAGCCCACTAAGCGAATCAAAAAGGGCCGTGGCACCAAGAAGACCAAAAAAGAATAGATGCCACTGAATCGCAGAAAAAGCTCCCGGGCATTAAGCTTGGGGGCTTTTTCTTTTAATGCCAGCCTATTTTTGTGTAAGAATTATAGTAAGAGAAAAAAAAGATGTGAGGAAATTGACCAAATCATTGTTGATCCAAGAGATGCCGGAATAAAAAGAGGCTTGGTTATCTCCGCAATGATTTTTTCTTTCCGTGATTTTGCTACATGTAGGACAAAGGTATTGTGCCTGGACGGTTGCTCCCAAAAGGCTGTCCAAGAGGCTGGCAAAAAACCCCCATAGCGTGATGAGGAAAACGGTTTCTAGATCTATTTTGTAAGCAGAGAAACAGGGAATCATGCCGGATGAGGCTAAAACCGACGATCCCAGAAAAGAAGCTGAGGTTCCTAAGAAAGTGATTCCACCTGATCTCCCCGGAGAGACTTTTCTGAAACTTGTGATCAAAATAGGTTCAGATTTGGATAAGATTCCGATCTCCGTTCCCCAGGTGTCAGCTGTCACTGCGGCTAAGCTGGTCAGATATAACAAGTACCAGATAGAGGAGGCAAAGAAAAAATGGAGGAGAACCAACAGGGCAGGTACGCTTCCGTTAGCAAAAACCTGCCAGATATCCCTGGTGCCTTTCTTCTCAAAAGAATTCTTGTATTTTGATTTGATCTTCTTTCCCAAATTGGAAAATAAGCTTGAAGAGAAAAAGAAGAGCAAAATGGGCAAAACCCACTCTATCCCTCCCAGGCCAAATATGATCGATCCAATGAAGAAACTACCTAAAGCCCCAGACTGTGAAAGAAATCTTAATCGGTAGGAGAAGTAAGAAACAAGGAAAGCGAAGATTATGCCGGTGATTAATTGAGACAAACTGTAAAGATTAAAGAGAAAAACTTATCCCTTGGTCATAGCAAGCCGCCTGACGTTTTAATTTTGCTCTTTTAGTTTTTAATTTTATAAGAGTTGCGCTCTTTTTCTTATGGCCCATTCGGCAGACAAACATCCAACGAAAAGAACCAAAAGGATGGGATGATTCCATAGTTGTATCTCTTTAGTCTTCTCCTTTTGTCTTTCTGCCAATTCAAGGTCGGTCACCAGATTTCCAATCTGATCCTTTTCATAGAACTTCCCTCCGGAGACTTCAGCCATCTTCTTCAGAAGGTCAAAATCGGTGGTTAAATCTGCATCTTCCAGACTATATTCTTCCACCGTGAATTCGCCAGTCTTTGTACCGATCTTTGTCTCATCGAGCAAAACCTCTCCTTCAAAAAGATATTTGCCGGGAGAAAGCGACCTCAATGTACCGATATAATCACCCATTAGATCCAAGCTCAGGCTCAACATCTCGGAATCAGCCGGAGCTTCCCCCTTTATTTTTAAAAGCACCGAGGCATCTTTTATCTTCTGATAGTTCTGGTCAAAGATTTTGGCAGAGAAATTTATTTTCTCCCCGCTTTTATAGATTTTTTTATCAGTGAAGATATTGATCAGATCCATATCCTCCCTGGTCACCAACCATCTGATCGAGTTGTTCCAGAGCTTTTGGTAGCTTTGATTATCTTTTCCAATCCCCCACAAGAGAAAATCCCATCTCCAGAAAGGGGTGACAGTGGTGACCATCATTTTGCCTTTTCCATAATTTCTGACCACGATGGCAGGCAAGATGACTTCAGGACTGGATGGATCTATAAAAGTTGCCAGGGTGACGGCCTGCTTGGAGGCGGTGCCGAGACTTGCTGTTCCCAAAAAGGGTGGCAGCTCTGACCAAGTTTTAAGGTTCTCCTCGGCATTTTCAACCAAGCGGGTGATAGGATGAAGCCTTCCTTCCTGAGTCAGCTCTACGTTGAGACTGGCTGAAGAATAACGAATAGTTGCGCCCTCAAGATCAAAAGGCAAAATCGTTCCTGCTTCTACGAAAGCCTTGCTTTCTATGAAATCTTTGCCCAGAAGAAAAAGGGCAGATCCGCCATTGCGAAAAACAAAATCGTTAACTTCTTTTCCATGCTGGGCAAAGATGAAACCTGGGGGATCTACGAAGACCAAAATGTCGAACTGGTTCAGTTCTTTTTCGCCTTGGGGAAATCTGCCCGAAATGATTCTTCTGTTTTTGCCATATACCAAACTTTTTAGCTCGATATTTTTGTCCTTCTCTAAAGTCCTTTTCAAAAAGGTATATTCCCAATTCAGACTCCCCGTGACCAACAACACTTTCATTTTGCTCTTCAGAACCTTAATCGAAAATAATCGACGGTTATTTTCTTTGACCGATTCCTCCTTTTGTTGGGGAACTGTCAGCTCATACTGATGTAATCCTTCCTCTTTTGGAGTGATGCCTAACTCAAATGTCTGTGTTCCTCCAGAAGTGCTTAAGGTTAGATTCTTTTGAGTCAGAGTCTCTTTTCCCCCACTCGGGGATATCTTTTTTATCGAAATCGGAATCTTCAATTTATCGAAACCTACTTGAGAAATATCCACTTGAATGGGAAGTTTGTTGTCCACATAGCCGATATCATTGTAAACGATTCTCTCTATGGCAATATCCTTGGGGGGTGTATATTCGCCAATTCCACAGGTGTAGATGGGTATCTCCTTGGATTTGGCCACAAAGACCGGATCCTCACCCAGATTATTGGCGCCATCTGATAAAATCAAAATCCCCTTTAAATTCTGATCTTTTAGTTTCTCCTCGACAGATTTTGTCACCTCTCCGATGGAGGTGGCTTTTCCCAGAGAATCGGGAAGGCCTTCATTTAGATTCAGGGGAGAGATGGTATCCGCAAAACCATAGACCTCCAGTTCCGATTTGGAGGAAAGCTTTTCCAGAAAACCACTTCTTAATAAATCCTGTAACTCCTCCTTTCTGGTCACTTGAGCTCCTTTCAGATTCATACTCTCGGAGGCATCCAAAAGCACTGCCACCACCGGTTCTTGAGTATGTCTTTTGACGATGGTCAGAATGGGCTCAGACAAAAGCAGGAAAAGAGAAAACAGGGCAATTATCCTTAGGCTCAAAAGCAAAGCCTTCTTCCTTTTGCTTATAGGGGGGTAAGTGCGTTTATAGGTTAGGAAAGCAAGAAGAATAGCCAAAATGAATAATCCGATCACCAGCCACAAATTCTTTTCTTGGAAATTCATTAATAATTTGGTAATGCCCAGCAAGTATCTGTTCTCCTTTCACCGTTTCGACAGTTCGGCTTTGCCCTTCGGTCTGAGCTCAGGGTCGAAGACTCACTGCAAGCAAACCCTGAACCGCTCTGGTTAAGGCAAGCTCACCACCAGAAGGATTTATACAAACATACGGAGTTACCGACTTTTATGTTTTTGAGGAAGTTGAGAGAATGAATTGAAACACGTCAAGTGCCCAGCTAAGGCGGGATGATTGAGCAAAGCGCCCCTATGGGCATGCATCATTTCTATTTGTCTCTTTTTATCACAAATCCGGCTAATTTTTCTAGAGCTTGCTTGTATTCTGAGTCTCTGAGATCAGAAAGCTGGCTTAGGGCTTTTTCTCCAAAGTTTTTTGCCCTTTGGTGGGAATACTCAACCCCACCATTACCCTTTATAAGTGACAGAATCTGGTTAAAATCCTTCTGGGTAAAATCATTCTCCATAAGCCCCAAAATTTCCCTTCTGGAAGGTCCGTCCGCCTCCTTTAAGGTGTGGATCAAGGGTAATGTGATCTTACCCTCCTTCAGATCGGTGCCCAGACCTTTTCCGGTCTTTTCGGTCTCCCCGATCCAATCCAAAAGATCATCAGTTATCTGAAAAGCCATACCCAGATTTTGACCATAATCCCTTAGCTGTTTTTGACTCTTTTGATCAGCCTCGGCTGCTACGGCGCCTGATTCGCAGGAGGCGGCGAAAAGGGAGGCAGTTTTCTCTGCAATGATCTGAAGATAAGTCTCCTCATCCAGCTCATAGTTATGTCTTTCCTGAACCTGATTCATCTCCCCGATGCTCACCTGTTCGGTCGCCTTTGAGATTGAGGAAAGAAGAGGAGGTGACTTGGTCCTCACCAATAGCTTGAAGGCATTTGCCAAAAGGAAATCCCCCATTAGCACCGAAACCAGGTTACTCCATTTGTGGTTGACCGAGACCCGTCCCCTTCTGAATTGGGATTGATCGATCACATCATCGTGGAGCAAAGTGGCGTTGTGAATGAGCTCTATGGCTAAAGCCACATTCATGGCCCGGGAATCTGCCTTCGAATCGTGCCTGGAATCTTCACACAACCCAAAGGACAGGAAGACCAGAGCCGGTCTGAGCCTCTTCCCCTTCTGACCTAAGAGGTGATAAGCCACCTCGGAGATCAAAGGCGAATCAGAATTCAGGCTCTCTTTAAGCTTTTCTTCAAATGAAGAAAGATTTTTCTTAACCGGCGATAGAATCAGATCTAGTTTCATATGATACAACTTATAGACGTTTCGCAAGGCGAAAAGTTTCTAACATTCGCTCAGGCCAATGATATTATCTTTTGAGTCAAATGTCAAACACAAATTTCTGATTTTGCCGAAACTCTAAGGGGCGGAAAATGACAGGAAAAGGGAGCAACAAGGGGAAGAGCCCTGGTTGGTAGGCGGGGTGCCCCACAGCAGAGCTTTGGACCACCCGCCCGCCGGAGTCTGGCAGATAATCCCCCTTGGTCCCCCTTTTCCAAAGGGGGATTGTTTGGAGTTCCCCGTTTCGATGGTGTTTGATTGTTTGTTAGATACGTGACGCTTTGGTTCAGAGAGGGGTGTCCCTCTCTTTGACGAGGATCGGGGTGCAACCGCCCGCCATGAGGCGCAGCACCTGGAAGTAAGAGTCGGGGCCGAGCGGTGTTGGTGACCTTGGTGGGCTTGGTGACCTTGGAGAGCCTTGTTTTGAAAATTTGTTTTCTTCACTAATCATAAGAAATCGATTTTGGAACCTTGTCCTTATATTCTTCCATACAGTTCTCTCTCAATAACACGTGACCTATTTTGTTCACCACAAAAGTAGTAGTAAAAGTGTTCGCACTCCTGTTCGTGTTCTTCAGCAATAGGAAATGATGTTCGGAGGTCGGGCACCCGGCATCCCAGTGTTTTAGCCTGGTCATGAGAGTTGAGTACTGCAACAAACTATCCCACAGCAGAGCTGTGGGACACCCGCGCTATCCGCCCAAAGCCTATCGCGAGTTTGGATCTACCTCACGAAATTGAATGATATCTCCAACTTCGGTGTCGGTCGCGCGAAGCCTACCTGCCGACAGCTCTAAAACCCCCTGGGCACGTAGCACAATTTTCGAAAGACGATTCGGTTTGAGATTGTGATGAAGAGCCAGCACACGTCCATCACGAGCCAGGAAGGCCACGTCGATCGGAAACCGCATCCGAAATGTGTGGACCCATTCGCACGGAACTATGTACATGCCCTCTTCGGGATCTATTCTGTCACGGCCCAAAAGCCCGCGTCGACGTTGTGCACTCGTTCCTGCCCATTCGACACGGCAGGCTACAATTGTCGCTCCTTTGGAGACATTGACGGCCTGCAAGGAAGGCTCAAGAGGATGGCCCTCTTTTGTACATTCTTCTGGCATAATTCTGTGCTGGGGGCTACGATCCCACAGCAGAGCTGTGGGCCACCCGCCACCCGCCAGTGGTTAGGCTTAGTCATCGTCGGGAATGTAAGCTTTGCTTTCATTCATAACATATTCTACAAATCTTAAGGTCTTTTCAAAAGCCCGGGGATCGGCAGGCTCTTTGATTTTCTTCGCTGGATCCGGCCGACCATCCCAGGCACCATCGATCAAATCTGTCCATGATGGATCCAGAAAAGATTTGGCCCATTCGGCACCCTCTCGCTTTGACCCGGGATAACCTCTATGAAGATCATGCAGCATTCTACAAAAGTTCAGGACAATGAAGGACTGATAAAAACGATTGTTGAACCGTTCTGGATCTTCGAGAATTTCTTGTCCCTCCTTAGTCAGTGTCTCGAAAATATCAGCCCTCAGCAATTCATCGGATATTGGGTCCACAAGCGTTTTCGGTGGGGGGCCAGCTAAGGTAACACCCTTCTCGCGAACGACCGTCCGAACAAGAATGGTATTACAGTGATCTGACCTGATAAGAGAGCGAGCACCATGGTCTAGATACCAAAGATCCAAGCCGCTCTTTGAATGATGTCGCAAGATTTCCCCAGGGAAATATGATCCCTCGAGGTGCTTGGCCCATTCGGAATCCAGCTGATAGACCTGATCATGCATGAGTTGCAGGGCATCAACCTGATGTGAAGTCAGTTCATCTTCAACTACAACAATAAAATCGACATCGCTATATTGATCGAAACCCCCAACGGCAAATGACCCTTGTAGGTATGCACCAATGAAGTCATTGTTCATGATCTGTTGAATCCTGGACACAAGTTCACCAAGAACTTGATTGAGCTCTTCGTATGGTGTTGGAAACATCTTTACTTTCAGAATTACTAACTGCGCCGAGGTGCCCTCCTGCTCTGCGCTACCCGTCCTATTACTTTTGGCCATAAGAGCTTGTTCCGACGAGCAAATTCCTTTTCTTGATCCCTGAGATGAATCTGGTATTTAAATATACGCGCTACAATATCACTTATATCTTCAGGAGATGAAGTACATAAACTTATATATCCTTCAACAAATAATCTTGGCATCCTTCCAATATATTTTGCACGTCTCCCGAATTCTTCTTCGGAATATTTGAAGACTATTTCAAAAGTAAGATCGAACTTATGATTTCCAATCGTGGTAAGCTTTCTTTTATCCATATAGATAGGAAAGCTGCCCGTTGCTAATATGATAGGAATGTTTGCCAATTTCTTCTGTTTCTTCATCCAATAGTATAGCTCGAATCCATTTGGATGAGGTCGCTGCAAATCCTGAATAATAAGGTTATGAGGATTTGTTTTGAGCTTCTTTTTTACATGTTGCCCGGAATCTATATCCACGTTTTGATACCCAATATTATTCAGAAATCGCTGAAACCCCTGACGAAAAATGTTGTGGTCGTTTACAACGAGGATCCTATTATCGTAAATATCATTCATTCAAGCTTCATTCCTCTTTTAGCCGGGGTGCCTCACAGCTCTGCTGTGGGCCACCCGTCTGTGCTGGGGGCTACGATCTACCTGTCCCGCCTGTCCCCAGATGAACTTCTATTTTTAAATAAAAAATTCCAAACCATCCCATGGATTTTCTTTAAATATTTTTAGTCTAGTTTCAAGATCAGAGGCATGGATCTCCAGCTTATGTCCATTTGGATCAACAAAATACAATGAATCTCCTTCTGTTCGATTCTCTTGCCAAATATCTGCACCTGACTTTTTTATACGTTCACTCATGGTGTTAAAGTCTTTTTCTGAAATTGTAAAAGCTATATGAGTGTATTCTGGAAGTTTAGATTCACGAATATTTTGATCCAAAAATAAACAAATCCATAAATCTCCAGCTAGCAAATAAGCACCTTTGGGCCATTTTGCAACTGGTTTGAAACATAAAATTTGAGTGTAAAAACTAAATGATTCTGCTACATCTTTTACTGAAAGTGTTACATGGTTAATTCCTTTGATCATGTTATTTCTCCTTTTTTATTTCTCCAGGTCGGTTCTTGTCCCTATCATTTATGAGGTCATAAGTGCTGGGGCTTGTGCTTCATTTTAGGAGAATTCCTTTCTTGCAATTAAAAGACTGGCTAGAGCAATCATACCAAGTAAAAGAAATATATATGTTTGTAAGCAGACTTTTGACCATCCTAAGATAAATATTTCGTATCCTCCTTGAATTGCTGCGTTAGCTATCATCATAATTCCCCAAAAGATGCCCAGTGTCCAGGCATATCTCTTCTTTCTTTTCAGTCCGAAGGCAATAAACAGTCCAAATATGCCTATCCAAATTTCTTCCCATAAAGGTTTTAGCATGCTCATGTTCATGAATTCAAGAGCACTTTTCTCTATATCTTGTGTTAATTGTGATGATCCTGCAAGTTTGAATGCAGTTGGCAGAATCTCAGTCCCTCTTGTAATCACAAATAAAGTCCAAATAATAAAGATGATTGACAAAACCATCATTATTTTCCAAACATGTTTATTAAATCCTTTTGCCTTTGTCATTTCATTACCTCCTTTCATAGCAACCGAACGTGACAAATCTTGCCGTGCCTGAATCATTCCAGTGTTTTAGCCTGGTTATGGAAGTTGATTACTGCAGCTAACAATGCCACGGCACAGCCGGGGGGCACCCGCGGCCCGCAGGTCGTGTGAACAGTCAGTTTTGCTGAGGTGCGCAGGGCACGTGACCTACGAACTTAATTCCAATAAAAATGCCATCCTTCTTTGCGCTTTTCAAAGGTAAAACCCGCTTTCTGAGAAAATGTTCTCCATGCCTGCAGGAGCTTCTCTTTACCTTCTTCTGTGATCTGTGGATATTTTTCCATGATGAAATCCACGGCTTGTAACAGAATGGAATGTTCCTTCTCACAATTTTCGAATATATCCACGAGGGGAGTTAGATGGACTTTCTTAGATCTACCGTAATAGGATGAGATGATATGTTTGGCAACCTGAATTTGATAGAGCCATATCCAGCCAGAGGCATTCGCTGCCAGGCGTAGCAGATTCTCTTGCCCCGAGTATTCCCGTAGATTTCTTATTAGATTTGCGTAGCTCTTATTAAGAGTTTGTCTTTCCTGGGAGATGCGGTGAGTTATCATTTGTTCAGAATAATATTTGTCTGCAAATCTACAGGCGCAAACTTCATCGATAAGAATTTCTGAATAATATTGATGAATAGATTCCAGTTCAAAGCCCCTTTTAAAGTCCAACACGTTTTTACTGGACGCTATCATTCTTTCTTCATGGTCTTTACAGTGGCCCAATTCGTGTGGAATCACGAAATACATACATTGTTGTTCGACGTTCCAATGCCTGATATCCTGACTCTGAGATTCGATCTGTCCTTTCAAAACAGCCTCAAATATGCTTGCATGGAAAACTATAGAGTGCCGCAACTGGCCTTGATCCATTTTTGAAGTAGTCTTCCCAAAGCCAATGTAGTTCTGGCTATCTGTAAAAAGCTCACCAGTCAGATCCTGTAGCGCTTTTTCATAATGTTCGGGATATGCTACGGCAATTTTATCAAGATTATTCTCATTAACACCAATGCGTTGAGCGGCAGATATGACTACATCTGATACTAATCTCTTAATTGTACCGCTTCCTGGCCCCTGTTCGAAGTAAGCTAATACAATCATCGCTAATTCCAACAATGGTTATAGAGCGCGGGGTGGCCCACAGAATTTGCGTTGGCTACGTTGTCAGTTGGGACTACACGATTATCCTTTCCACAGCCATTCCAGAAGACGGAGGTAGTCAACAGAACCGCAGTAACGGTTTTTTTGCAGGTGCTCTTCATTTCGACTCTCTTTAACTTCTAAGGACCAACCATCAGATAGTAAGAAACCATCTCGACATTGCTCCGTCAAGCGATTCTTGCTTGGCATTTCGAGAAAGCGCTTTGTGGCAGAAAATTAGTTTGACTTTTCTTGCCTGAGTTAGAATATTGGAGATGATAGCAAATTTTCTGATACGCACATCATGTCAGGAGGTAATATTATGGAGGTTCAAGAGATAAAGGTAGATAGCTTGGATGCAAAGAGTTTCATTAAGGAGAAAATTAGTGAAATCGCTGGCATTGTCGGTAATGGTTCCGCCATTAATGCACTCTCCGGCGGTGTCGATTCCTCAGCGGTCACCATGCTGGGCCACAGGGCGTTAGGAGAGAGACTCAAAACACTCTTTGTAGACAATGGAATTATGAGACACGGTGAACCTCAGAGAGTGGTTTCGCTATTTGGCGAATTGGGTGTGCCTGTGGAAATAGTGGATGCCAAAGAACAATTCTTTGATGCGTTGAAGGGTGTTACCGATCCTGAGGAAAAGAGAGAAGCAATCACACGCGTCTTTTACAAAGAGATCTTTGGTGAGCTGGTAAAGAAAAGCGAGGCAAAATATCTTCTTCAAGGAACCAATTACACCGACGTAGAAGAGACGGTTGCTGGAATCAAGAGGCAGCATAACATCCTGGAGCAACTTGGAATCGACACACAAAAGCAGTATGGGTACAAGGTGATAGAGCCTTTGGTGCAACTTAGGAAATCGGGAGTAAGGGAAGTTGCCAAAGCCCTGGGATTGCCAGAAGAACTATACAGCAGACCCCCTTTTCCCGGACCCGCTTTGGCAGCCAGAGTGATAGGAGAGGTAACGCCAGGAAGAATAGAGATTGTGAGAGAGGCCACACGGATCGTAGAAGAAGAATTATCCAACACAGGGGCATTTCAATATTTGGCTATTTTGCACCAGGATAAAGTCACGGGGATCAAAGAAGGAAAAAGGGACTACGGTTTGCAGATAGAAGTCAGATGCTGGGAAAGCAAAGATGCAAAAGAGGGTTCACCAACCAGACTTCCCTATGACGTTCTGGAAAAACTGGCAGCACGTATAACAAATGAAATAGCGGGAGTGATAAGCGTTACATATAACATAACCAAGAAACCACCTTCGACCATAGAGGCCATATAGATATATTCCGGAGTCTTGTTAGGATATATGTTGACAAATGTTGTGTAACTATATCTATGTAGCCGGGGTGCCCCACAGCACAGCTGTGGGAAAGAATCCACTATCTTCTCTTGACCAAATCCAACATTTCTTTTACTGCTTTTTCGAATCCCACTAAAACGGCGCGGGCAACGATGGAGTGTCCGATGGAGAACTCGTGAATGTGCTGGATCTGAACCAGGTTGGTGATATTCTTGTAGTTTAATCCATGCCCTGCATTTACTCCTACGTTGAGTCGATGGGCTAAGTTCACCATCTTCTCAAATCTTTCAAGCTGGCTGATCTGCTCGGTTACGGTCTTGGCGCAGGCGTAGCTGTCGGTGTTGATCTCTACATAATCGGTTTTCAGCTTGGCACTGGTTTTGATGCTTTCCTCATCTGGATTTATGAAGAGGCTGACTAACATTCCTTCCGATTGAAGCTTAGGGATGACCACATTGAGGTGATCGAAATTCGCCTGAACGTCCAAACCACCTTCGGTGGTGATCTCCCCTTCCTTCTCAGGAACCAATGTCACCATATCTGGCTTAACCTCGAATGCTTTGGCTATCATCTCCTCAGTTGCCGCCATCTCCAAATTCAGGGCGGTCTTAACTACCTCCCGCAGAATCTTAAGATCGCGATCCTGAATGTGTCTTCTGTCTCCTCTCAAGTGGATGGTGATTCCATCCGCTCCTGCCATTTCAGCGGAGAAGGCAGCTGCCACCGGG
>Ga0209427_10008658_pt1 | contig 11429 bp, 8 predicted proteins | sample DeeMarSWOR136_30_FD_187465 | JGI IMG/M metagenome (GOLD analysis project Ga0209427, IMG submission 187465) | Marine sediment microbial communities from White Oak River estuary, North Carolina - WOR-1-36_30 (SPAdes) (version 2) | ecosystem: Environmental > Aquatic > Marine > Intertidal zone >... | reverse complement strand
CATTTCGGAGTAGCTATGCCCGATGGTTCAGTGAAAGAGATCTCATTTTGTACAATGAACACACTACACAGACCAGAAATTGAGAAAGCCGTCGCGAAAAAATTAACTGAAAAAGTTAGAGAGGAATTCGATACTAATACCGGACAAGAAAGAGAAGAAATAGCGCAAAGAGTAGCACAAAACGGTGGAATTAAAAAGGAGGAGATGGAATAAAATGGCAGAAGAAGTAATTGAAAAAGATGGGATGAACTTAAGGAAACTCGTTGAGTTAAAAACTAGTACAGCGGAAGAATACCAAAAAGCGATGCTGGATCGCGTCGAATACTTTAAACAGAAGAATGCGGAAAAATCTTCATTTAATAGCGCCATCCAAAACACCGTTGTTAAGGCTTTAAGCACTATTTTGGATCTGAAGATCCAGGCAGATAAAGCTTTAGGAGAAGAGAACTTAAAGAAAGTTCAAAAGGCGATAGATAGCCTACTTTTATTCGGTTTATAAAAATTTTTTTAGATTTTTTATTTTTTTTAAATCTTTTCTAAGTTTAATTGATTTAGAAATTTAGCAGTATTCTATCCAATAAATTCTGATATTAAGCACTAATTTATTTTAGTTTTAGTTCATAAGAGGAATATTTTTAATTAATTTGGCCTGTTGGTTACATAAATTAAGAATCAAATCATCAAGATGTTAATAACTGTTATATTATATGGAAATCTAAAGGAAAAACAAGGATCTGATATAGGAGCATCACCTTATAAAAAGGAAATTGACGGGGTGAATATAATAAGTGTAGCGGATATTTTAAAAATATTCAATATAGAAATAATTGAAGTAAGTCACATCTTTGTTAATAGTAAGTATTGTGGTCCCGGAAAAGAAGTAAAAAATGGCGATCGGGTTGGTATCTTTCCAAAAAATATGGGTGTAATGTTCGTGGAAATACCCTATTCAAATTCAATTCAGGTAAGTGTAAAGATTATTGGAGAATTGCAGAAGTATGGAATATCTAAGTCTACTATTTTTCTTCCTGAAGGCAGTTCAGGTAATGCAGTGCTAAAAAGGTATGGTATTTCTTTAAGTTCACAAAAGATAAGATTTGAAGTTAATGGTAGGTTATATAACATAAATGACTATGTACTTGAAGATAATGATTTTGTAGTTATCTCCTCAACATTAAACGGTCTCTAATTTTTATTAAGCAGCAATATTAAAGAGCTTATTTATTATCATAAAACAAAATAACCAAAATTATTTTTAAAATATTAATTTAAATTAAAAATATATGGTCTATAATTTCATTAATTTACCAATCACTATTTTTTTCATTGCTAATGGTTTTGGCCAACTGTACTATGCCCTTAAGCTAAGGAAGAAATTTCCGGAAGACCACAATCTATTAAATTCTTTTATTGTATTCATCTTATGGATTCTAGCGGGAATTTTGTATCCTTTATTTTATATTAGAGATAATTATAATATAAGATGGTTTCAATCACTATCCGTGCAGATTATTTGTATTTACGCGCCTTTACTTGTTTTTTTTATTTTATTTTATCAATATCAAATTATTTTAAAGAAAGATCCTATGCTTAAAATGAGAAGAACAATAGAAAATTTTAAATCGGAGTTTGAATTAGTCAATAATCAGAATAAGAATTCTAAAAAAGCTCATTTTAGCACCGATTTACATAGAAAATCGTTTCATTTAATTCCTGCAATTGTAATAATCCTGTTGTGGTTTTTCGCAGTCGAAGTTTGGGATAATCTTTGGAATGCAGATCTTTTTTGGGGAATTACAGGGGAGGAATACGCAATTTTTTTAATTTTAACGGTAGGATATACTGGGATAATAATATTTGCTGCTTTAGATTATGTTCGATTATCATATATATTTGAAAATAGGACGATTTACCATTTAATGCCGAAAAATGTCTCTAATTTATTAATTAAAACATTAAAACCAATCGAAATTTATGAATTTACCAAACCTGTTGCTTTAATTGTATCTTTAGTACCCATTTTTTTCTTTTTACCTTTTGGGATATTTGCCGCAGTAGCTTTAATCGCTAGTATCGGGGATGGCGCAGCTTCTATTTTTGGAATCCGATTTGGTAGAATTCATTTTCCAAAGAATAGTGAGAAAACAATTATCGGTTATATTGCGGGATTCTTATGTAGTTTAGGTATTGGTTATATTATTCTAGGGGTATTTGAATCATCATTATATCCCTTAGAACTGCTGCTTGTATCATTTAGTGGAGCTATTGTATTTTTAATAATTGATTTATTAAGTCCTAAAATTGATGATAATATTTTAAATCCTATTTTTTGTGCTCTAGCTATATTTTTAGTATACAGTTTTTTGACAAATTGAAATTTTTACCATCGCCATTTTATTGCTTCTGCATGACCTAAAAGATTTTCTACATGTATTTTTGTACCATCATCCAAAATCACATCTCCTGTATATAATCCAAATGCTAGGTTTGATTTCGATGAAAATATAACAAAATTCATTTTTGAGGGGTGAATTAATAATGGTAACATCTTCATTTCAAATCTTCCATCTTCACTCGTAAATTTCCATGGATCTTTTGGATTTTTTGGTAAATGAAATTTAATAGGACCAAGTTTATGACCTTTTCCATCATATCCAACCATGTTCTTATCGTGTAAAGTGGGATCTTCATATGAATGTCCATGACTAAACCAAATTTGATGACCATCCGTTGTCTTACCCGCTGCAGCTCCCCAATACCAATTTATTTTATATGGCCACACCCCACGTCCCCAATCAAGACGACAATAACTATTTTCAGGAGTGAATTCATAAGATACATCACCAAAAATTACTTTACCATCTGCTGGCATCCACACAACTTTATCTGAATAATAAAAGAGTTTTTTCTTTTTGTAACGGTTTACTTTTACAATCGAATCTTTAGTAGGATCTTGATATAATATAATTTTTCCCTTTAATCCCTTTTCTGAAAATGTAGGATAATCAAATTTAATTATCCGTTCGTCAAAATAACGTTCTATTCTAAGATTAAAAGTTTCATGGTGAAAATCGATATCCCCTTTTTCTGAACTTAAAGGTAAATTCCATTTTCCTTTTGTAAAAAATTTTGTTAATCCATCAGAATATACTTTTTGCTGCTTATAATCCATTAATTCAAAAGTAATTAATCCCATATAACCAACATCAGCGACAGTCACACTAAAATTATAATCGGGATGATTTACTACATAATTATCCCATTCTTTTAGGCGAAACCATCCAGCAATTATTTTTTCTCTATTGTAACGCAGAATTGGTTTCCTTGCCCACCCATCCTGTATTAGCACTCCATTCTCATCAAATAAATCAGATGGTTCCGTGATTTCCTTACTCATTTGTAGCACTTATTTATTAGGTTAAAATTAAATTGTTAGTTGTAATTATGTTTTAAAGCTTTAAAAAATAAATTTTTATACTCTTTCTTTAAAAGTATGAGTCCATCTTTTTAATTCCTTTAATTTCTTCAAAAGATATTCCTAGTGCGTCTAAAACTTGTTCTAAGGCAGATTTCAATAGTTCACGATATTTTTTTGGATCAATATCTTGCAACTTTGCCAATTCTAAAGCTTTAGTGCCCACATTATCTTTACTTTTAATTATACTAATAGTTTCACCTTTTTGAAATACTTTTCCTGTAATTTTTTTGAGTTCTAATGCTGCTCTTACATGCTGAGGGATAACTTTTGTATAATTATTTAGGTTTTTTTGAAGAGTAATGTTTATAGCATAATCTTCTAAATTGAATGCATTAGGTTTCCCGATCTTTTTAAAACTTTCTCTTAAGTTTTCAACAATTTCTTGTCTCGCTAATTTAAATTCACTGTCTTTACTGATATTTTTTAAGATTTCTAATAAATCACTAAATATTTTTTTAATGAAATCTGGTGTATTTTTCTTTTTTGCGACTAACCCTTTGATATCAACATATTTTGTATCTTTGTAAATTCCAACATAATTTTTCTTTCTTTGGGATAACGCTAAAAATTGATATGTTTTTTCTTCTTCTAAGTCGAGATCTAACTCCTTTTTACTCCAATCAGATATCTGCTTCATCTGAACTTTCGAGGGGTTTAATAAGAATACTGAGTCTGTATCCCCATATAGTACTTTAACACCTAATTGCTCAGCTTTTTTAATAGTTTGCTTGATAGAATATTGTCCTATTCCTGTTGTACTCTCCGCAACAGGTAAACAAAATAAGGGGAAATTCTGAGAGCCAAAAACCCCATAAGAACCATTAATAAATACTTTAAGTGCTTGTTGAATTGTATTATAATAATCTCGTTGTTTTTCAGTAAGTTTTTTATCGCTCGATTTTGGTTTGAAATATTTAACACGAATATCTCGAAAAAATCCTACAACATAAGCAAAAATTCCCATTTTATGAGTACATATATGGTAGGGAGTCCCTTTTACGAGATTATCTTCATCATCTTTGTGTGGACAATCTACAGTTTCGTAAGAAAGGTTATATTCTTTTATGATTGAAGGATATAGGCTGGCAAAATCCATCACCACAACGTTATAATGAATTCCTGGAACGGGCGGAACAACATAAGCTCCTTGAAATTTATCGTTAGCAAATTTTGACATTAAAAACCCTCCCTTTTTTAATTCTGAAATCTCTGATTTCCTTGGAATAAGAAAATTTTTTCTTCGATGTTCAAAATAAAAAATATTTTGGATCCATGTTGAAATTTGTCGTCTCACCATTTCATGAATAGGCATTTTTGTAATTCTGCAGAGAAGAACAATCAAATTCCACGTCAAGGAGTTATTAAATTTGGTTAACTCTAAAGTTAATATTGAATCTTTTAGATTATACCATGATAAGATATCATATTCCATTTCATGGATTTCTTCCTCATGCTCATATTTTTTTTTACCTAATAATGCATCGCTAATCGCATTTAGAGAAGAACTCTGATATGCTCCTCCAAATGCATATCCAGAGATGCTTCTATTAAAGAAAAAGTTAAATAAATCAATGTGAATACCTCTCCTTAAATCACAATCCGCTTTTGATAAAAAGCCAAAACCTCTTTTTATGTGGATTGGATTTAAATCGCGATTAATCTTTAATTTATTTGCTCTATGGAACATGTAATTTAAATCGAAATTATCTCCATTAAATGTTATAATTACAGGATATTCCCACAATATTCTAAAAGTCTCAGTTAGTAATTCCTTTTCAGATTTGAAGAAATAAATTTTTGCATCAGAAGGAAATTTCTCATGAAGCCCGCTATATAAGAATCCCTCCCTTTCTAATATGTATACTAATTTTAATCCATCTGTACCTACAAACGAGACACTTATAATTTCTTGGTTTGCTAATTGGGGATCAGGTATAATAAAATCCTCAGAACCTAAACTAACTTCTATATCCATTGCTAATCTCTTTACTTCAGGTATTGGAGTAAGAAATATATCTAAGAATTTCTCAGAAAATTCTTGAATCTCTGTTGGTTCCTCCTTAAATAAATTTCTTAATTCGTCAGCTAAATTTTTTAATTCAGGATCTTTTTCTTCATAACTGATTCTTTCAAGTGTTCCAGATTTAATTTTATAGATCAAACCGGGAATCAATTGTCTATCGAATATATAATTTAAATGGTATCGAATATCTGCTTCCCAAGCCTTTATACCGTTTTCTCCTAGGATATTTCTAATATTTTTACCAGCACCTCCAATATCTGATGGTGTTTTACCATAAATTTTTGTCATCTCAATTTCCTGGTCACTAATTAAATCAAAAAGTTTTACTTCCTCAAATTTATTAAATCCCTCGTAACTAGTTAAAGGTCTTTTCTCAGTCCTTTCTCCAATTTTTTCTATATATTTTAGTGTTTTTAGTTCAGAGATTTTCTCTTTACTTAAACAATAAGGCTCATGATTCGTAGTATCTATCCAAATCTTTATATCATCATTATCGATGTCATAAAATTTACAATATGCTTTATTTTGGCCCCCATCGTAATCAACGTCAAGTAAAAGACCTCTTTCTAGGTTTTGAACTATTTCACCTTTTTTAATCATATATCTTATATACTTTGAACTTACTGATTCTCGAGTAACTTCATCTAATTTAATATCATCTACTTTTAATCCGAAAGGTTTATCATTTCCTTTAAAGTATAGACTTTTAGGGATTATTTTTATTTCTGGTTTTATTTTAAGAGAATTTTTTACGATTTTCTTTTCAACTTGCTTAATACTTCTCTCTTCTAATTCCTTCTTCGATTCTTCTTTTTTTATTTCTGAATCTAATCTTTCTTTTTTAGAGTTAGTTTCCTCCACAAAAGAAAATAGAGATTTTTGCTTATCATTTGAGATTTTTTTCTTTTTTGATTTTTTTGGGCTAGGCATTTTAATAACTAGTATCAATATCCATTTTATGTAATTTATTTAATAGTATGATAATATTAGTTTTAATCTCACCTATTAGAAGTTAAATAATTTAAAAAAGAAAGATAAGATAAAATAAGAGAGGTTTAAAATTTTATTGTTTATTTTGTACCTGTAGTCATTCTAATACCCTCAATTAACATATATGGTGCAAAGACAGTATTGTCGCTGGTACTAAGCCACGTAGATACTTGTTTAAGTTTATTTCCTAATGCTAAGGTGTGTTTAAGTAAATGATAATGATCAGAATTAATTCTAAGCTCTCTCACCGGTTTAAGGATTTTTCCTTTATTTTCAATTAAAAACATTCCATCTTTAGGTAATGATGAAAGCATCGCAGGAGGGGCATAAGATTGATATCGAGTATACCATGTAGAAGTGATAAGCAGAGTTGGTTTATCTGAGATTTCCATTAACTCTTCTAAAGTATAATCACCTATGGAAAAAACCGTATTTGTTGGTTTTGGCATGATAATACCCGCATTTCCTGTTGACTCTTCGGATTTTTTTGCTAAAGAAGAATTATTAAAAAATTGGTTAATTATACCATGATCAATTAATAATGTTCTTTTAGAGGGTACTAATTCATCATCAAAAGGTGAACTATTTAATGCATACTTTTTTATCCCATCATCCCAAACTGAAATCTTTTCATTGGCAATTTTATCACCTTTTCTCTTTCCTACCAACCAAGCAAGACCCATTTTCTGTACATAAGAATTCATAGCAACTGAAGCTGTGGGAGCTTGCAACTCAGTACAAACTTTAGGAAAGATAATTATATTATATATCCCTGGATCTCCTTTTTTACCACCTATTGCTTGTTTACAAATCTTACCTGCTTCTTCACCAGCGCTCACAACATCAAAATCTTTATCTAAATGGGTCGAACAACTTAGAGCTTCACCAGTTGCGTACATATCTTCAGCAAAAGCTCTAATCCTAAAGTTAAGGTTTGTTCTTTTGTAATTACCTTCTAAACCCATACTATTTTCTAAAAAAAATTGAGTAGTTCCGTAAAAAAAAGAACCAGCAACTCGCTTTGCTCCTTGTCTTAATGAGGATTCCGTAGCATCTTCTACAAGATCTATTGCTTTTTCATTTAATTTTACTACCTTCTCATCATAAATATGATTTTGTAAAGAAGTGTCGTATTTGAAGGGGCCTTCTGCCAATCTTTTATAATTTGTGTTTAGTTTAGCAATATTTAAAAGCTTCTCACACGATTTCAAGGTGCTTTCGATTACTTTAGGATTTAAATCACTCATAGAAATATCCATAGTTCTTCTTTTTTGAGACAAAAATAGTTCTAATTTAATTTCATTCCAGTTTTTGTTGATATCTATTTGACTTTCAGAAAATCTAATTTGATTTTCTACCTTAATAATCCCTTTGATCGACCAGTCTGAACAAAATTTTTGAATGGATTTCTTTGCAATTTTCACAGCTTCAGTAAGATTTTCAATTGTTATATTACTCATTTTAATGACTCACCCTAACCTCACATTTCTTAACCTTATAAAAGGTCCTCCTGTCCATACAGGACAGCCTTGACCAGGTTCTGATTTCCCACAAAATGCTCCCTGCCACTCGATTGTATTCTCTTTTCCTTGTGCATCAATACTTCCGAATAAACCTGGGGACGAGATTTCAAGAGCTGGTTTTAATACTAATGTATTGGTTACTTGTCCATTTTGAATTAAGTAAGCTTCTTGTCCTACATATTTTGATTGCAATCTTTTATCATCAATATTCCATTCTGTAAAAGAGCTCATAAGGATACCTAATTTAATGTCTTCCACCATTTCTTCAAAAGAGTAATCTCCTGGGGCAAAAAAAGTATTTGCCATACGAACTAGTGGCTCTCTGTCGTAAGCAATAGCTCTAGCAGCAGCATTACTCTGAATATTGAACTGAGCAGCAGTTTCTCTGTTTTGAAGCATTTCAGTAAAAATTCCGTTTTTGATTAATTCTCTTCTTCTAGCTTTTACCCCTTCGTCATCATATAAATAAAATCCATAAGAATCAGGGATCGTAGGATCTTCGAATACATTAACACATTCATTTCCTATCTTGAAACCGAGTTTATGCTCTCTTAAATATGATTCTCCTGCTTGTGCACCTTCACGTCCTAAAATTCTATCAGCTTCATGGGGGTGTCCACAATTTTCATGAGAGATTATACCTGCTACATCTGGTCCAAGTATAATATCAATTTCTCCTTCTGGAGGCTTTTTGGCTGAAAGTATGATATCTGCTAAAATTTTAATTTTCTTCCTAACTTGATTTTCTAAATTCCAAGAGATTAATTTATCCCATCCGCCTGTAGTGGCATAATTACTCATTGATTGTTCATTTTGACCTCCCGATCTAACTGCTATTAGTATTGGTATAAAAGCAACTCTGGGAACATGTCCTGAAATTCTTGATCCTTCATTAGTAATAAAGTAAGTATCTCTTTGTTCAGTCAGTAATACGAAAATATGAATATATTCTACGGGATGTCTTTCTTTAAAAATATCAACAAACTGTTGTAAATACTCAATTTTCTCTTCTAATGAAATTTCCATAGGATTGATTTTATATTTACTTTGCCAACTTGTGATGTATGTTTTTTCTTCGCTCATTCTAATTGGTACTTTTCTTTGCTTACTACTCCTATATGCTGTGTGATATGCGAGTTCAACTGCTTCTTGAACTGCCTTTTTATTTAATTGATTTGTTGTAGCCATCCCCATTCCCCCATTAACGAGAAGACGAACATTAATTCCAGTTTTTCGAGCAAAAGCATCTGTGGTTAACTCAATAGGTAAATTACCAATATGCATTTTGCCATTAATAAAAGCTACAGTATCTATATGGTTTGTTTCTAGCCTAACTTCAGCATAATCGCAATTTTTTCCATTTCCTTGCGCTAATTCAAGAGCAAACTCAGCTAAATCTTTATATGATTCCATATTTAATCAAAACTACTTTATCTGAATCTAATTTTAAATAAAGATTAAATCTCGAATTATATATTAATAACTTTTTTCTATAACGTATATTATTATTGGGAGTTCAAAAATTTAGAAAGAAAAAAAATGTGTTAACTTTTTCTGTTATCGTTAACGATCTTTCTAATTTCTTCTAAAAGCAGTTGTTTCTCAGCAATAAACCAGTGCAATTTTGATTTTTCTGGATGTTCATTATAAATGATTTCAGCAAGTTCTGTAACTTCATCTTCATTAGGCTCAAGAAGCTCGCCATCAACATCCTCCCTTAGTAAAAGGACTAAATTATCAGTTTCGAGAGGTTTAATATCATAACCATTTTTCACATTTCTGTTGATTGTAACACATAATTCAGCTAAAAACCAAACACTTTTTTCATAATTCTCCCCCGATTTATATCTTTGAAACGCGAGAACTTCCACATCCGATTTATCAAACGGCACTTTTTATCACAACTCTTTTTTAAATTAATTAACCAGTAGTTATTTATCAAAAAAGATAGGTTAACATTTAATTATTTGTATTGTAATTGAAAGCTTTTAAAATTAAAAGATTTATATAAAATTAAGTGAATATAACGAATCTAAATCCTCCAAAAGAAGGACCTTAAATCATAAAATTAATAATTAATTCCTTTTTACTATATATCAAACAATATTAATAACAATAATATTGATGCCTCCGTGGCTTAGTGGTAGAGCAGCAGACTACGGATTACTGTCGAATTCGCTCTGCATTTGTAATCTGCCGGTCGTGGGTTCAAGTATTCAGAACGTTAAATTCTGGGTTGAAATTCCCACCGGGGGCTCTCTATCTTTATATTACTAACTTAATTTTATTTTTTGGTAAATTTATTTTAGAATGATAAAAAGAAAAAAATATTATAATGTTTTTTTATTTCAAACTAATTTTTGTTCTAATTCATAATCTTTAGGATCGATTGTCCGGAATATAATGTAAGCAATTCCCAAGGTCATTGCACAAAATAAAGCAACTATAAAAAAGATAGGTTCATAACTTGAGAAAAAAATTGCAGCAGTTGTAAATACCCAAGCCCCTATTAATGTTCCAATATTTTGTCCTAAATTAACTAAAGATACGATTAATGCAAAGTAAGTACTTTTTAATTTAGGATAATAGTTTTTTGATAAATCACCTCTTATTGTTTGATTAACTACCATCATCCCGTTTTGAATTGCTCCTAAAATAATAAGAAATGCAAATCCAAAGATTAAAGGAATAAGTGAACCACTATTAATGATGAAAGGAACCACAAGTAACAAACAAAAAGGTATAAATGTTAGGTAGGCTCCAGAAATTGTTTTCTTTCTTGATTTGTCTCCTAAAATCCCAGTTATAAATGAACCAAGGACTATTCCAATACCACTAACGAAATATAAAATATCACTCCAACCAAGTAAATTTACAGCAGTACCTTGAGTAATAGATAATATCGTTTCTTGAACATCAATTATTCCTAACCCTATTAGAATTAAGTAATTAAAGAACGTACCAAGCATAACTCCTTGGATACCAGTAATAAATGTGTAGCTAAAAACTTTCCAGTTTCGTTTTTTTGTAACTATAGTTAATAAATCCTTACCCCATTCTTTGATGGTATCTTTTTCTATCAGCGGTTCTTTAATAAAGTAGGGCAAAAATGAAGAGATCAATGCTGCTATTCCTGTTATTACCCATAAAAAATGCATAGCATTCAATTCTAAAAATATTAAACCAAGTAATAAACCTCCTGCCCCATATCCAAGAAACATCATAGTCCATGTGTAACCTTGCACTCTTCCGAGTTTTTCCTTAGGTGTGACATCTAAGATTAATCCATCCAATGCGGTATCTGAAAAAGCAGCCCCTAATTGTGTCATAAAATAATAAATAGCCATCCAAAGATAAATGGAGTTATCAGAGGGCATATATATAGCCATAATAAACCACCATATGGCTCCAAATG
>Ga0209427_10008657_pt1 | contig 11430 bp, 10 predicted proteins | sample DeeMarSWOR136_30_FD_187465 | JGI IMG/M metagenome (GOLD analysis project Ga0209427, IMG submission 187465) | Marine sediment microbial communities from White Oak River estuary, North Carolina - WOR-1-36_30 (SPAdes) (version 2) | ecosystem: Environmental > Aquatic > Marine > Intertidal zone >... | reverse complement strand
TGCCGAACAATGGCATAAATGCCACTTTCAACGACAACGGAGGTATGAATAAAGCTTTCACCCTTCGGCGCTTTACCCTTTGCCTCAAAAGCTATACGTGATAGCCATCCTAAAACCATGCTGAAAGCGAAAACTGCCCAGCCGATATACAGCACAAAGTCCCAACCAGCTCCATTATAGGAAATAAAGCAAAAAACTACCTGGCCAACAAATAATATTCCCAAGAATATGTACAGGATTATATCTCTCCACGTCGGTTTCCATTGCCTTTGTCCTAAAGTTCTCTTATTCATCTGTAGCCCTCACGGTGCTATTTATCATAGCGTATTTTAGCACGACGTCGGAGAGGGGAGAAAATCTAGCTAAGCTTTCAAATATAACAAAGTCCCTTTTGTTTCATACTGAAATTAAAGAAGAGTTTTCAATATAACTGCCCGACGGGGGCTGATAAACGAGCTAGTTCTTGAAATATAACTTAATGACTTTTTGTAGAACAATAAGAATGCAAAAAGTAAAAAAACAAAGATTTCAAGAACTAGCCAGATGAAAACATACCTTGAGCCGAAGGAAATAGACCGCGTTGAGCAGGCAGCCGAGTGTTTACGGGATAAGCTCCTGGTCAGACTGCTAGCCCGTCTCGGTTGTCGCGTCTCTGAGGCTTTAGGCGTTACAGTCAGTGATATCGACTTTGACCAGGGTACGGTTACCATCGTACATCTGAAACGAAGAATCAAACTCTCCTGTCCTACCTGCAAACAGAGGTTAAGCAGAACTGCAAGATTCTGCCCGGGATGTGGCTCACTGGTAGAGCAGGCAGTAATCAATGAGAGAGAACACCGACGCCGCCGGGTTCTCCCAGTGGACGATGATACCCTTGATATGCTGAGTGAATACATCACCCGTGGCGGTCCTGTAGGAGTAAACGGTCATCGGCTGCTCTTTGGAATGACCCGCCATAATGCTTGGTACATCATTAAGAACTGTGCTACAAGTGCAGGACTAGAGAAGCTGGTGAATCGTGAGACAGGGGGAGTCAAGGGTATCAGTCCCCACCGGTTGCGTGATGCCTTTGCTACTCATGCTATTAAACTTGATGGTTCCAGTGACAGTCTGAGGCTACTGCAAGAGCACTTGGGTCACCAGAGTATCGCTACCACCATGAAATACCGCAAGGTATCGGGTGATGAGCATAGAGACTGGTATCAACGGCTCTGGAGTACCAGCAGCGCGCAGTATCCCCAGCGATAGGAGGGGTGACCCCCCGGCCCCCTAATAACCACCCTTAAAAAATGGCCTCCTATTCACTGCTCTCCTATCTACTGGCACCTATTCACAAGCATAGTTTCTCCACCTATTTACTAGCTTTATAGGGAGTGATCCAAGGGGTCACCCCCCGGACCCCTAATAGCTACCCTTGGGAAATGGGCTCGATTATGCAAATGAATTTCTTAGGCGAGCTCTGGCTGGAAGAGCGAAAGAAACAAAGGAGTATCTACTACGGGAACACCGCGATAAAATTGCAGAACTCGATGTGTTGGGGCAGGTTGAAGTTTCCGAATTCTTGAATAATGTGACTGATGCAGCACCGACAATCAGTGCTGATTCACTTGAGGTCGCCACCGCTGCTGTCATTAACTTGGTCCAATCTCGATCTGGTGTTTCACTCCTTGTAAAACTTTCGCAGCTTGACCTAGATGACATTAAAGCTCTTGATACCTTATTGGAAGAATGGTCTCTTGACGATGTTCTAGTCGTATTAAGGGAGATTGACAAGCGTCTAAGTGTAGTAACTGCCCTCGATAAGCTAGTCAACAGTTCACTAGCTCATACAGTTGATGAGCTTCATACTATCCACCCTATAGTCACGCAGGCACGGTGGTTATTTGGCCCCCAGTTTGAATCTGAGGAATATGCTTCTAATAGCACAGTTAAGAAAGCTCTCGAAAGGCTGTTCGGTACTAAAATAGATGCTGGACGTCTATACAATCGTCGCCATCGTCCAGACCTTATATGTCTTAGTGATTCAACGATATCTGCAGTTGCTACAGAGCATTTTCGCGAGTCTGGAGACTTAGTGGAGCTCGCTGATATCTTGATAATCGAAGTAAAGAAGGCGAATATACAGTTGACTCGAGAAGAGATTAATCAGGCTGAAGGGTATGTCGAGGACTTAGCTGCAAGTGGCGTAATATACGGTAAGCCTCGAATAAATGCCTATGTTGTCGGTAGGGATCTGGATAGAGCACTTTCGCGATCTAGAGTAAGAACTATTGGTGACCCAGAATATGGCCGTGTGGAAGCATGCACCTTCGATCAATTAATCCGTACTGCGGAACGCCGTCTATTCCGGCTACGTGATAATTTAAAATCCCGTTATGAAAATATTCCCGCTCTTGATCTAGTGAATCAGGTCCTGTCCGAACCAAAGCAAATACCTATGGATGCCTCAACCAAATGAACCAAGCTGTGGGGATGCGAACTTCACTATACAAGCGCGAAGGTCATAGAGAAGGTTTTAGTTCTACCTTTTGACATGCACGGTCTACACTCGACCTCACCATCATTTGCTAGCTTTTTGCTAACATAAGCATCTGAGTTTTCGTTAGCATTTACCTCAAATATCCTGTCAAACTTTTCCGCCTCCTACTCTTGAAGGCATTAATAATCACTGTGGCTACGATTCAGTCTCCTCTGCAGACTTCCCAACTCGGTATACCTGCTTTCTTTTTGTTAGGTTTATTAGCCATAATGCTATTTCTATGATGGAGTTACATCACTGGTAATAGATTTTTTAGCTGCATTTTTATTATTAGCAATAAAATGAAATGTGTGACTTGTAATATCTGCTATAGAAAATCGCAATTGGATAATCTGTAATTAATCGTTATAATTAAAAAGATCAAAGCTGATTCGAGTTGAATGGAAGTCGAGTACGAACTTGGTTAGAATTGTAACGGATAGTACTGCCGACCTGACAAACGAGATAGCCAGCGCATTGCAAATAACTATAGTACCATTGTGCGTTAACTTTGGAGATGAGTCTTATCGAGATAATATCGATTTGACGACGGAAGAGTTCTATCAGAAACTGGCAAATTGTACAACGTTACCTACAACCTCATCACCCAGCCCGGGTAATTTCGCCGAGGTCTATGATAAGCTCGCGGGAGAAACTGATGAGATTTTGACTATTACCATTTCATCGAAGCTAAGCGCTAGTTATCAAGCGGCAGTTGATGGCGCAAAACTACGTAAGTCCAAATCGAGAGTAGAAATCATTGACTCGCTTTCGGCGGTAGTAGGGCTAGGCCTTATCGTTATATCAGCTGCCAAAGCTGCTCAGGAAGGATGTAACATTAATGAAGTGATTGGTGTTACCAAAAGCAGTATGCAGCGTATAGAGCTGCGTATTGCCTTTGATACATTGGAGTATTTGAAGAGGGGAGGACGTATTGGCACAGCTCAGGCTTTTTTAGGCTCTATGCTGAAGATAAACCCGATTCTTACCATAAAAGACGGTATTACCGAGGGAGTTGCCAAACCCCGTTCCAGAGCCAAGGCACTGGACTACCTGTACGACTTTGCCATGAGTTTTAGCCACATCGAAGAAATAGCCATTGAGGATGCAAATACCCCTGATGACGTCGAGAACCTGATGAATAGGCTCAGCGTTGGGTTGCCCCGGGAGCGCATTTATAAAATGAAAGTAAGCCCCGTTATAGGGACTCATGTTGGTCCCCGCGTTGTTGGAATAGGCATACTGCCCGAGTAGCATTATATTAAATTAAAAACGCTTAGCGGTAACGTAGCATGAATTGCTCGTTTTTTAGAATCGGAATTATTATATCCTTTACGCTAGCTGTTATCGCTGTTGTTATCCGCGCTGTCTGGCAAATTGTTGTCATCCCGACAGCTGGAACGGTGGTAATTTTTATCCCTCTTATCCTCACGCTTTTGGGAGCAGATACGCTTGTCATTTACCTCGTTGTCAAACCCAGTCTTAATAAACTAAGAAATCTGCTGGTTGTAATCGGGATTACGCTGGTGCTCACTGCAGGACTTGTCGCCGGTGTCTCCCATTTTATGCACTTCATTCCTTCCCCTGAAGCTGAACCGCTACTCAGTAAAATAATAGGTTTCCTTGTATTATTTTCCAGTCTAATAGCCTACATACTTGTATTATGGCTCCTCTGGTCTTTCTGGAAACATGGCAAACCTAATCACGAAAAATAGCTAACTGTTTAATGATGTAGCTTTTGTCCATGTTGTAAAATTAGAGGAAGCAATTGATGGGGGTTTAAAATCCCGGCGAACAAACAATAATAGCTGATTATGACCCTGTATCGGGGGCTGTCAATACGAAAAAAGGGGAACCATTTTAATCGGCGATGGTTAACTTTTTCAGTCCCGGCTCAGCGTCCGGATTACAGCGCCGCTTTTGTCGCGTATATTGATTTTAAGCGGCATACCACCGGGAAGAGCATGCGTTGCGCAGGCAAGGCATGGGTCATAGGCACGAAAGGCCATCTCAACCATATTGAGCAAACCTTCTTTTACCTCAGGTCCTTTGACAAATCCCTCCGCTGCTTTCTTCACTGACAGGCAGATAGGGGCGGCATTGTGCTGGGTGGCCACAATCAGGTTTGCCTTATTCAGCAATCCGCGCTCATCGGTCTCGTAGTGATGAATAAGCGTACCGCGGGCGGCCTCAACGCAGCCCACGCCCTTTTGCTGGAGCCTGAGATTCATATTGCGTATATCCTTGCTGGTCAGCAGAGGGTCGTTGGCAATACGTTGCAAATCCTCAGCGGCCTGGAGGGCTTCAATGAGCCTCGCCCAGTGGAAGGCCAGGGTATGGTGGCTGGGTTTGCCGCCCAGCGCATCAAACATGGCCTCGTATTCTTTCTGTGCCAGCGGAGTGGCCATGCCATCGGCAGCGTTCAGCCTGGCCAGAGGACCCACGCGGTATAGCGATGTGCCTTCGCCGTCTTTCAAGCCGTTCCAGCCTATATTCTTCAGGTGGGTCAGGCGGATATAGGTCCAAGGCTCCACCCATTCGCCGATGTGGTCGATATACTCATTGGGGTCGAAAAGCGCATATTCCTTGCCTTTGGGGTCAATGACTCGCAGTTTCCCCTCGTAGAAGTTTACCTTTTTATCGCTATCGACCAGTCCCATATAGTAGGTATTGAGCTTGTAGGCATCATTTAGAACGAGGTCGAGGTTACTCTTGTTGGCCACCACCACGTCCTTGAAAAGTTTCAGGGCAAACTGGGCGAAATCAACGGTATAGTCGGCCGTTTCTTTTATCAAGCCCCTTTCCTCCTCGGTAATTCCCCTGGGGACACCGCCAGGGAGTCCTCCTTCCGGATGTGGCGGCTTGCTGGCGACGAGGCGGATGATATCCCGGCACCTTCTTCTGACCTCAATTACCTTGCCCCCGATTTCCAGCCCAACCTTATTGATGAGGCCAAGAATATTTCTCGCCGCCGGGTCGGCATCTGTGCCAACGACGAAATCAGGTGCGGAGAGGAAGAAGAAGTGAATATAGTGGTCTTCAACAAAAAAAGCGTTATAGTGCAACTGCCTGACAAGTTTAGCCGCCGAGGTGGGCTCAACACCGTACACGGCATCCACGGCCTTGGTCGCGGCCATGTTGTGCGGTGACGGGCAGACGCCGCAGATATTGGGCGTTATCCGTGGCATCTCCTCGACCGGTCTGCCCAGGCAGAACCTCTCGAATCCCCTCAGTTCCACCACCTGCCAGTACGCATCCTCCACATTTCCACGGTCATCCAGGAAAATCTCAATTTTACCGTGGCCCTCAAGCCTGGTTATCGGATTAATGGTTATTCTCTTCGCCATCGTAACCTCTCCTTATAGCTCCCGTTAACGTTTCTTTTTCAGCAATGATACTGGCAGGGTAAATCTATAGGTATATCCGGCGAGGTCATCCACCTTATCGATAAGCTGCCTCATTTCCTCGTCATCCTCAACATCGAGCATGGCAGCCAGAGCAGAGACGAACTTCGCACCGACATCCTCCACTCCCTCCACCGGCCCAAAACAGCCCCGGCAGGGCATGTTAATATTGATACAGCTTTCACCGCAGCCACCCCGCGTAGCAATGCCCATACAAAGTATCCCCTGGGCCAGGAAGCAAGTATCGGGACTGGCTTCAACCTCGTGAATCCGCTTTATGTCTTTTAAGGAGATTTTGTTTGGCTTGGTTTCATTCAGCCGACAGGTATCACACAGTGCCTTGTGCGGTGCCAGTGTGGAGCCTTTTGGAGGCAGCTTGCCTTCAAGCACTGCGTTCACAGCGTTGGCGATGAGGTCAGGGGGAGGAGGGCACCCCGGCAGATAGTAATCGACATCAACAATCTGTTTCAGGGCGAATACCTGCTCGTAGAACTCGGGCAGTGTCAGCTCTTTCCCGTTTACCTGTGACTTGGGCTGAGGGTAGTTGCCCTTCGGGTTCACCACGGTGGGGGCATCACGGTAGACCCAGTTGAAAATATCTTCCTTGGTCCGGAAATTGGCCATGCCGGGCGTGCCGCCAAAACAGGCGCACGAGCCGAAAGACAGAACGAGCTGCGACTTCTCCCTCAGCAGTTTGGCCACTTCTTCCTGCTCTGAGTTCCTTATATGGCCATTGATAATACTGAGCACAATCTCGCCCTCTTTCAAGGCATCAAGATGATGGTATTTGAAATCCAGAGCTACCGGCCAGAAAATGATGTCAATGGCCGATGTAACCTGCAGAATCGCCTCGTTGAGGTCAACAACGGCTTCATCACAGCCGCCACAGCTACCGAGCCAGCATATGGCTACCTTGGGTTTATCAACCATATCTTCCCCCTCTCCTTTTCAGTTTCATGGTAAGCGCACTCAATTGAGAAGGCTATATCTGCCGCACCGGGCCCAGCTTTTTAATAGTTGTGCTCATGCTTTTTACCAGCTCTGGAATCCGCTTCCCCTCCGGGTCAAGTGAAAGTTCTATTCTGATCCTTTCCGGCTCGATTCCATAGCTATCAAGTACCTTGTGCAGGAGGCGGACCCGCTTTTTCGTCTCAAAATTGCCGTCCTGATAATGGCATTCGCCCTCCGGGCAACCCAGTATCAAAACACCATCAGCGCCGCGGTTGAATGCCTCCACCACGTGCTTGGCATCAATTTTGCCGCTGCAGATGATGGGTATCCAGTTTTTTATTTTTGAGGAAAAAGAAGCTTCGTCTGCCAGATAGCCCCAGCTGAATTTACAGGAGAAACAGACAACCTTTGGCTCAAAACCGCTCATTTTTTCCTTCTCCATAGTGTTAAGATAGCGATGAGTATGTTGTTTCTATCCTGTCGTACGTAGAATCATCAACCAGCGTCCTGGCCTCGGATGGACAGGCAGCAACGCACATGCCACATGATTTACAGCGGAACATGTCCGTTTCCGACACGAGCTTGTCATCACGTTGTACCAGACGTGCCGCGTCATAGTTACAGGCGTATACACAGGCACCACACCCGCTGCATCTTTCCTCATCGACCTCGACAGCGTAAAGTGACTTTTCAAAACCAATGGAAATGCACGCTTTGCAGGAAAGACAGGGACCACAGGTAAGGCAGCGCTTGGCCTCTTCTATCGCCTCCTTCAGGGTGAGGCCTCGTTCGAATAACTGGAAGTGCATTCTCTTTTCCGGCGGTATCCAGACCACCTCAGTAGGTTGCTTGTAGCTGGTCCTGTCCGGCAGCCCCATTGGTTCATAGTCTCTTTTCCTCCCCCATCGCATATGCAGCCCCCGCAGATGTCTGTGTATTGAATCGGCGGCCTCAATGCCTTCTTTCATCGCCTCAACCATGAAGCCGACTCTTCGTACGTCACCACCGATAAAGACGTCGGAGTTTTGCAGACTTTGAAGGGTAAAGGGGTCAACGGCCAGCCTTCCTCTTTCATCCAGGAGTCCCTCTCTCTGCAAAAACACCCGGTCCGCTGCCTGACCTATGGTGATAATCAGTATATCTCCCTCTATCTCAACACAATCGTCGCAATCAAACTGTGGATTGAAACCACTTTCATCGAAGACGCTGGTGCAACGCGGGCAATCGATTTTTCTGAATTTGCCACCCTCGCCCATTATTTTTCGCACACCGCGGGAACAGATAATTTTTAAACCTTCTTCCCAGGCAGCCCTGATTTCCTGCTCATCGGCGGGCAGTCCATCCTGGTGGCTTTTATCCTCGCGCTCCAGAGCGACGATGGTAACTTCGCCACCGAGCCTTCTGGCTGTCCGGGCAGCATCAAAGGCTACATTACCGCCACCAATGACAACAACCCGTTTATTGTTAAAATAATCGGCTTCAATATTACCGTGGCTCACCTCGTAAAGAAAATCTAGGCCATACATCACTCCGGAAAGGTCCTGCCCCTCCACTTTCTCAGTGCCGAAGGTAAGTACCCTGGGATAAGGCGTCCCCTTGGCGATAAACACCGCTTTGTAGCCATCGTCTTTCAGTTGCGCCAGAGTGAGACCGTTTTCACCTATCCGGGCATCAAACCGGACATCTATACCAACAATCCTCACCAGGTTATCCAGAGTTGTCTGCAACACATCCTTGGGCAATCTGTACTCCGGAATAAGCCATAAGGCGCCGCCTAGTCGATTTGATGCTTCAAAAATCGTTGTCTGGTAACCTCTCTGGCTCAGAATATAAGCGCACATAAGACCGCCGGGGCCGCCGCCCATGATGGCCACCTTTTCCCTGTCCCTGATATTGCCCATTTTCTCTTTCTGGTTCAGATAATCCGTGTAATGGTCAGACAGGAATCTCTTGAGCAACCGCCTTCTGATTGCGCCTCCTTGGGTCTTATAATTGCATTCCAGTTCGCAAAGACCGCAGATGTAACCGCATATATTGAAAAAGGGATTCTTCTCATAAAGGTAGTCGCCAATCTGTATTATCCCGTCCTTCGCTGCTTCGGCATTTTCCGGGAGAAGTGAGATGAGGACATTGGTGCGCTGGATATCTTCATTGATGGGACATTTTATCTGGCAGGGAGGAAGCATCTGTTTGATGGCGTCCTCAACATGTGCTCCCCAATCGCTAGTGGTTTTCCACATAGAAGAACCTCCTAGAGTGTATCTGTGCTAAGCTTTCTTTGGCAGTCGCTGCTTCACACACAAAGTAACCTCTGGTACTGAGCGCTTAAAGCTACGCTTCGCAGAGCTGTTCATGCTGCGTATCGAGCAATTCTAAAACCATTTTCAATGCCGCTGGAATTGCCTCCGCAACGTTTGGGGTCAGGTCATCGCCAAAGTTAGCTGCATCCTCGGCTTCGATGGCCACAATGGCCACGTCTTCAGGCATCGGCCAGCCGAGGGCTTTGCCCAGCTCAAGCGCCTGCAATAAACCTGTGCTGTGCTGGTCATACCGATTTACGCTTCTGATATGCAAGTCCTGCGGTTTCAGGCAGTATACTTCCCCGGGGATACCGCCGCTATGGATGGCATCGATGATAATGGCGAAATCAAAACCTGAAAGGAGCTCGGCTAGATTCAGTCCAACGAAACTGGTTTCCTGAAGTTCAATATCCGAATTTGATAGACGATTACGGAGTAGCTGAATCAGAAGATGGCCTACCCTGTCATCCCTGAGAATAGGATTTCCGATACCTAGAATTAACGTCCTTGCGTTCTTTTTGATTTCAGCGGGCACAGTTTTGTCCACCAGCATATATTATATCAAAATAGTAATGGTAATGGTAATTACGTTATTCAATCAGCTCAGTATAAACCCGTATATTATAGAGCGCCCAAGGATATTATCAACTAATTGGCAAAGAGAAAAAGGGAACCGTATCTCTTTTACCGGACAGGTTTTAAGCACAATACAAAGATAAGCCCAGCGAAATTGACTATTGCGTATATCAGGAAAGCCAATTGATAGTCGCTGGTTACATCGAATATGTAACCGGTTAACACGGGACCAATGGCCATCCCTAATGTAAGACCTAACATTACGCATCCGAAGATGACACCGTGTGACCTTAATCCGAATAACTCAGCTACAGTTGGCGATACTAGAGCATGTATGCCGCTGTGGCTAAAACCAAATATGACTGCAAATAAGTGTAGCATCCACAACTCTCCGGCTATCAGTACCCAGAAAAAGGCGGCTGACATTAAAGTAAAGCAAATAATAAGAGCTCGCTTAATACCAATTCTGTCACTGGTAACACCCATAATAACGCGGCCCGCTATACTTGTCCCACCAATAACTGCTAGGGTAATTACGGCATTAGCGGTGGAGATTTCCAAACCAATGGCATGAATAACAATATGGACCATGACCGAGGCAACACTCAACGCAACAAGAAAAACTGCCACCGTAAACAACCAGAACTGCCGCTTGCGGACTGCCTCTTTAAGTGAAAAACCTGCGTTCTGTAAATCACCTTCTTCTTCCAATTCGTTTTTACCATAGGGTAATTGTCCAATCTGACTCGGGTCACGCCGTAAAAACTGTGCTGTCAGTACAATCAATATTAGAACGGTTATACCTACGACCATATAGGAATTGCGCCAGCCATAGTTAGAAATAAGCCAGCTAATCACTGGCGGCATAATCAATATACCTACACCTATCCCGGTAACGGCAATTCCGGTCATCATTCCTCTTCTCTTGACAAACCACCTCGCAATCGTGGATGGCAACGGCGTCTGGCTAACGCTCATGCCAATACCAACTATAACCCCGTAGAATAAATATAAATGCCAGAGAGTATTAGCCTGTGACATCAATAGATATCCCAGACCTAAAAGAACACCACAGACCGTAATAATTATCCTCGGTCCATACTGGTCATTCATTTTTCCGGCAATAACGCCGATAAGACCTGTTAAAGCATAAGTTAATGAAAATGCTCCTGAAGCAATTGCCCTGGCCCAACCAAACTCATCCAATAGCTCGGGCAAAAAGACACCAAAAGTAGTGTTAATCCCAACAGTTAGCACCAAGATGAGGAAAGCAGACGCCACGATAATATAGCCGTAGAAAAACTTGGTTTCCTTATTTTCAACCACTGATAATCCTGCTCCTTCAAAATATAGAGGGTATCAGAAATCTTGAAGCAATCAACGGTAACTGATACCCCCTTAATTTACTTAGCAATCTGGCCCAATATTCTATTATAAATTGTTTGACATCAAGTAAAAGACATTATGATACTCTTTGGTGGTAATTTAACCTATAAATGCCCTTGACTAAAGGTTCAGTGTGAGAGCATTGACCTGTTATTTTTACTGTAAACATGGTGGGCGGTATAGGACTTGAACCTATGGCCTCCTGCGTGTGAAGCAGGCGCTCTAACCACTGAGCTAACCGCCCGAACATCAGCTATTCTACCTGAAAACAGGGTCTTTGTAAATCAGATATTTG
>Ga0209427_10008650_pt1 | contig 11438 bp, 10 predicted proteins | sample DeeMarSWOR136_30_FD_187465 | JGI IMG/M metagenome (GOLD analysis project Ga0209427, IMG submission 187465) | Marine sediment microbial communities from White Oak River estuary, North Carolina - WOR-1-36_30 (SPAdes) (version 2) | ecosystem: Environmental > Aquatic > Marine > Intertidal zone >... | reverse complement strand
AATTTTCTTCAGGTACGCGTATAAGGCAACTTCTCTCTCTGGTACTTCACAGAAAGGCTTTACACGTGGCACCAGTTTTGGGTGCACCACAGTCAAAACGGGTTTAACACGAGTTAGCCGTAAAACATCCCCGTGAAGAATGTTCAAAATCATAGTTTGAGTTTCATCGTCAAGATTATGCGCCGTAGCAAGCTTTTCTACACCTGCCTCTCGTGCCGCTGTGTTTAAAGCTCGCCTCCTTAACACTCCGCAGTAGGAGCAGGGCGTTAATTCTTTTTCCTCAATCATATTTACAAGCTCATCCAACCCGTAACCGTACATTTGTTTAAAAGAAGTCACAACGTGCTTTACACCTAGCTTTCGACAGTTTTCCACAGCGAACTTCAGAGCCTCATCTCGGTATCCTTTTATCCCTTCATCAACTGTAACTGCATAAAGCGTTGCGTCTGGAAATTTTTTCTCTATCTTTGTTAGTATGTGGAGGAGAGTTACGCTGTCTTTTCCACCAGAAACTCCCACCATAATATTGTCGTCTGGTTGAAACATTTCATACCTAGAAATTGTAGCTCTAACCTTGTTTTCTATAGATTCACAAAAACATCTTCTGCACAGTCTTTCTCCTGAGTAGGGACGCATAAAAACGGCTTCTCTCTTCTCACACAACGTGCACGTTGACATCGTCCATGTTTTCCTTTGCTGTTTCGTAAAAGAAATCAACTAATAATACCTTAGTATAGTTTTTGTGGGAAAGCTACATGCCATCATATATTGCCGTCTTCATGACGGTCTCAGATGAGAAAGAGGCAACAAAAATAGTTCGTAACCTGCTAAAGGACAGGCTAATTGCATGCGCGAACATTGTTGGTCCAGTTTCATCTCTATTTTGGTGGAAAGGAAAAATTGACAAAGCAAGCGAGTTTAGTCATCATGAAGTCGAGAAAGAATCTTTTCAAAAAACTCTCTGAAAGAGTGAAAGAACTCCACAGTTATGAAGTGCCAGAGGTAATTGCGCTTCCCGTAATAGAAGGTTTACCCTCCTATTTAAATTGGCTCGGCACATCCCTTTACGGTGAAGACTGATGGCTAAGAAACCAGTGACTCGTGCTGAACGCTCAGAGGTTGTTTACAACGAGAAACACTGGGAACTGTTGAAAGAATTGCGATCTAAAGCGGTTCAAATAATGATTGCTCTAGAAAATTCCAACATACCCTCTAGTGTGCACGGAAGCATTGCTCGGGGCGACGTCTCCGAGAAAAGTGACATAGACGTGTTTCTGCCAGATCCGCCCTCCTCTTTCGCAATAGAAACGGCTCTTGAACGCGCTGATATCTATGTTAACAGGCGAGTTGTTGTGCAGGCTACGCCCTTCTACGCGGTCAAGGGATACATTGAAGTGGATAAGCAACAATGCATTTCTTTTCCCCTTGTGAAACTTCGCCATGTGGAGAGAGACTTTTATCAGTTCAGCGGCGAAGCATCTCTTTTAACGCTTAGAAACGAAGTGCGTGTTTCAGGTGTGGACAAACGGTTGATGTTAATTGAACCCACACTTAAAGGTCATGTTGAAAGCAGCATTGTTGGACGTGAGGAAACAGTTTCACACCTCTTAGGAATCTCTCTTAACACCGTGCTAGACCGCGTTCACGCTCTCCTTCGTCGCGACAAAGTTGGTAGAACCGGAGTCTTTATCGAGAGAGAACTTTCACCTGACGAAACGTTTGAGATGGTTCTAAAGAAACTGGCAGACCAAAATCCAGCGGTCCGTAGGCGCCTCAAGCTTTTAGAAAAATAATAACTTCTCTAACCCAATGGGAAGCGGAGGAGCGCTGCGACGCCTCCAAGCGCAAGCAGTTTTTCTCCAGCTTCGTGCTCTGTACTGATGACAATTATATGTCCGCCTTTTTCCTCAACTTCTTTCATGAGTTTCTCTAAGGTGTTCCGATTTTCGTCTGGTGTTTCCCTTAACGTGATGTCTGCTAAGAGCAGTTTTTCAATGGCACCGAACATACCCGCTTTTTTCACATCATCTAGTCCATAGGTCACATCCAGCTTTTCTTTTCCCAGCCGCTCAAGGACTTCTTCCATAACTTTCGTTTCCTCAACTATCCGCACGTGCTTCAATGCTTTGCTTAAAACTCCAGAACGCAATGCTTCGCGTATTCCAGCCAATCCGCTGCTGTTCACACCTTTCACGTCGATAACAGCGTCTGCAACTTCTGAAACCTCTTTCTTCATGTACTTCACGAATTCGTTCTTTACAAATCCCGGACCTATGACTGCAATTGGGCTGCGACTGTTCATCCAAACCTCCTTGAGGAATTGTAGAGCTGTTTTAAAGAATTCTTGCTTTGCTTTCGTCCTTTTTTCAGCCTCTCTCTTTCCTGGAAGCTTTATTTCTTTCTCAACCTTAACGTCAACACCGTATTGCCTCAAGACAGCCACACAGTATTCGTCGTTGTCCATTGACACAACAATTATGGGCGCTGTTTTGGTTCTGCTGGCTCTATACAACCTATCAATTTGATGTTTTGGCCACTTGGATTTTACAACAGTTATCGGCGTGTTAAGGGTCACGTTGATGGTGTGATGTGATCCAGTTACGTTGAGGTCTTCAGGTGCTTCGCAGATGATTCCGTGTACTCTTAGTCGGTTTAAGCTTTTGTCCCAGAGCACTTTCATCACTTTGACGCCTAGTAAAAGCGATACTCTCTTACCCTTTTGTGGACGGGCGTAGTTCTTATCCAGTTTCACTAGTCGAGTTGTTTTTGCGTAAACTGTGTCTTTTTCAAGAATTACGTTGTATAGATGCCAGAGGTCGTCTAGGTTTTCTGGTATAACTTTTGCAAAACCTTTTTTGCGGTTGATTTTCAGGATTTTCAAAAGTTTCTCACTTTCAGTTTATTAGAAGCATATCAATCTTTCATTGTTAAAAACCGTTAAAAACGTATTGGCGTCTATAGATGAACACGGCTATCTATTCTTTGCTTCCAATTCCTTTAGTTCCTTGTTCATAATGTTGGTGAACCGTTTATTGCTGATGGGCGTTTCAGCAACAACTTTTCCGTTATACACCATACAGAAGGTTCCAAATGCGCATGGACTATTTTGGGCATCCTCGCAACTTTTTAATTCAATTATTTTCGGTTTTATGCCATACACTTTCTCTGCAGTCTCACTTATTTCTGTAATCCATTTTGCCAGTGGTGGACACTGGTCTGATCGAAATATTGTTAAACCTTTGCTATATTGACTCAGCTTCTTTTTCCAGTCTCCTTTGAATTTCGGTGTAGGTGCGTTTTTATTGAATTTTTTTACAAGTAATTCAAAATCAGGTGGAGCTATATCAACGACTTCAAAACCTTTTTTCACGAATATTTTCTTCCCAGCCATCCACGTGCCTTCACGAGTTACCACAGCAACCCCATGCATATTTTCTTTTCTAGCATCTTTTAAGCATGCATCCACTAAAAGCGAACCATAACCTTTTCCTTTATAAGCACGTTTAAAACCGACAAAGATACAGTGAATGAACATATATCCACTTGCTTCAACTGGTCTCCAGCTATATTCACCTGGAATGTATTCAATCATACCCTGAGTCCCATCCTTATCTGAGTACAATGTTTTGATTTTCATTCCTTCTGAAAAACGGTCTTTCAGCCACTCAATTTTTCGTCTTAATCCTTCGTGCTTAATATTTTTGTAGCTACAGATTCCATATTCAAGAATATTATGTAAATTCGTATCAATCATCTCTACAGCCATCAGGAGATATCTCCACTCTGGTATGGGGATTATTTAGGCCTGTTTTAAGTTATTCCTTAACATTTGCAAATGTCAAAAGACGCATACCCAACGGCTGTTTTATGGAATCTGAGATGCGGGACGCCACAATATGTGTAACCTTCTTTTTGCTTGCGATGTCCACTAGTCTCTGTGTTATCACACCATCAAAAACTACAGTGTCTACGCCATCAGTTTGATTAAGTTTCTCCGCGAGTCCGCTTACGGGTAATCGTTCTATTTGTTTCATTTTTTCGTTGAACAACACTGCCTCCAAGGTTCCTTCTAAATCTCCGACAGCCCCAACGATTTGTTTGGGAAGAAGTATTTTCCGTCGTTCCTTAGGTTTTTTAACCTTTGCCTTTTCCACGGGAACTTTGTTCTTGAGTGCTGTCTTGATTTGCTTGCCATTCAGTTCTTCCACTTCTTTGCCTACTGGAGCTCTAGCCACGTACTTGATGTCGGTAACTTGCTTGAGTTCTTTAAGTATGAGGTCTCCTCCACGGTCGCCGTCAAGAAATGCTGTTGCCTCTTTTTTCCGACATAAATTTATGATGGTTTTAGGGATTTTGGCGCCCTCAACTGCGATGGCGTTCTCTATTCCGTATCTTAACAGATTTATTACGTCAGCTCTTCCCTCAACAACGAGTATTTCCTTGGAAACTTCAACTTTGGGTCCAGCTGTTAGTCCTTCCGGCCCATATTTTTCAACTTTAACCATCCTTAATGTCTCTGAAACCTCTCTGAATACTTCCTCTGTGGTGGGGAGCGTTTCAATCCTCCATTCTTGAAGAATGCTTTTGGCTCTGTCAATGATTACCCTTCGCTTAGCATCACGTAAATCCTCGACTTTTTCTAAAGTGACCACAGATGAGCAAGGTCCTACTCTGTCTATGCTCTCAATGCTTGCTGCGATGATGGCGGTGGACACTCTGTCGAGGCTTGTTGGAATAAGTATGCTGCCTGTTGTTTTGTCTTGTTTTGATTCTAAATTAATTTCTATTCTTCCTATTCTTCCCGATTTTTGGAGTCCTCGAAGGTCTAGTTCCGAACCAAATAATCCTTCTGTTTGGCCAAAAACTGCTCCGATGACGTCAGATTTTTCGACAACTCCCTCCACTTCGAATTTGGCGCGGATTACATACTTTACCGTAACTGTTTGTGATGAACCCATTAATATTCACCTCAATCAAAGATTTTACCTCATTAAACATGAGATGCATTACGTTTTAATTAATTGTGTCTCTTATAGTTTACTATCTTATCCTCCACATTTTTTCTTCAATGTTTCCACATAAGTTGCTAAGCCTTCAATATCTTTAACCTCTCGTCCTACAAGACCTAAGAGTTCCTTCCAAAAAAACGAATTAGGTTTTATCCTCATTTTTTCAAGATGCTGAATCAAACGTTTAGTCCATTCTTTACCCCGCTTGTCGAAGTCCATCAGAAGAACGACTTCCTGTTTTTCTTTTTTCTCCACTTCGCTAAGAGTATCTAGGAAGGATTTTCCAGCGGTTTTAGCTAAGATGAAATCGCCATTTACATCCAATTTTTGTAATGCTTGGACGTCGTTTTTTCCCTCCACAATTATTGGAGCTCCCTTAGCTGTTTCTTTTCCAAGCCTCTCCAAAAGCTGCAATATTTTTTCCATTTTTTTCTCGAGTTTACTTGACAACACTTTTTACCTTGTAATCTCTATTTCCATCATTTTCTCCAAAGTCTGCGGATGCTTACCGAAATGTTCTCTAGCTGGTTTCAGAATTTCTATGAGTGCTTCTGCGACACCATTCTTTAAGTCGAGAGGATGAAGCTTTCCCTCTAAATAAGCCTTCGTCGTCTCTTCATAGTTTTTGTAGCTTTCCGGACTACCATACTTGGATGGTCGCGTAATGTCTAACCGCTCCTTTTCCGCGAATATCACATACTTAACCAGCTCAAACACAGGATTTCCCTCAACCTGTTTTGGGGGACAGTAAGCTGCCTTTACCTTTGCTTTAATGTCATCTGGCGTGTCGTGTACGAATATGCAGGTTTGAGGGGCGCTTTTGGACATTTTTGAACTGATTTCCACGTTTACGTTAACATCTTCATCAAACTGTTTTTCTGTTTTTTCAGGTTCCTGTAATCCCCTGAGAAGATGAGTGTGGATGCACACAGGCTTTTTCCAGCCAAGTTTTTCAGCGCTGTCCCTCGCTAACATGTGAGCTTTTCTCTGGTCCATGCCTGCGCAAGCCACATCAATGTTCATGTGGAATATATCCGCTGCTTGCATGCAAGGATAGTAAACCCAAGCGGTTTCCATGTCTGTTAAGCTTGTTTCTCGACCCATGACGGGTAATGCTCGCCACGTTCTTTTAATTGAAGAGCTTTTTGCTATGCGAATTACTTTTTCCCAGTATTCTATGTCTTTAGCTATGTCAGATGCCCAAACGTAATATACGCTCTCCGGTTTAATTCCAAGCGCGGTGAAACACTGCTTAAAATATTCGCCGCAGACGCGAATGTTTTCCATGTTGCCGCCTAACTTGTTATTTATCCATGAGTGCCAGTCAGCGAGAAAAATTGTGAATTCGAAACCGGCTTTTATCATGTCTTTGATTTTGGAGCCGCAGACTATACCCATTCCAATGTGCATGAGGCCGCTGGATTCGAATCCCCAGTATGCTTTGGGTTTTGTTTTGGTTTCTAACAACTCGCGTAGTTCTTGCGTGGTTACGATTTCCTCTGCATTTCTTGTGGTGAGAGTTAGTTTGTGCTCCAAATCCAAGCGTGATCGCCTGTTAGTTCTTCGATGTAAGTTAACTTAAAAGTTCTTGTCAGTACGTTTTTTGTTTAATTATAAAAAAATGGGGAAGGGATGAAGAGCTAGGGTAACTCTATTTCATTGATCTGTTCTAAATCCTCTAAACTGTTCATCTCTATCTTCTTGTCCGAGATTGTGTAGAGCACGTTGTCTATGTAAAGAGACCTCTTCACAGAGAAAGGAGAGGAGAAATAGTAACTGCTTTTCATCAGGTCAGAGCCGTCTTCTAAGTGGGTGATTCTACCTTTAAGCACAAGTCCTCTGTCTAAGGATATGTCAAACACATATGCGCCCTGCCAAACGAAGTCTCCGAAAGTGTTAGGAGGAACTCCGTTAGGATATTTGATCTCATCTATCTCCGCAACTGAAACAGGTATCACGAGAAGATTCCTTGATTTATCGAACAAGAACGCCTTGTGGTCACTTATAACTGGAGAGTCTGTTCCTCTGTCGCCTATTTCGTATTTGTCTATTTCCTTTGGATTCTCAACGTCGCTGACGTCAAAAAGGGATATTTTCACTCCTTGATACCACGAAAAGTCTCCCTGCTCCGCTGCCACAGTTTCCTTGCCTACACCTATCACGTGATTTTCATCGTAGGGATGTAGATAATCAGAGTAGCCAGTTATCTTGAGTTGACCGAGAACTTCTGGGGCGTAAGGGTCTTTCAGATCTATTACAAACAGTGGGTCAATCTTTCTGAAGGTTACGAGGTAGCATCTGTCACCCATGAATCTAGCTGAATAAATCTTTTCTCCTTGAGCAAGATCTTCCAGTCTACCAACGATGTCTAAGTCCATGTCAAGAACGTATATGTGATTCTTAGAAGATGCTTCGTCAAAACTTCTTGCAATGTGGCCTGTCGTGGTTGCTATTCTGAAATAACCTGCATGTTCATCCATGGAGAACTGATTCAGCACGTAACCGGGAACTTCACCGTTTGCTACTAATTCAATTTGATTGTTTTCTATGCTCATCCTGTAGATGAGCGTTCTTTCATATCTTTGAGAAATTATGTAAATATTGTTCAGAGAAACGTACATGTTGCTTGTTGCTCCCAGCAAGAATGGTTTGTCAGTTGGTTCTTGGTAATCATTCTGTACGTTTATAGCAACTACGGTAGTGAGTGCATAGGAATAGCTAGGGACGTCAACATAATAGATTTCAGTGGCAGATATCTCTTTAATTTCGTCGTTGGAATAAATTTTTGGAAGCGTCACTTCATTCTCTTGGTGGTATAAGGGTTGGCTTATCACTACGTAAATGTAGTCTCCTATCATCCTAGAGTTGAGATAGTAACCATCTCTAGTTTCGTTTCTTTTTAAGCTTGGACTCGTCCTGTCTGAGACATCATACACTTTGATGGAAATTTTGTAATAGCTGAGATCTTCGAAGACGACTAGTCTATCTTCATTTATGAATACTCCTTTTAGAGACCCATCTAGCTCTATTTTGGAGAGGACTTCAGCATTTTCAGCGGGGTACGCTTTTAGAATGACAACATTATTGCCGGAGACAACATAGATGTATTCGCCATCAGTCTTTACAATATCTGCTTCGTCGACACCTTCAACCTGGATGTTCGTTGTCGAGTACTCAGGAACACTATACGTTTGAACGTTGCTACTTGCAGTTCTCGCCCCTAATAAGGTTCCTATCGGCGCACGCTCCCAGAGATATTGGCTATAGTCCTGTACGCTTGTTTTTACAAAGTTTTTCAATTCCTCGTAGGAAGAGAACTTTTTCATTTGTGACGAATAGTAACGGAAATCTCCTACGAGATAGTATGGAAAAATCGCGGCAAACATCACCGTAACCAAGATGATGAAAAAGACGATTTTTCTCATGTTTTCATCCACTCCTCCACTGTAACGTTCAGTCTTTTTCTCCTTTGATTTTGTTGCTCATTGCTTCTAGTAGTATTGCTGCCTTGTAAACCACGTAAGCTAAGAGGATGATTACAATGAAGATTCCGAAATCTTGTAGTGCATTCATGATTTCTGCTAAGCTCAATTTCACAACACCTCCACATTCTACATTTACTCTCTAATTTCACCATCCGTACTCACGTAATTTAAACATTGCTAGCACATGTGTAATGCGCTACTTCCTACCCTTCCACAAACACGCTGAGGGATTTAATACCATGTTTTAGAACAAACTGTACTAAAAACAGAACAGGAACACTTTTTTCGCGGGCGCTGTGTCCCACGTAACTAACACTCAGCTTCACAGCAGAGCCACACGCTCCCCTCAGCAGAGCTCTCTCTAACGCGGGTAGTTTAGAGCGCCCGCGCCCACCGTGTCCCACGCCTGGGTAAACCCTCCATCATGGGTGGATGGAACATCCGCCTCTGTTGGGTCCGTCTGCATGAGTCCTTTTTACAGGTTTCGGTGGGATTTTGACTCCGCCTTCATCATCGCCACTAAATAGACGGGGATTCATGGAGATAAGTTTTCCTAGCCAATCGGATGAAACTTTTCAAACTTCTTCGAGGTCTATTTCAAATGCACTCACTGGATTTTCAAGTTCAAAATTAGTAATGACTTCTGGATGAACTTCTCCAAGAATACCTACTTTCCTGTCCTTAACATGAATGGTTGCCACTCTTCCCTCTAAGAAGCTTGGATTCCTAGCCGCTTTAACCTTCCATCGCTTCACGTTAAGATCGGCAAGCAATGCCTCTACAATCGACTTTATTTCAGTGAAGTTAGCGACTGGATGTGAGCAGACACCAGCCATGTGCAATCGTCGTTCACTGGCGGTTTCGGTTTTCTCACTTATCCTTATCACGTCGGAAACCTCAAAAAGTTGTTGAGGATAGCTTTCATGCTTGTTATCCGCCAAGTTCTTCATCAAACTCGGCAACAACTCCACCCGAGCAATAGAATTCTCAGTAGAAACAGGATTAGCCAGTTTAACCATCTCTCTGCTAACTTTTTGTCTCATCTTTTCAAAATGGGCAACTTCATTGGTGAGGATAAAGTTCATTGCCTCAATGAATCCTAGTCCAATCATGATCTGTCGAACGTGATTCGCTTTTTCGCTTGCGCCATGTTGCTTGCCTGTTGTTATGGTTGCTGGCTTTGTAGGCTTCAATCTGAAGTAGCCATAGCCAACCGCAACCTCCTCAACCAAGTCAATCTCATGCATAATGTCAATTCGGTATGCGGGAATCGAAACTTGCAAAACTCCTTTGCTTATCTTTTTTGCGTCAAGTCTAGACTTTCTGAGGCTTTGTATAACCTTAGATTCTGAAAGCTTGAGACCCAGCAACTCGTTGGCATAGTCTATTCTCAATTTCATCCGCTGAGGCAACAAGTCTGGTGAAACAACTGTGTGGTCTGAATAGTTAACGCGAACGCTCTCAACGGTTCCACCCATATCCGATAGGGCGGTAACTAAAACGTTCAAGCTCCTAGCAATCGCGTTGTAATCAGTTCCAGTAATTTCAATGAAAAGATTTTGCGTCTGACTGTCTACTTTTGTCAGTTCCCCATTGATAATTGGCGGAAAAGATAGAACCCTCTTCTGACTGTCTATGATTAACGGATATTTTGGCGCCCAATCTACGAGGTGGCTGTAGCCGATGCCCTTTTCATGTTTCTTCAAAATCTCTTGTAAACTCATTTCTTCCACTTTGTCTAAAGGAACAAACCTCACAGCGTTTGGGGCGCTGGTTACGTAACTGAACGGCGGCTGAACTACATCCATGTTGTGCACACCGATGGAAACTTTCCTTCTATCTCTGCCCACACCCCAATGCAGGTCTTCCTGCATCTCCATAAGCTCTCGCACCGACTCATCATCCCACCTCATGTTGCGTATTATGGCTGCCAAAACGTAAGGTCTAACCTCTGAGACGCTGGAGTCCACGTTTAGAACGACTTTTCCCTTCTCCACCTCGTATTTGGCCAGTCCAGTTTTCCATTCTCTGAGTCCACTGAACGCCCGTGCAACTCCAGCAGTGCTTGAAAAATCAATGCGGTTAGGGTTGAACTCAACTTTTACGTAGTCTGGTTCAACATCCTCTATGTCGAAACCTGCCCAAGGAAGCCATTTAGCCATTTCCTCCACAGTAATGGAGCGACCGATAAATGTAGAGAATCTATTTTTAGATAGAGTAATCACTGGCATATCGGGCTCCTCCTGATCCAGCCTAAATCATTTTTATACAAGAATCGCATGTCGTCTACGCCGAGTTTCAACATTATTAACCGTTCCAGTCCGCCTCCCCAAGCTAACACGGGATGTTTTATTCCGAAAGGCTCAACGACTTCTGGGCGAAAAATGCCCATTCCGCATAGTTCCATCCACGTTTTGAGTTTTGGAACGTAAACTGTGGATTGAGCTGAAGGTTCTGTGTAAGGGAAGTAGCTGGGCCAAAACTGCACCTTTTTTAATCCGAGTTTTAAGTAAAATTCTTTCAGGGTTCCCATAAGGTCTCGCAGAGTTACTTTTTTGTCCATAATTATTCCTTCGATCTGGTGGAATTCTGCGAGGCGTTTATAATCCACTTTCTCGTTGCGGTAAACGCGATCCACTGAGAACACTTTAACTGGGGGTTCTTTGTGCTTAGCTAGGTGGCGGATGGTCACAGAAGTGGTGTGAGTGCGCAGTACGAGTCTTTTTGCTTCATCACGACTCCACTGGTATTCCCAGCCTCTTGAGCCTGTTTTCCAACCGTTCTCGTGTGTTTTAGCCACTGCATCCACAATGTTTCTTTTGGGTAGTTTCCCTTCTTTTGGGTTTGCAAGATAGAAGGTGTCTTGCATCTCTCTTGCAGGGTGATCTTGAGGTTGGAATAAAGCGTCAAAGTTCCAAAAGGCTGTTTCAACGATTGGACCTCG
>Ga0209427_10008648_pt1 | contig 11439 bp, 11 predicted proteins | sample DeeMarSWOR136_30_FD_187465 | JGI IMG/M metagenome (GOLD analysis project Ga0209427, IMG submission 187465) | Marine sediment microbial communities from White Oak River estuary, North Carolina - WOR-1-36_30 (SPAdes) (version 2) | ecosystem: Environmental > Aquatic > Marine > Intertidal zone >... | reverse complement strand
CGCCCCTGGGGGAGAGGGCTAGGGTGAAGGGGATAAGTATCCTTTTTGATACCCCACAGCAAGCAGCGGCGAGGTTCATTGCCGGGTCTAAACGATCTCGTTTGTTCACGTGCCCCTCTCTTTTCTATTGCATTAAATGCTGGTTTTCTCTCCGCATTTTATCAGTAATAAAATAGTATTGCCTCTGAAAGGGATTTGTGCTCTTAATGCTCTTAGAGTCAAAAGGTAAGAGAAACCATGTCCAATTGTCAAAGAGCAGATGAAGATGAAACAGGTTCCTGGAACGTGTTTTTCATGAAAAAGCTAGTTAACGAAAGACGGTGCGTGCGATTCCGGGTCCCCTCCGACAGTGCATATGCTGTCTTAAGGCGTCGCTGGCCTCGCTCTTCAATAATGGGTAGCATTGTTGATATAAATCTGGATGGGCTTTCTTTTCGCTATATTGCCAGTCCAAAAGCCTCAAACAGATCATCTCACATAGACATATTATTGACCGATGGTAGTTTTTATTTGAATAAGGTACCGGTTAAAACCATTTCGGATTTCGAAATAGACAGTGAAACATCTTTCGGTTTTGAGAGGAGGCGATGTAGTGTGCAATTTGGGGATCTGACGGATAACCAGAAATCCGATCTGAGGTATTTCATCCAAACTCACACAACAGCGGATCCCGAAGCCTAGTTCGCGAAACCGTATTCGATTGTCAAAGAGCAAGGGCAGGGTTGGCAGTGGCCCCGCCTATCAAGAGGCATGACGTTCTTCACAGCCTAGTCATGACCTCCTTCCGTAAGCCCCTGGTTTCTTCCCGGTTGCCAGGGGCTTTTCTGTTGGCCATTTCGATAGTGTGCATGCCCTGTAATCTTACCCTGCTCACAATCGAGGCACTTAACCTGTTGAAACTTCAGCTTCTTGTCCATTCTGGCCTGCTCTTGCCAGAAAGAGTGTTTTGTGATAGCGTCCCCCGAAACTTGATCACGATCCGTTTACCCTAACTGAGGGGATGGCATGAATTTAACACAGAGACCCCGTTTCTCGGAAAGAGAGGTGGGGTTTTGTTTTCTGATGCCGGCATGAGCAATCCCCTACACAGGAAGCCCAGATGACGCACAACAAGCTTTTCACCATAGTAAAAGAGGAAAATGATTCTGAAGGGCAGAGTGTCACAGTGGAGCCAACAGAGTATTTGACAAAACTGGAACCTCACGAGGTCATTAACAAGTTGAGAGCTTACCTCAACTCGCTGACAGAGGACGTGGAGCAATGTGTCCAAGAGAACTTGGAGGCACCGGAAAACCCAGAGAAGTTAAGAAAGCTTGTATTTGAGCTTGAGATTGCGCAACGGTATCTCGCTCAGGTCTTTGAGGTATGGAAAGACACACAACGTAAAGACAGCGAACATGGCCAAAAAGCTTAACCCAAAAGAAACCGTCGATCTCAAGGAACTACTGATGTCTGAGGTTATCCAGACTGTGGCCCTGACAAACCTTCTTGACCGGAAGGACATTATTTTTGATGTGACAGTTTCCAACAAACAATCCAACGAGCCCGCTGTCACTACTCGGTTGATAGAATTGATCAACAATTTGTCTGAAAGCCAGCAGCAAGCACTTTTGACCACTTTGGTTGATCTTGTAGAAAAAGCCGAAGCATACTATCTGAATTTTCTTAAGTGGAAAAAGAGAGGGGACTTCCAGCCAGCATATGCTGAAGTTCATCTGGTGTCAGAAAAGTACCAATTTGGTCATTACCTAATCGAGTGCAACATTAAAGCGATCACACCGGACAACATAGAGCATACTGAGGAGCGGCAACGACCGCAGCGAAGGGAACGTCCCAGGAAAAGCTGCCTTATGCTCGTGGATTATGCTACTCTGGACCGTGCATACAGAGATTGCATCAGGAACATAAGTGCTAGTGGACTGTTTATCGAAACTCGCACATCTTTCTCTATTGGACAGAAGATTACACTGACCTTTTCTGCCTCCAACTACGAGAGACCAATCAAGATTACCGGCAAAATCGCCCGGACAGACCCGGGGGGGATTGGCGTGAAATTCAAAACTGAAAACCAAGACTTGGAGGCGATGATAAAATCCCTTTAAGGTTGAGAAGCAGAGGATTCCATGAACTGAATATCAAGACTGCGTTTCTGGAAGCTGTTTCAAAACCATTTAACGGCTCTATTTTGGCCATTTTTGCCAAAAGTTCTTAGCGAAACGAAGCGTCAAAAAATTTGATAGGAAACAGAGCATAGAACATATGTACTATACCTGTTTTTCAATGTTAAGGGTTTTTCAGGGCTTGTGGAATCTACGGGGATCGGAATTCCCCATAGCGGCGTTATGTGGAAAAATTTCCACTCACTTACTAGTTATCTCTCGCCAATTGCAAAGGAGATATAGTTATGAAGAAAGTCAATATTGGAACAAACACTTTTGTGTATCCAAATCCCGTGACATTGTTGGGTACAACAGTTGAAGGAAAGGCTAATTTTATGGCACTAGGCTGGATATCTCGAGTCAACGCAAAACCTCCGATGCTAGGAGTTGGTGTTTATAAAGTTCATTACACTCCAAAAGGCATCCATGAGACGAAGACCTTCAGCGTTAACTTTCCCAGTGTGGACATGGTTGAAGCTGTAGATTACTGTGGACTTGTCTCTGGAAAAAAAGTTGATAAATCAAATGTTTTCGAAATATTCTACGGGGAGCTTAAAACTGCTCCAATGATTACGAAATGCCCATTATGTTTGGAGTGCAAGCTTGTAGATACAGTTGACCTACCTGCAAACTACTTTTTTATCGGCGAAATTGTCACGTCCTATACCGAAGAGAAATACCTCACCGATGGCAAGCCGGACATCAAAAAAATGAACGTTTTGCTTTTGACTATGCCCGATAATAGTTATTGGTCAGTTGGCGATTACGTTGGGAGAGCCTGGAATATCGGCAAGAAGCTGGAAAAGGGAAGACACTAACTGTCAGGATTTGCTCTGGTTAGACATCATCTCATAAAGAGGGGTCTCTAATGTTGCCTCTTAGGAAAATCCTTTGCCTAAAGAGGACTAACCGGTTAGGATTCGTTCACTTAGCAAGGTTAGATGCCCCTGGGCTTCTTCTATAATTTCTACTTTCTGTTCATTGAGGTGCCGATCCGAAAATCACAGATGAGCGGCGCATGATCGGACAATTTGACTTGTGGTACCTGAAAGCCGGAGGCGGCTATTTCACGACTACAAAAAAGGTAATCAAGTTGTCTCCGAGGAGACCGACTGGGGTGGGAGGGTTCCCTTTGGCCGTTGGCATTTCTTAATCTTGTGGCAGCAAGGAATGACTTCAGTTCTCGATCGCCCCGAAATGCGTTAAAATCTCCGGCCACTATGACCGGTTTTCTTGCATCCTTTACCATATAATGAAGATCTTGAAGCTGGTTATGACGCTGACGGAACTTAAGAGACAGGTGTACCAGAAAAATCGTGAACTCATCTAACTCCAACTCAATCACCAGACGCTTGAAGCCTTCACGAAAATAGAGAAATCTTTGTGACTTAATCTCACGGTTCGTTAGAATCGCATTGCCCTGCTTATTCACCACCGGAACTTTCTGTGCCATTGACGTAGTGGAATATTTCGATTGATACACATAGTAGTGCTTTATTTCCCTGGCAATGGCTTCAGCCTGGTTGCTCTCTTCCGAACGGAAGGATCCGCCATCAACCTCAATCAAGCCGATAATGTCAGGATTTACCGATTTTATGAAATCCACTATCTTGTTAAAGTGTCCATTAGTGCGCTTTAAATAGCCGCTATAGGGCACAGGAAGATGAAAACGCCTCCCAATCCCTGCTCCGTAACGTATATTGTACAATAGAAATCGCATACTATGCCATCCGTCCACTTCTTAATAGAACGCCCGAATCATCCCCGCAAACCCATGACTCTGGCATAAGGCATCCGCCACATATCGTAATTGTCCATCTTGGCGAAGGATGTCTCGGTGACAACCCCCTGGCGCGAACGCCGGGTTTGGCAGCATCTCCTTCTAACTCGACAGAGCAACTATAACCTTGCTGTTGCTTTTTGACAATTGAATACTGATCAAATCGTAAAAAGTGTTTTGCGAACGACATTGAGCATTTTGGGAGGAAAGCACTTGAGATATTCAGTGTTAAGAAATGCTAAACCATCAATACCGGATTACCTCTTCTGGACGTTAGTCTTTGGCAGGTAAGGGCCGGTGGCTTTTCCCACACCCTGCGAGTTTCGTTTATCTTTTTTCTGTGACTGTTTCCAGAACCTCACGGTTTGCTCGTAGAAGCGCCGACGCATGTTGAAATCCGCATCGCTGTATTCGTTTTTTCTCACTTGAATCTCCTTTCGGTGGCACATGCTGCCCATATTTTCTTCCTTATGGTTGTTAAGTACCCCCAGGGCGTTTGGCAAGACTGGCACGGGCCTTGTGACACGAGAAACACGTCAAGGACGACTTTCAAGCCGTGCCCATCTTAACTAATATGAAAACATCATGCCAAAATAGAGGGGCCAGAGATATTTCTATTGATGTCTGCCTGTTACACTTCCGAAGCTATTAACCATGTCAAAAACGTGGCGAAGCTAAGCGGTTCGCTTGAAGGATGTATGACAAAATCGTAAATGGAAAGGACCGGTTAGGTAAGTATGCGCCCTTGTCACAAAGTTGACAATGAAGAATTACAGGAGGTTATCCAATCCGACACGTGGGTTTTACGTTGTCATCTATAGTCTCATACAAAAGGAGTGACAAAAAAATGACGTTCCAGCAGTTTCCCGAATTGAAGGAGAAGGGGGGATGTTACAAAATAACATTCAGCTGTTAGCCGGCATGAGGGAAATATGGTTCCATCCAATGTTTTCAACCAGTCGATTCTACTCAGTAGAAGAAGGCGCTGAAGACGATGTCTTATTGATGTATTGTAATGTGGAGCAATGAGTCCTTTGCCATCGTGGAAGGCCTCACCGTCAGACATATATTATACAATTTCGTTCAGACGGCCGCTTGCTGTTCAGACGGTTTGACAGCACCCTTGCTCACACCCATTCTGCTCTGTGGTTGAATCACACGAGGGGCAAGGTGTCTTTGAAGGTGTCGAAGCAAAAGCGAATGATGTTTCGATTTTTTGAGGTCAAGTCGACAAACATCATCCCCACGCCCCTGGCCCTCACGTTTGAAACCTGAGCTTTCACCTCGACAGCCTTAGGCTCGGTGGGAAGTGCCATGTGTAGATAAACTATTTGCCCCCTTTTTAATCTGGAGTGCTTTTCTATCTCGACAAAGACGCCCCCAATACTAATATCTGTAACGCATACGACTCCATTACTACCATTAATACCATGTAATCTGGCCGAACAGTGGAACTCAAGCCTTGGGAATCGTCTTTTTTCTTCACTAACTTGCACTAACATCCTGCGAAAGTCTATCCATGATTCTGTTGCCGTCTGCATTTCTTTTCCCCTCTCCTGACGAATTCGAATTTGTTCCACCGTGACTGGTCAATGAGCATCGTCACTTGACCTCATGGGCATAAATTATGCCAATGATAGGGTTGTGCAATTTTAGGTGGTTAGCTTGCCGGCTTTATAACCTTGCAAATCTGCAGCCCAGCTACGGCAAACCAGGCAAGCCAACTGTAAATGAAGAGTTCGTAGTATCTACATATTGAAAGAGAAAATCTCTTGTTCAATCCCCTTTCCACCAGTCGGCAATGTACATGAAGGGGATTGAAACGATGTTGAATATTTAAGATTCTCTCTTTCACTGAACGTTATCCCTTTTTTCCTAGCAACAAATGCTGACATGTTTCACTGTGGCTGGTCAGCCAACACCCGTGTTTGATCTCAGTCAATATCAAGTACCATGCCAAACCAGACTCAAAAAATGATATCCTAAGGCTTCCGCATGGTTAGCCCTCACCATGCAAGATTTATGTCCAAAAACTTTCACACGTGCGGCTATAATTTGGGAAAGAAAATGCCACTTTTGGGAATCGGAAAGAGCGTGGATGTCCAAAAACTTTCACACCCACAGTTTGCAAATTGGGCTTACAGGTTGTGAAAAGAAATACCACTCCAGGCTGTTTGCTGACTAAGACCTGAACAAAAATTTGACAAATGGCATGATGTCAGCTACAAATCTATAATGAAATCGTCCAGTTGACTGGTGTTGATTGCAGCAAGGTATTTGTAATTTCGATGACAGAAACAAGTCACAATACGTTTTCAGTTTGTATGAAAAAACAAAAGAGAGAAAGGCAAAAGTGCAGGGGTATTGGGACCGAGCTGTTTTTTGAACCGCAAAAGCGAGCGCATTCCTCGCAGCTTGCTGCGGGGTTAGCGAGCGAATCTGAAAATGGCAAACTTCCTTACGGTCGAAGATTCCCCGCAGCTTACTGCGGGGAGCTTCAATCCTTTGTGGGCATCTATCTACTCACTGTCGTGGTGATTTGCTGGCGAAAGCCTGTTTGGTTAAGTCTTCTGCTTAGTGGGGGTCTTGGCATACAAGTCTGGTTCCGGGGCGAAAAGGCTGATGTGGCAACGATGGTTGCTGCCGCCCTTCTCGGCACCTCCTCCGAGATGCTCTGCGTGAGATTACGTGTTTGGACCTACCATGTCCCTGGGTTTGTCCTAGGACTTCCAGTCTGGATTCCCCTTGTATGGGCCTCCTTGTTCTGGCTTTTTCGCAGGCTTTCACTAACGATAATGTCAGTTGCACAAAGGATATGGCCGGACCAGAAGATGCTTGCCACGAAGATCTTTTTTGGCGTATTCGGCGGGCAGATATTGGTCTACTACCTCATTACCGTTTCCGTTATCAGAAGACCCATTGCAGCGGTTTACACCATATTTATAATCCCTGCCGTGATTTTCTGGCACGGCAAGAGGGATATAGTCATGTTTATTATTGGCGCTGCGCTCGGAACACTAGGAGAGTCTATCTGCATGAAGCTTGGGTTTTGGCAATACAATTATCCCTTTTTTAGGTCCGTTGGATTACCTTTATCCCTGCCCCTGGCTTGGGGCCTTAGCTCGGTTATTATCGGAAGAATCGCAGGGATCTGGGAGACGGAGCCGGAAGCCCGACTGTAGAGGTGGGTTCAACTCCCCTGTCAAGACCCCTCCGTGCTATCCACTTGCCACCGAATCAACCCAAAATGTTGACAAAATTTATGTTATTATATACGAATCGTTAGAAAAATCGTTCGATCAGCGGGAATCCATACTTTTCACAGCTTGACTGATCCAAATGGAATCATAGAAGAGTTATATCGAGTACTGAAACCAAACGGAATCCTATCCTTCAGTGACCATCATATGAAAGAAAATGAAATAGTGTCCAAGGTAACAAGAGGAAAAGTTTTTACACTATCAAGAAAGGGCAAGAAGACATATACTTTCTTGAAAGAAGTATGAGTTGGCCACAGGTACAGCAGACTTATAAGCCTCTTCGGCTAACAGCGAGTTTGCGTCTCCGGTTCGTTTTTACCCAAATTCGCCCGTGCAGAATTTGGCAAACACGGCAAAGGTTATCGGAAAGTTCATCTGAAAAGGCGAGCCTAATTTCTCAATAGATGTATGTCATTAATCCGTCGAGCTGGATTTTGGCGATGAATAGAGAGCGGCTCGACACGTCAAAATGTTGAGCTAAGCAGCGGCGTCATGTGACGAAATCGAAGGTGATCATGATATGAACACTTGGCACAAAATAATAATTGGCGATTCAAGACACATGAGGGAGGTTCCGGATGAATCTGTCCATCTTATCATTACTTCTCCTCCATACTGGCAATTGAAAGACTATGGAGACGAAAAACAAATCGGCTTTCATGATAGTTATGAGAGATATATCAACAACCTCAATTTGGTGTGGAACGAATGCCATAGAGTTTTACATAAAGGGTGTCGCTTATGTGTCAATATAGGCGATCAATTTGCTCGTTCTGTTTATTATGGAAGATATAAAATCATTCCAATAAGAACAGAAATAATTAAATTCTGTGAAAGTGCGGGGTTTGATTATATGGGGGCCATCATCTGGCAAAAGGTGACTACTTGCCACACGACTGGTGGCGCGACTGTAATGGGTTCCTTCCCGTACCCAAGAAATGGGATTCTGAAACTTGATTATGAATTCATTCTAATTTTCAAAAAATATGGAAGACAACCTAAGGTTGCCAAGCAAGTCAAAGAACAATCCAAGTTAACAAAAGACGAATGGAATCAATATTTTACTGGACATTGGAATTTTCCTGGTGCAAAACAGGATAAACATTTAGCGATGTTTCCCGAAGAGTTACCGAGGCGCCTAATCAAGATGTTCAGTTTTGTTGGGGATACGGTTGTCGACCCATTCCTTGGCAGCGGGACAACATCGTTGGCGGCGAGATGTTTGTGCAGAAGCTCCATCGGATATGAGATAAACGAGAACTTTTTGCCAATCATTGAACAAAAGCTGGGGCTAAGGCAAAGAAGCCTTTTTAGAGAGGCACCATTTGAAATGATCAAACAGGAAGAAACGGGGTCGGATGTTGAAGAAGAGATTAAAGAATTGCCATATGTTTTCAAAGATTCCATAAGATTTGATAAAAAAGTTGACCCGAAGAAAGTAGGGTTTGGGTCAAGAATAGATGACTCCCATCCAGAAAGTGAAACTTATCATTCGGTCAAAGAGATAATCTCTCCAGAGATATTGATCTTAGATAATGGATTAAGAATTCGTTTGTTGGGTGTAAGAGAGATAGCAGAAAAAACTGAAGATGCCATTGAATTCCTGAAGGAAAAAACGCTAGGACAAAAAGTGTTCCTAAGGCTTGACAACACCAAGCACGACGATGAAAAGAACTTGCTTTGTTATCTTTATTTAAGAAACAAGACATTTGTCAATGCGCATCTTATTAAGAATGGTTTGGCCGACGTGGATGCGGCAAAGGATTACAAATACAAATCCAATTTCTTAAATTATGGTAGGCTAACATAAAGGTAGCCATGCAAAAGAAGGGAAACAAATACGGGATACACAGGGTTTTAGAGCCGGAGGGCATCCTGCCGCAGCCGGCGCTTCGCTTGGATAATGATTTTTCCCAGATCTACGATAACGAGATCCTGTGCGACGTGATTACATTGAATATCGATTCTGCCTCCTTCACCGATATCAAAGACCGCGCCGGAAGCGATCCGCAAAAGGTCGTCCGGATCATGACCGAGATAGTAAACAAATACGGCAAGCACCAAAACCCCCGGACCGGCTCGGGTGGCATGTTCATTGGGAAGGTCGCCCGGATAGGGAACGCTTTAAAAGGCAGGATCGATCTGAAGATAGGGGACCGGATTGCCAGCCTTGTGAGCCTGTCTTTGACGCCTCTGCGCATCGAGGAAATATTGACAATCCACATGGAGAAGCATCAGGTGGATATCAAGGGGCAGGCCTTACTGTTTGAAAGCGGGATTTGGGTGAAGCTGCCTGACGACATGGCGGAGCCACTTGCCTTGGCCGTCCTGGATGTGGCCGGAGCGCCGGCACAGGTGGACAGGATCGTGAGGCCAGGGGACACTGTGGCCGTCATCGGGGCCAAGGGTAAATCCGGACTGCTGTGTTGTTACCAGGCCCAGAAGAAGGCTGGCCCGGATGGCATGGTCATTGCCATCGTACACCGCGAAGACGGAAAGGAGGACGCGGACAATGCGCCGTTTATCGATAAGGTGATCGTCGGGCAAGCAGACCGTGCCGTGGACCTTTTACAAAAGGTAGACCTGGCCACAGGCGGCAAGTTATGCGATGTGGTGGTCAACTGCGTCTCCCGCGAAAATTGCGAGATGGGCGCAATCATGATAGCGAAGAACCTCGGCAAGGTATACTTCTTCTCAATGGCCACTAGTTTTGCAAAGGCGGCTTTGGGAGCAGAGGGGATCGGCAAGGATGTTGAGATGATCATTGGAAACGGATACTGCCCGGGCCACGCTAAGCTGACTTTGAATATCATGCGTCAGAGCACCTATCTGAGAGATCTCTACACAAGAAGATACTCTTGAAAGGAAGTTGAAAATGGCCAAGACAAAGAAAAAGAAACCGTATGCCGACATACCTCACCGCCAGTGGAACGACTGGCGTTGGCAGATAAGAAACCGACTTACAAGCATCGACGATGTTATCAGGGTGCTCAACCCTTCGGAAGAAATCATTGAAGGGATCAAGCTTGCTACCAGGCATTTCCGCATGGCCATTACGCCTTATTATGCCAGTCTAATTGATTTGGATAATCCGTATTGCCCTATCAAAGCACAGGCAATCCCGTCCGCAAACGAGGCGGAGTTCTCGGAGAGCGATATGGTGGATCCACTGGAAGAAGAACGCGATTCACCGGTGCGCGGTTTGACGCACCGATACCCGGATCGCGTTTTGCTTCTGGTTACGGATGTTTGCTCCATGTACTGCCGGCATTGCACGCGCCGCCGCCTTGTGGGACATACTGACCACCACTTTGATTCTAAGAGCGTACAGCGAGGGATAGACTACATCGCCGCGCATCCGGAGATTCGTGATGTGGTTGTCTCGGGGGGGGATCCTTTGTTGATGAGCAGCGCTAGTCTTGAATGGATACTCAAGTCGCTGAAGTCTGTTCCCCATGTCGAGATCATCCGTCTTGGAACGCGCACGCCCGCGGTACTTCCCATGCGCATTACACCTGGTTTAATCAAGATGCTCCGAAAATATCATCCGATCTTCATTTGCACACATTTCAATCATGCCAGGGAAATCACCCCTGAATCCGCAAAGGCGTGCAACAGGCTGGCCGACGGCGGATTCCCTATCGAAAATCAATCGGTCCTTTTGCGGAAGGTTAACGATTGCCCCCATGTAATAAAGGAACTCAACCAGAAACTGCTTGCGATTCGGGTAAGACCCTATTACATCTTTCAGTGCGATCTTTCTCTGGGCATTTCACATTTCCGGACTTCGCTGGGCAGGGGCATCCAGATCATAGAAGCGCTCAGAGGGCACACGTCAGGACTGGCTGTGCCGACCTTTGTTGTGGATCTTCCCGGCGGCGGAGGCAAAGTTCCGCTCATGCCAACGTATATCCTCGCCAGGTCCGATGACAGGGCGGTGCTCCGAAACTATGAGGGCGCCACTATTGTTTATATGGAACCCCACCGGTGGGACAGCATATGCGGCCATGATTCGGCGTGCAGGCAAGAAAAATATCGCTGCAAAAAGGGGCCCGGAATGCTTATGACTAAGCCGTATACCGTTCTGGAGCCAAAAAAGAGGCGCATTGGCCCCAAGTTATTGTTGAGGCGGCGGGTTGAGGATAGATAGACATCATTTCACGCGCATTTCTTTTCGTCATTGCAAGGCCCGCCCTGGCGCGACAGAAGTTGGACCGTGCCCAGGGGAAAAAACCCGGTC
>Ga0209427_10008647_pt1 | contig 11440 bp, 10 predicted proteins | sample DeeMarSWOR136_30_FD_187465 | JGI IMG/M metagenome (GOLD analysis project Ga0209427, IMG submission 187465) | Marine sediment microbial communities from White Oak River estuary, North Carolina - WOR-1-36_30 (SPAdes) (version 2) | ecosystem: Environmental > Aquatic > Marine > Intertidal zone >... | reverse complement strand
TTATCTTGGCCTCCATTGCGGTTCTCGGTATCGTCACTTACTGGGAATCCCTCATCATGCTCATCCCGAAATACTTCGGCTACGTCCCATTGGGCCGTTGACCAATTTTCCCGGATGTTTCAACGCGTCTCAGCATTTGCAGTTTCCTAAGTTCAAAATTGAATTGATCGCTCAAGCATATTCCCGTGGGATAGATTCCCCAATAGTCCGGGATCTTCTGTAAAGAAAAAAGCCGGGGATGACCCGGCATGTAAACCTTTTTGCTTTACCCCCTCAAGACTTAGACGAATTTACACGTTATTCCCCCGTCGACGACCAGCTGCGCGCCGGTGATGTATTTGGCCTCATCGGAGGCGAGAAAGAGGGCGGCATAGGCGACATCCCAAGCATCGCCCATCCTCTTCATGGGGCACTGCTGACGTCGGATTTCGAGCATCTTCTCTATATCGCCTCCCGCGTAGGCATCCTTGAGGGGCTCCCTGATCATCGGCGTGTCCATCAGACCGGGCAGGATGACATTGGCCCTGATATTCTTCTCAGCGTATTGTAGGGCGATCCCCTGCGTTAGCTGGAGAATGCCCGCCTTGGTGGTGTAGTAGGTAATATAGGGGATCCCCGTGTAGCGAATGCCGGCGATGGAGGATATATTGACGATGGCGCCGCCGCCCTGCCTCTCCATGTGGGGCAACACGTGCTTGCATGTCAGGAACATGCTCTTGAGGTTGACCGCACTAACCCGGTCCCACGTCTCCTCGCTTGTCTCAACGGGGCCGCCAACCACCACGATGCCAACGTTATTGTGGAGAATGTCGATACGACCATAGGTTTCGAGGCACCGATCCACCATGGCCTTGACATCGTCCGACCTGGAAACATCGGCCTTGTGAACCGTGCATTCGCCCCCTTCACCGTCGATGATCCCCTTAGTCTCCTCCGCCGCGGCAAGGTTTATGTCAACGGCGAAGACCTTCGCCCCCTCGCGGGCAAAGAGCACCGCCGTCGCCTTGCCGTTACCCCAACCCGGCCCGACGGATCCGGCTCCCGTTACGATGGCCATTTTGTCCTTCAAACGCTCGCCCATTTCCCGTACCTGCCTGTATGTTTTGCGGTGGCTTTAAAAATCATCAAACCGTCAAAATCTGGTCAATTGCTATCGCAACGGTTTGAATGCCAAGAAAGTTTTCTTACCTTCGCCCTCACCCCGATGGAGGAATTTCACAGTGAGAGGCATACCGACTTTTATCTCCTCGGGCTTGCTCGTATCCACCTGCTCGATTCGCGCAACAACCCTTGGCCCCTCTTCCAACTCTACGACTCCTGAGCAATACGGATGGTCCCTACCGTACCCCTCTCCCATCATTGAGGGAGGGACCACGGCTATGCAGGTGAAGGCGTGCAGTTTCCCCTTCCCCTTCATCTCAACCCACTCCATCTCCGAGCCATTGCACTCTAAGCAGATAGGGCGCGGAGGCGCGAAAAGGGCACCACATCCCGTGCACCTTGAGCCCATGAGTTTCTCCTCGTTGAGAAATTGCTCATAGGCGATATCGCTAAAAGGCCGTTCTTCCATCGGCATTACCTCCTCTCGAGAATGGTGAAGGTGCTCGTGCCTCCCGTTCCTCCCAGGTTGTGGGCTGCTCCGATTCGCAAATCCTTAATGGGTACCTGTCTTTCTCCGGCCTTACCTCTCAGCTGTTCCCAGATCTCGTACAGTTGTGCCGCACCTGTTGCCCCCACTGGATGCCCCTTGCACTTGAGTCCCCCCGAGGTGTTAATGGGCTTCGGACCGTCCAATCTCGTCAGACCCTCCTCGACCGCCTTGTACCCTTCCCCAGGCTTAAAAAAACCGAGATCCTCTATGTTAATGAGCTCTGCTAAGGAGAAACAGTCATGCACCTCGGCAATTTGAACATCCTCCGGCTTAAGCCCTGACATTTCGTAGGCCTCCTTGGCCGCGTATCTCGTGGCTTCGAAATAGGTGAGGTCATCACAGGCGTGAAGTCCCCTTCCGCTCCCCTGCCCTATTCCGACGACGTACAGAGGATCCTCTGTGAAGTTCTTTGCCATTTCCTCTGCAACCAAGAGGAGACAACTCGCACCGTCACTAATGGGACAGCAATCATAGAGGTGCATCGGCCAGGCAACCACGGGATTCGCCATAGGATCGCGGAGAAACTCTTTTTCATCCCTCCAGTTCGGCAGGGGCTTTCCCTTTTTCCTGGCGCTTTCAACTTTAGCCTCCATGATATCGCGAATGGAAAGGTTGAACTGGGCCTTTGGATTGAGACGAGCGTTACTATGGCTTTTTATGGTGACATTCATCAGATGCTCCCGGGTCGCTCCGTATTTGTCAAAGTAAACGGTTGCCAAGGCACCGAAAACCCCCGGGAAGGTAAATCCAACCCTTCCCTCATACGGGACAGATGCTAGGGCCAAGCCCTCTGAAACTTCTTCGGTGGATCGCTTCGACATCTCCTCCACTCCACCGATGAGCACCATATCATAGAATCCTGAAGCGATAGCAAAAACACCCTCCCGAAAGGCAAGCCCGCTCGAGGCACATGCGCCCTCCGTTCTCGTTGCAGGCTTTGGTGCAAGCCCAATCAAATCGGAGACTATTGGGCCCCAATGCCCTTGATGCATAAAAAAATCATTGGTGAAATTCCCTAAGTAGAGGGCATCGATATCACGAGGGTCTACCCCCTTGTCCACCGAGGAGATCATCTGGTGGAAAGCCTCAACGAACAGATCCTTTGAGTCCTTGTCCTTAAACAAGCCGAATTTCGACATCCCAGCGCCTACAACGGCTACTCCCCTTCCGAGCTTTCTTCGTTTGTGCATATGCTGCCCCTCCTGAAATGAAAAGGCAAAGGTCGAAGGAGACTTATTTTACATGTCGTCGAACCCGTTAGCCTTTTCATCAGAGTTATTGCCGTACATTAGTCACGTGGCTCCGCATAGTGGCTTACCGGTGACGATCACGCGTTGGTTCATCGGTTACCCTGTGGGCAACTGATAGATCATAACCCATAATAATCTTTACGTTCCATTTGTGAGCGATATCTGCTGCGTAGGAGAAGGCCATAAGCTGGATTTTTACTGAAATCGGGTTGCATAGAGAACCGTTTAATTTCCGGAACGGTTTTTCCCCTCAAATAGAGATAAAATACTATTCTATCCAGGAAGCTGGCAATAAAATCAAGTCGGGAAACAGAATACAAATGACTAAACCGATCAGCTGGAGAATTAAAAAGGGAACGATGCTCTGGTAAATGCCAGCCGTCGTTAAACTCTTGGAAGCGATCCCCTTCATGTAGAAGAGAGCATAGCCAAAGGGGGGGGTTAAGAAGGAGGCCTGCAAATTGACGGCAAGGATAACAACAAACCATAGCTGGTCAAAACCGAGGTTCTCAGCGATCGGCAAAAAAATGGGGAATGTGATGTAGACGATTCCAATCCAGTCGATTAATGAGCCCAAAATAAGGACGATAAAATTCATCAGGAAAAAGGTACCCCACTTACCCAAGCCCAGCCCCAGAATAAAGTTCGTTAATACTTTGCCACCACCTATCCCCATAAAGACCCCCGTAAAGCAGGTTGCGCCAACGAGGATAATCAGGACCATGGAGACCGTCCGGGCGGTCGAGATCGTGGTTTCCTTCACCATTTTCCAGCTGAATCGACGGTAACCTATAGTCATCAACAGGGCAAGGAAGGCTCCTAATCCAGCGGCCTCAGTGGCTGTAGCAAATCCGGTAAAGATAGCACCAAGCACGCCAAGAATGAGCAGTGCTGGAGGGAGCAGGGAAATTGAGGCCATGGTGACCCGCTTTCTCATCGGCACCCGCCCCCTCTCCTCCCGAGATAAGGGAGGTCCCAGTTCTGGCCGCCGTGCACATCGGATAGCGATGTAAATCATAAATAATGCCGCGAGAACTAATCCCGGGGCAACACTCCCGATGAATAGCTTGCCCACTGACAACCCGGATTGGTCTGCCATCACGATGAGCATGATACTTGGGGGAATGATAATGCCAAGGGTTCCCGCTGCCATAATCGTTCCAGCCGACATTTTTCTATCATAGCCATACCTGAGCATCATGGGCAGAGCTAAAAGTCCCATTGTAACCACCGAAGCACCGATCACACCGGTACAGGCAGCAAACACAGTACACACAAGGACCACCGCCAGTGCCACCCCTCCCCTTAATGGACCCAACAAGTACCGAAGGGAATCAAAGAGGTCGTCGGCAACACCTGAGTGCATCAGTAGATTTGCCATCAAAATAAACATAGGAGCAGCAACGAGAATGAAGTTGTCTGTCAAGCCGAGAATACGGTTGGCAAATAGGGGGAAACACGAAGGACCCCATGCCGTCAGACCGAAAATGACTGCCAGTCCTCCTAAAACGAAGGCAAGGGGATGCCCGAGGAAGAGGCCGACGAATAGACCAACAAACATGAGGATAGTTATCAACAGCGGATCCATTTCAATCATTGTACCTCTTGTACCTCTTCTCCTTTAGCGCCAGAGAATATCATTTTTGCAAATTCGGACAGGCCCTGAATGAGGAGCAACAAAGCTGTTGCTGGCGTGAGCGTCTTCATGATTGGATAAATGAGGGGTTGACCTGTAGCTGTCCGTTCCCAGTATCCCCAAGAAGATATGGCAGAATCTGTACCTACATAAAGGAGTACTAAGATGAACGGGAAGAAGAAAACCAGATAACTCATAACACTGATAATGACTTGCCTTCTCCGAGAAAAACGCAAGTAGATAATATCAACGGATACGTGGCCATGGTGTAGGAGAGTATACGCCGCCAAAATCATGAAATGAGCGCCATAGAAAGTGTTTGTTACCTCGTAAGTCCATATGTGAGGTGAACCGAAGAATCTTCGCGTGACCACCTCATACACGCATAATCCCATAATAGGCCAGACCAACCAGGCGGTAGCTCGCCCAGACCACTCACTGATGCTATCACAAAACTTCGTGAACTCTCGCATGCTCATTTGAACCCCGAAATCATGGTTATCCGTCGGCCAGTCCAGCCATGGAATGCCCCCCTAGCAGAAGAGTTTGGGGGCATTCCATGTATGTGAACTATTTGATCTCCGGATATTTCTTAAGGAGGCTTCCTGATTTAAAACGGCCTTCCATTTGACGCACTTTGTCAAAACCCTTCAAGTAGTCAACCATGGACTTAGCTATCTTCGCATAGTCGGGATTCTTGGCCGCCTCCTTTTCCATGAACTGGATGCATAGTTCCTGGAGTTTTTCCTGGGATTCGGCGTCAAGCTCGCTATCCTTAATCCCAGCTGCTTTGAACTTTTCCAAAGCTGCAATGGATTCCCAATTCGTCTTAGTATAGGTCCATACCATATTAGACATGGCTGCATTCTCCACGATGGCCTGGAGGTCAGGGGACAATTTCTTCCAGGCATCCATGTTGATCATCAAGTCGCCCACCGTCCCCACCTGATGCCAACCCGCAGGGGTAACCCAATACTTGGTATTCTCCTGGAACTTCATCGACCAGTCCGTAGAAGGAACACTAAACTCAGCACCATCTATTGTTCCTAACTTAAGAGCCAGATAGATCTCGCCCCCTGGGATTCGAACGGGTTTGGCACCGACCTGCTCTAATACCCAGATGGTCTGGAGAACACCTGTTCTTAGCTTGATGCCTTTGAAGTCGTCAAGGGTTTTTATCGGCTTATTGGTTCGAAACCCGGACTCAGGACCAAGAACACTGAAGGGGAAGTACATAATGCCATATTTCCCATAAAGCTCCTGCCCTAATTGCAAACCTCCGCCCTCATAAAGCCATGTCATCCAATCAGCAGGATGCATCATGAACCCGGCTGAACAAAATAGATCAAAGGCAGTATTCTTCCCCGTCCAATAAGCGGACCAGGAACCACCTGCTTCGATGACACCCTTCCTTACGCCATCAAATACTTCGAAGGCTGGCATCAGCTCGCCAGCGGGATGAACGGTAATCACCAGTCGGCCTCCGCTCATCTTATTCACCGTCTCCGCGAAGCGTAAGTCACCCTCATGATGGGGTGTTAATGCAGGTGTTCGGCTAGTAGCCATCCGCCACTTAATTACCTTCGCCTGCGCCGCTCCGACCAGTGTTAAACTAATCACCAACACGAATAGTACACCAATTAAGGATATTATCGAGCTTACTTTTTTCATCTTATCCCCTCCTTAGAAAAAGCACACTGAATGCGAACCTTCCCTTGAAATGTGAGCATGTATCCAGCTCAATTTGCCTTTGAACCACCCCCTTTCCGCCCTGTCATTCAGAACGCCCCCCATCCCGCATGGTTTTCCTTCCTATCAAACCTTGCGCTCTCTGCCATCCCAATACTTCGCCCGCAGCTCCCGTTTCAATATTTTCCCGTAATTGTTCTTGGGCAATTCATCCACGAAATCCACTGATTTCGGTTTCTTATAGCTCGCTATGTTGTCCTTACAAAAGGCTATCAACTCTTCCTCTGTCGCAGATTGGCGTGGCACCAGTGACACAACAGCCTTTATGGCCTCACCCCATTTGGGATCTGGAACGCCAATAACCGCGACCTCCCTGACAGCCGGATGTCGTACCAGAACCTCCTCAATTTCCCGCGGATAGATATTCTCCCCACCGCTGATGATCATGTCCTTCGAGCGATCCATAATGAAGAGATAGCCGTCTTCATCCATGTACCCGATATCCCCGGTATGAAGCCATCCGTTTCGGAGCGTCTCCGCCGTGGCCTCGGGATTACGCCAGTACCCCTTCATGACGAGATCCGAACGCGTGACGATTTCCCCCGTCTCCCCTGGCGGGAGTTCCTTATCGTCGGGGTCAAAGATCTTGACCTCCACGTCCGTACGGGGGAAGCCGGCAGAGGCAAGCCGTTTCATCTGCTCCGGGGTCCCCTCAAGGACGTGATCCCTATGGGGCAGATATGTAATGGTCATGGGAGACTCGGCCTGCCCAAAGATCTGCACCAAGCATGGCCCCAATTTCGCCATTGCCTCTTTCAGGTCCTCGACGAGTATAGGAGCACCACCGTAATTGAGTGATCTCAGGGAGGCGTGATCATATCGGTCCACCGCCGGGCTTTCCGCCATGAGCTTCACCATGGTTGGGGCAGCGAACATGTTGGTGACCCGGTACTCCTCGATGGCTTTGAACACCAGTTCGGGATCGAAGGCCTTCGATTCGAGGATAACGTTACCCGCGGCCTTACCGATGTTGGGAAGGGCGTAAAGGCCACTGCCGTGAGAGAGGGGGGCTGCATGTAAGATGACATCATCGGGACCTAACCCTGGGCAGACATCCACGCAAAAATTCATCGTCATGGCAAGCAAGTTGCGGTGGGTCAACATGGCGCCCTTGGGGAGGCCCGTTGTCCCTGACGTGTAGAAAAGCCAGGCCAGATCATCAGGGTGAACATCGGCATCCGTAAATTGTTCCGATTCCTCGGATATGAGCTTTTCATAATCCAAGACCTCACCCTCGGCACCGGATAGGGTAATGAGATGCCGTGCCCCAGGTATTCGGTCCCAGATGCCGATGATAGCCTCGTTGAATTCAGGGGATACAATCACGGCCTTGGCCTCGGAGTGGTCGATGATAAAGGCAAACTCACTGGGATGAAGCCGAAAATTAATGGGCACCGTCCCGTAACCAGCCTTAAAACAGGCGAATATCGATTCCAACATTTCCGGATAGTTGTACTGAACCAACGCTACATTATCCCCCTGCTTGATACCGAGCTTACCCAGGGCATTTGCTAGACGGTTGGCCCTCGATTTGAACTGTTTGTAAGTTAGTTTCCTGGGACCATGTGCGATGGCCAAATTATCTGGAAAGGTTTGAGCAGATTTGGTTAATAAACCTCCAATGTTCAATTTCTTCTCCCCACGTGCTGAATTTGTCCTATAAGCTCTTTAAGAAAGGTCATGCCATAACCCATCCGCCGTCAACGTTCAAAACCTGGCCTGTGATGTAATTTGAGGCATCTGAGGCCAGAAAAAGTATGGCCTCGGCCATATCCTCGGGTTGTCCCCACCGCGCAATGGGAAGGGCCTCAACCCCATAGTCAAAGCCTCGTGCCATTTCAGTCTCACAAGCCCCGGGAGCGATGGAGTTGACGTAAATACCGTCTTTGGCCACGTCTTTGGCGATCCATCTCGTGAGTGCTATGACGCCGGCCTTGGCAGCGGCATATGCTGGTCCTGATCGCCCCTTGACCTTTTCCGGCGCATCACCAGGCTTGGAAACGGCTCCTCCGATAATTCCGGAAATGGAGCTGACATTGACGATCTTGCCGTACCCCTGCTCCCTCATGTGGGGATAAATGGCCTGGATACAGAGGAATGTCCCCTTGAGAATGATGTCAATCACGCGATTCCACGTGGCCTCGGAGGTCTCGAGTAAGGTGTCCCGATGAACCACTCCGGCGTTATTGACGAGAATGTCTATGTGACCGAAGGCCCGTATTGCATCCGCAACCATCTTCTTTACATTTGAGGAGTTAGATATGTCCGCTTTTATCCCCAATGCCCGACGTCCCAGGGCCTCGATTTTTTCCACCGTCTCTTGTGTGGACATAATGTCGGGAACAGCCACATTAGCCCCTTCCCTTGCCAGCACCAGCGCAGTCGCCTGCCCGATGCCCCTCGCTCCCCCCGTTACCAGCGCATTGCGCCCGTGAAGATTAATGGGCTTGCTAATCATTCCGCCCTCCATGATATTCCCCCTGTTTGGGGCGACCAAATCCCCCCTTGGCTTAATATTTCATCCTTTCAGGCCAAGACATTTCATGTATCCAACGGAGTCGGCCTTGTACCCTCTCGATAGCGGATTGGGAGTGAATTGTAAATCCCCCTTCCAGGGGAAAAGCGATCACTCGAAAGGGTGATTAATATCAGTACTTATTTTCTCTGGAATCAACGAGGGAGGTGGACGAGACCTTCTTTGATGGCGGTATTAATGGCTTGCGATCGTTTGCAGACACCCAGCTTTTGATAGATATTTTTCAGATGCGACTTTACCGTCTCTAACGAGAGGTAGACAGCATCGGCTATCTCCTGATTTGACTTTCCCTCGACCACGCATTCGAGGATTTGAAGTTCCCTCTGAGAGAGGACGGGGCGAGCATCATACTTTTTGGGTACCTCAGACCCCTTTAGTTGGCGAAATACCGTATGTGTCACAGAGGGATCGATATAGGCATGCCCTTCCAACACTGATCGTATAATTCTAACAAGATCCCCCTTCTTGACATCCTTGAGTACATATCCGTCAACTTCAGCCTTGATCGCCTCCATAACATAATCTTCGTCGTCGTAATTGGTGAGCAAAATAACCTTTATTTGCGGATGGTCACGCTTAATCAGACGGACAGCCTCGATGCCCCCAATGCCCGGCATCTTAAGGTCCATCAGCACCACGTCGGGACAGCAATGATGGAGCACTTCGAGGCACTCCATGCTGGAACCCGCTTCGTGAACCACACTTATGTCCTCTTCCAACTCTAGGAGCGCCTTCAGACCCTCTCTAACAATGACGTGATCGTCAACAACCAAGACCCTGATAGTGGACACGCTGCCCCTCTCCCTGCGGTGTCACAGAGGAACGGTCACCCTTATTTGACAGCCCTCTCCGCTCCTTGATGCAATCTCAAACTGACCGCCCAAGTCCCTCGCCCTTTCACGCATAGTCAGGAGCCCGAGCCCTGAATTTTTAACCGCTTGGTGATATCTGGGGCCATCAAATCCTTGGCCATCATCCCTCACCATTAGGCACAGTTCATCCTTACCATTGGGACTCAGGGAAATATCCACTTTCGAGGCCCGGGCGTGCCTTTTGATATTATGCAGAGCCTCTTGGAAGATCCGGAAAAGAGCAATGCCAACTTCGGAATTTACCTCCAGGTTTTCCGGGCACGTGAAATTCACCCTCAAATTCTCATGCTCTTGGAAATCGATGATTACGCTCTTAAAGGCAGCTACGACGCCAAGATCATCCAATATCTTTGGTCGCAGATTACTGATAATGTGCCGGGATTGCTTCAATGCCTCATTGATGTTGAGCACGAGATGATCCAACTCGTCATTTAGCCTCGATGGGTCCTTATCCATCAATTCTTGGCAAAGGAGGATCTTGTAACCGATCGCCGTGAGAGCTTGCGTAAGAGTGTCGTGGATGTCAACGGCGATTCTCTTCCTCTCTTCTTCTTGGATGGAGATCAACCGTGCCGATAGGTTGCGCAATTCCTCTTGCTTATCAGCTAACTCTGAAACCATCAGGGAGTTTGATAAAACCGCTCCTGTGAAGTAAGAAAACTGGTACAAGAGATTCCTATCAAACTTTTCAAACGTGAAGACACGCGCTTGCTCGTGAACGAACAAGAGATCCGTCACATAGAAGTTGAAAGGTTGGATGGGAATGCAAATGACCTTGAAATAGTCTCCATCCATTTCCTCATCAAAAGGAAGCATTGTATCATGAGCATCAATAGCTACCGCCCTATTTGAATGGCCCACCTCAAGGGCAATTCCCTCTACAAACTTAGGAGGAATCTGAAGCCCAATCAGTTTTCCCTTCTTCCAACTGCCGAGATCTTCTCCTGGGATAAAGGGAATGATGAAAGAACCATCGAGGCCAAAGATGTCATATATTCCTCGGTTTGCACATGCCCGGAGCTTTTCCTCTTGAAAAATAGATACCGCCTTTGCAGCATAGAGGTGAAGCTGGTGAAGTTGATTCCTACGGCGACTGATAATCTCGTCCCGCGTCTTGAGGAAGGAATAGGACAGAAGATAGTTGGAATAGTCAATTAAATGTTCAATAAATCTAACGTCGCTGAAATTGATCAGATCATCTTCGGCTTCCCTTTCAGCATTGTACTCGTTGATAAAATGCCACATCACTTCCCTAAAGACCATTTTGTATATAAACACATCTTCCAGATTGTATCCCTCCACGGCTCTCTTATACCCTATCTGCTGTTGATCGTTGAAGAAGACATGAACCTTTCCCCTGAGGGCTTTCTCAAAGGCGTCAAGGTAAACGCGTCTTCGCCTTTCCCCTTGGGGATGATCCAATACGAACCTAATATACGGGGTGGACGGCTCTTTTGCTAAACGCTTTCGGATCATATCGTATACACGCTGTTTTCGCTCTGCAAAAAATCGGGAAAGCTTCTCCAGATCAACTTTTTCCATGATCTCTCGAGAATCAATCTTCAGCATTCGATAGCTCTCTTCCGACAAAATGTTTCAAAAACGGTACATCCAAAAACCCTCCGTGTCAAGCTTCAAGGTTGAGATTGTGTTAGCCTAGGGATTATGTCCCCTTTAACTGCCAAGGTAAAATGTCCCCATTATGGGAGACAAACTAACCTTGAGTCAGAGGCGGTTAAGGCAGTG
>Ga0209427_10008646_pt1 | contig 11440 bp, 8 predicted proteins | sample DeeMarSWOR136_30_FD_187465 | JGI IMG/M metagenome (GOLD analysis project Ga0209427, IMG submission 187465) | Marine sediment microbial communities from White Oak River estuary, North Carolina - WOR-1-36_30 (SPAdes) (version 2) | ecosystem: Environmental > Aquatic > Marine > Intertidal zone >... | reverse complement strand
AAGGTAGTGCTGCATTATCATTACATGATAGAGAAGATTTAACTAGTTTTATTGCTTCAAAAGAAGCGGCACGTCAAGCATATGAAATGTCTGGACTTAAACCTAAAGATATTCAAATAGCAGAAGTTCATGATTGTTTCACAATCGCAGAGATTGTCGCCTTGGAAGATTTGGGTTTTTATGAGAAGGGTAAGGCAGTTGAAGCGATCAGAAATGGAGAAACAAAAAGGGATGGAGCTTTACCAATTAACACAAGCGGGGGATTAAAGAGCAAAGGCCATCCTGTGGGAGCAACTGGTGCTGCATTTTGCGTAGAAGTCTTTAAGCAAATGAGAGGAATTGCTGAGAGAAATAGACAGGTAAAATTTGACATTGAAAGAATGTTAACTCATAATTTAGGTGGTTCGGGAGCAACTTGTGTAGTAACTATATTTGAAAAATAAAGGTGAAAAAAATGTCAGAGAGTGAAAGAGAATTTACTATAAAAAGTTATATAGATTATTTATCAGAGAAGAAACTAATGGGTTCAAAGTGCAAAGATTGTGGTGTTTCCTATGTACCAGTTAGAAAACTATGTACTAAATGTAACAGTATAAATATGGAATGGGTTGAAATGTCAGGAAAAGGAAAGATTGCAGCGTTCACAAGTATCACTGTTGGTACACCCTTTTTTGTTGAAAAAGGTTATGATAGAAATAAACCATATTGTTTTTCAGTTATAAAATTAGATGAAGGTCCAATGATCAGTGGACAATTAATTGGAGTTGATGAGGCCAAACCTGATACTATCAATATAGGAATGCCCGTGAAAGCAACTTTTATCGAAACTGAGATTAGAGGGGAGACTAGAGTAGATTTAGGCTTTGAGCCCCTATAAACTTGTCTATTATTTTTTTATTTTTATTTTGTATTTTAATTTAGTTAAGTTCCAGGATATTATCAGTTCTTCTTCATTGTATTCTCAACCTTAGTAAATGCATAATCAAGAATTTGACATGATTTTTCAACTTGTTCTTTAGTTAGTTCAAGTGGGGGTTGTATTCTAATAACATTACCATCTATCCCCCCTTTACCTATAAGAATACCATTTTGACGACAAATTTCCATTACCTCTAACATTTCTTGAGTAGCAGGCTCTTTTGAATCTTGGTCACAAACGAGCTCTATCCCTAACATCATTCCTTGTCCGCGAATATCTCCAACTATTTTGTGGTTCGCTTTCAGAGCTTGTAGATGTCGCTTAAAATTATCACCGAGCTTAATAGCTTTTTTGAGATACTGTTCTTCCTGAATTATTTCAATGACAGCTACCGCCGCAGCACACGATAAAGGATTTCCTCCAAATGTGGTGAAGGAATCTGTTGTAGTAAATTCTGTGGCATATTCAGGACGCGTTAAAAACCCTGCAATAGGTATTCCACTACCAAAGCCTTTTGCAAGAGTAATGATGTCAGGATCCACCTTCGAATTTTGAATCCCCCACCAATTATCTCCAGTACGTCCAAATCCCGTTTGTACTTCATCAGCAATAAAAAGTCCATCATATTCTTTCACAATTTCATTGGTGATTTGGAAAAATTCAGGGGGAGGTTGAATTATGCCTCCCACTCCTTGGATTGGTTCGACAATAAAAGCAGCAATAGCTTTGTTAGTTTGAGTCTTTATTACTTCACGAAGGTATCTAGCACATTCTATATCACATTCGGGATAGGCCTTTCCAAAGGGACATCGATAACAATAACCATATGGAGTGAATCTAACACCTGGAGGATGAGCTTCAGGAACAGTACGCCAACCAGAAGTCGAGATCTCTCGAGTTAATTGAGTACGACCGTGATAAGCATGAGTACAGGCTACAATATATGGATTATTTTTATATTTTCTTGCCATAAATAGAGCGGATTCATTGGCTTCTGAGCCACTATTTACAATCAATGTCTGTGTTAAACCAGATGGGGCAATCTGAGCTAATTTTTGGGAAAGAATAGCATAAGGAACTGTTGAATACAAGGTACTGGTATATGTAAGTTGGTCAATTTGCCATTTTAACGTTTCTACAAACTTTGGGTGGTGATGACCTGTAATTTTTGTGCAGATTCCAGAAAAAAGGTCAATATATTGCTTTCCTGAAGTATCTTTCACTATAGCTCCCTCACCCCCTACAATAAGGATGGGATTTTGGTAGTAATGAGTAACTGCAGGTATCATATATTTCTGTTCGATAGAAAGAATCTCCTCAATTGTATAAGACTTGCGAAGATCTTTCGGAACAAGGCTTTCTTCCATAATATTTACCCCTTGTTGTTGAAATTGATAAAATTGTTGAAAACAATTGAATACAAATTATTAAATTTCTAATTTATTTTAAGACTACTGTTTCATTATAAATTAATATTGAAGCATGAATTAAAAATATCTAATTTAGATAATTTTGAGAATAAATATGAAAGTCTTAAAAAAATATATTATTTAATTAAACGAATAAAAATTTGGAGTTGAAAAATATGTCATTTGAAACCGCTTTCACAATGGACGCCTCCAGTATTAAATATGGTCCTGGTGTGACCAAAGAAGTGGGATATGATATGAAAAAACTTGGTTCAAGACGAGTTATGGTTGTCACAGACCCAAACCTAACTAACAGTGAACCCGTGTCTGTCACCCTTTCTGCCTTAGAAGAAGAAAATATAGAAGCTATCCTATTTGATCGAGTAAGAGTTGAACCCACTGATAATTCGTTTAAAGAAGCGATCAAATTTGCAACTGAAGGTAAATTTGATGGATTTATCGGTGTAGGGGGCGGATCAAGCATGGATACAGCAAAGGTAGCAAATTTGTATTCAACTCATCCTGCAGATTTTTTGGACTATGTCAACAAGCCAATTGGTCGAGGAATTCCCGTACCAGGACCAGTAAAGCCCATGATTGCGATTCCAACAACGGCAGGAACTGGAAGTGAAACAACAGGGGTTGCCATCTTTGATCTAGAAGCAATGCATACGAAAACTGGTATCGCACATCGGGTGATTAGACCAATTATGGGCATCATAGATCCAAACAATACTCGGACCGTACCAAAGATCGCAACTGCCTCGTGTGGTTTTGATGTTTTATGTCATGCATTGGAATCGATTACAGCTCTTCCATACAATAGTCGTCCGGCTCCTGAAAGTCTTGAATTGCGCCCTGCTTACCAAGGATCTAATCCTATTAGCCATCTATGGGCATCTAAGGCAATTGAAATGGTTTCAAAAAATATTGTGCGTGTGGTTCAAGATCCTTCCGATGATGAAGCTCGAGCAAATATGATTCTTGCTTCTACATTTGCGGGTATTGGTTTTGGGAATGCAGGAGTCCATCTAGCTCATGGTATGTCATATCCCGTTTCAGGGATGGTAAAAGAATACATTCCTGAAGGATTTAAATCAGAGCATCCAATAATTCCACATGGTATGTGTGTAGTACTTGTCTCTCCTGCGGTGTTTCGTTTCACTGCGAAAATAAATCCAGAATTACACTTGGAAGCGGCAAAATTAATGGGTGTTGATATATCTAAAGCAGATAAAAAAAATGCGGGTGAAGTTCTTGCAACTGAAATTATTAGGCTTATGAAAGCTACAGGAATGCCTAACGGCTTAAGCGCTGTTGGTTATGGACCGAGTGATATTGAAGATTTAGTTCAAGGAACCCTACCGCAACATCGTGTAACCAAGTTATCTCCCCGACCTGCTAAGCCAGAGGATCTCAAGAAACTTTTCACCAAATCCTTAACTTTATGGTAAAAATGACAATTTTTATAATTCTGAATAATTACATTAACCAATTTTTGCGCATTGGCCCCCATCTACAGGGAGTATAACAGAAGTAATAAATTTTGCCTCATCCGATGCCAAGAAAAGTGCGGCATAAGCCGTATCCCATGCATTCCCCATTCCCCCTTTTAAAGGGACCATGCTATCCCTCATTTTTATTAGTTCCTCTTTTTTTATTCCCATACCTTTTGAGATTCCTTCAATAGCCATAGGGGTATTCATTAAACCGAGCATAATTGCATTCACACGGATACCATTCTTAGCATACTTCATAGCAAGTTGGTGAGTTAAAGAATTAACTGCTGATTTTGAAATTTTATAAGCTACATATCTAACTGCACAAACTGCTGCAACAGAAGAAATGTTTATGATTGAACCGCTTTCCTGTTTCTCCATCACAGGTAAAACATATTTACATGTAAAAAACATACCCTTTAGGTTTACATCAAAAATTTTATCCCATGCTTCTTCACTCAAGTCAACCAACTTCCTATCTCCACTACCTATACCAACATTATTGACTAAAATATCAATCCTTCCATAAACTTCAACGCATTTCTCAGCAATCCCTCGACAATTATCTTCTATCGTAATATCAGCTTCAAAAACGAAGGATTCCCCACCTTCTTTTTCGATCATGGTTTTTGTTTTTAAGACAAAATCAAGATTCTTATCAACCAACATTACTTTTGCACCTTCACGAGCAAAGAGGATTGACATAGCTCTCCCATTTCCTATAGTATCTCCAGGTTGTTGACCTGCTCCGATAATTATAACTACTTTATCCTTTAATCGATTAGCCATTTTACTCTTACACCTCATACTTTATATATAATTCTAATTTGTATTAAAAAATAAAAAAAATTGATATTTTTATTTCTTTTTTTTCTTCATTAATGCAACTAAACTAATAAGGACAACTGCAGAAATACCAATAATAATTGAAAGATCATATCCCGGGATTTCTTCTGTTGTAGAAATCGTTTCTGCTTCTATGATAGTCATGGCAACTGAATCGGTAGCAAAATTACCATATTTGTCTGTAATAGTAATAGTGTATGTATAATTCCCTGCGGCATATCCCCCTGGAATATTATATGTTATTGCTACACCACTTGCCCATGCAAGTGGACCTGCTACTATACCAACACCCTCAAGCACAATTGTGTATGTATTTGGATTTAAATCTGTTGCAGTCCATGAAATACTTTCACCCACATATCCAGTTTCAATAGTGAAGTTATCTGGGCTGTTTGTTATTACTGGATCAAAAGGTTCAACTAATGTGAGAGTAACAAGCATTTCACCTCCATATGAAAACTCATAATATGTAAGAGCTCCATCAGAATTGTAATTAACTTCTATATCAATAGCTCCACTATTGTTTTCAAATCCTAAGGCTGGTATGTTTAATAAATATCCATTCGATTGTGCTGTGGCTGAAATGTTATTATAAAACCCTCCTTTTGAACTCATTACGCTTAGAAATTCTGCAATAAAAGATGTCCAGTTAATATCTGTAGGTACAAATGGAATGCCCATAATACTATAAGCACTAAACGCGAGAGTCATATTTAATGTTTGCCGTAAGAAACTTGATGAATCATTCACTATTGCCCAAGGCATATCCCAAGAATCTGATATTGTCGGAAATGCGACAACATAGTACCCTAATGTCCCATTAACAGGTGTATATGTGATTGTAGTATTATCCCCATAAATGGAAAGTAATTCTCCAGTTTGTTCTGCCCCTATGTCGGTAACAGTTATAGGCCAACGAGATTGAGGTGCAGAAAGACTACCCCACTGATTATAAATCGCAGTTAGATTATATTCTGGTCCTAATGGAAAGAGATTATCTAAAGTATCTTCCAAATTATCCGATAGGTATGTACCCCAATTTGCACTATATACCCTGAGTTCTAGTAAAAAAACCTCATCCTCTTGTATTCCCACATAAGCTTGTGCTGTAGAGAACCTAATTAATGGAAGAAAAAGTAGTAAACCAATAAGGATTCCAGTTAAAGATCTTATTTTTTTCAAATTTTATTTACCTTTTTTTTTTCTAATTAATTTCTTAAGTAGATGTCGTATGATAAATTAAATCTCATTCTATATAAATCTAACATAAAATTTTCCATTATTAGGTTTCTAGTAAGATAATTTAAAAAAAAAGTATTTAATTAAGAATTTTGGAATTTTCCTTTCATTTTCATCATTGCATAAATTGCACTAAAGATAGCCATTACAGAAATGAAAACAATAAGGATTTGATTATATCCAGGGATTATAGGGGGTTCTGTTACTGTAATCCTTTCTCCTCCTATCCAAGCATAATAAGGAAGTCCACTAAAACCTATTCGCTCTGGCATTAACTCTGTGAAGTCCCATCCAATATTAATTCCAAATCCTTGCTGATATTGGGATATATAGAGGAATGGAACATGATAATTTTGGAGATCATTAACTAATTGATCATAAAGGGGTTGTGGGTCGTCTGAAAAGTAGATTTGGGTAAATAAATCATCAATAGTGTCATTAGCCATAAAGGCAAAATTATACCCGGAATATGGAATAACTCTGTTTTTAGAGGTGAAGAATGCATTCATTAACGGCCATGGAACCGTAGCACTATTTGGCCATAGAAATGGAAACATGTCATACAAAACGGCACCACCTGTAGCCACTTGATTTTGCCAAATATCCGGATCTGGAAATCCTGTGAAACCAAATCCAATATTGTTAAGGGCAGCTTCCATGAAAGTAGCCGCCTCTGATCCTGTGTTGTGTATCATGGTATGGGTATCTATGGGATTTGAATTAGCGACAGCAACCCATTCTGCAGTTGAATTACTTAAACTTAAACCTTTGGCGGAAAATTTTCCAGCATAATAAGGATCACTGAGTAGAATTTCACGTGCTCTCGTTAGATTATGATATGGTTCAGGGATACTAGGGTTATAGTATATACTTTCAAGACCAAGGCAACTTTGACATAGGTTTCCCCATCCTCCCTGAACAACATTAAAGTATGTTTCATAATCAAAGGAATATGATAAAGCTCGTCTTACTGTTCGATTAATACCATCTGGCATTGGAAGACTATATAATAACTGAAATATTTGTTTTGGGTTCATACCACCGTATCCATCTTCTATAGGAGTCGGTGCATTAAGGCCTTCCTCGCATTTAAAGGTGATATCGATTATACCAGGATCAAGATAGACTGGAACATAATCAAGTAGAGGATCATCTATTACAGCCTCATGATCTGTAATTGGGATTTGTGCAAGATCGGCAATATAATCAATTTCTCCAGTAAGTATTGCAGTGGTACGTGACTCAAAATCTGCAAAGTGACGAATATAAACGTCTGTTATAGAATGCCACCCTTCCGCTTCAAGAGCAGAACTATTCCAATAATTATCATTTTTTATCATATGTCCTGTTGCAGCTACTGCTTCATCAATATAATCAAATTTATATGGACCTGTACCAATCATATGACCAGGGAAAATTGAAGGATTGTCTTGAGGGAATTCAGGGTGTTCTCCCACACCATATATAGGGGTGTCAGACCAATCACTATAAGCCTTCATAGAAATCATCTCAAATGTAGCCCCTCCAAAATAAGCGGGGGCATTGGTCCATGTATTAAATGTAATATTTATCAAAGTAGGATTAATTATATCTGTATTATTAATTATAGGTATTTCAGAACCTAATCCAAAAAGATCATATTTGTACCAAGATAGATTCCAATTTGGAGTAAAATCAGCATCCCATTGTGAAGCATCAAACCAGAATAAATCCTGATTTTGACGATCTCCGTTACCAGTTAAATTTCCAGAGATAATTGTATTTCTATCAAGATTCCATTTTGCTACAGTTGCATTCCACTCCGAGCCATCATGAAATTCCACTCCCTCTCTCAGCGAAAATGCTATTGCTTTAACTCCACCGGTATGACCATTTTCATCAGGCCTTGGATAAATTGTCCAATTTGTTGCTAATATAGGATGAGATTCACCATCAAAATCCGTCCATATCAAACATTCGAGACAATTCTGTAGATAGTAATTATTGGGTGTAGAGATATAGATAGGTGGATCCCAATCACCTGCTCCAAAAACTGTTCCACAAACAAAAGTTTTAGAAGGTTCTTGAGCCACAGCAAGTAAATTGAGATTAGCAAAAACCGAAGTAATAGGAGTTAAAAAAGATATAAAGAACAAAATTGAAAATAGACCTTTTGTACGTTTTTTCATATTTTTTTCTCTTTATTTATTCACATAAATATTCAAGAATAATTTTCGAAAAATAAGGTTGATAATGTTTGTGATTGGGTAATATATAAATCTTTCAATTAAGCAAAAAAAGTTAGGTTAAAATAAAATTTAACTTTACTATTAATTACTTGAAATTAAGTGCAGTATTGAATCGTGATAAGTTTTGGTTCGAAGTAAAAGTATGGTAACATACATTATCAAGCGTATTTTATTCATGGTTCCCATGCTCTTCTTGGTCTTAGTAATTACTTTCATTTTATCAAGGGCAATGTTTGAAGATCCAGTATTGAATAAACTGGGGATCTTACCAGATCCAACGATTATTGAAGCAGAAAGAAGGAGGATGGGATTGCATTTACCATTAATAACTCAATTATTCATTTATTTAAAAAATTTTTTTACGGGGGATTGGGGAACATCGTACATCGTCTCTGAGGGTAAATCTGTAATTCAAATAATTGGGGAAATATTTCCGAAAACTATTGAACTGGTTATTGTTCCAATACTTATAATTCCCATTATTGGCGTCAAACTTGGAGTAATTTCTGCAAAAAATAAAGATAAAGCAAAAGACACATTTATTCGGGGGATTGGAATATTAGGAACATGTTTACCTATTTTTTGGCTTGCTACTATGCTCCAATACTTTGTTGGCCATTATATTGAAATTTACACTTATGGACAATTAAACCTTGAAATAATGTCTCCAAATTCAGTAACATTTTCTCAGTATCCAGATCCAGAATGGCCCTTTCATACAGGTTTTCGAATAATTGATGGATTTTTGTTTAACGATCAGGGGCTCATTCAAGACACCCTTTTACATTTGATCCTGCCTATGATTTGCATGACCTTTGTTTCACTAGCAGGCATTACAAGACAAACGAGAGCAAGCATGTTAGAAGTTTTAGAACAAGATTATATTAGAACAGCACGAGCAAAAGGTTGCTTAGAAAATAATGTTATTAGTAAGCATGCCTTACGAAATGCATTAATCCCCACTAGTAACTTAATCATAGGCGGTACAGCAGCTAGATTAACAGGAGCCCTTTTCTTGGAAATGGCTTTCAATTATACTGGTATGGGGTTTTTTATGGTTACAGCAATCACACTTGGTGATTATGTTTTAATTAATGGTATACTAGTCTTTACTGCACTAATAATCCTTAGTGGGAATTTGATTGCTGATGTAATGTACACTATTATAGATCCGCGTATAGCATATACTTAAGAAAGATATGAGGCTACTAAAATGAAACAATTATCCTCTAAAAAAATACAAAGTGATATACCGATTACTAACATGAAACGATTTAGGTATCTAAAGTTTTTCTTAATCCCTGGTTGGCGGGATCCTGCGTTTACTAAGCTTGAATACCAGATCGGAAAATCTAAATCTAAAAGGAAATTATTTAGGCGCCTAATTAAACCCTTAACTATAATAGGTTTTTTATTATTGTTATTTGTAACTTTTTGTGCAATATTTGCACCATGGCTTACTAAATACACTGTAAAAGTACTCACAGATAAGGGTCTTTCAGGAGGCATTCCCTTTGATGATCCAACAAGCGATCATCCATTAGGGACCACACAATATGCATATGACGTCTTAGGAAGGCTAATTTGGGGTTGTAGAACCGCACTCACATTTGGAATAGCTACAATAATAATTGGGGCATCAGGAGGAATCATCGTGGGAACTATTTCAGCATATTTTGGAGGACGAGTGGATGCTGTCATAATGAGGATAGCAGATTTAATAATGATATTTCCAGCTTTGATTCTTCTTATTCTTTTTACACAAATGGTAGGAGAACAATTGCCAATTATGCTTTCCCTATTCGGACTTCTTTCAATACCTGCGTTCGCTAGATTAATGCGCTCATCTGTATTTCAAGTTAAACAAAATCTTTATATTGAAGCAGCTCAAACAGGAGGTGCAAAAAGTTTTAAAGTTATGTTCAAACACATTATTCCAAATGCTATTGCTCCTATTATTATCAACTTTTTTGGGGGAGTCGGAGCAGCAATTTTGGGTTTTACATCAATTGCATTTTTAGGTTTCGGAGATCAAAGTTTACCTGATTGGGGTACTGATATTAATTTTGCAAGAACTAAATTTTCACACTATTATGCCGCATTTTGGCCAGGATTATTTATATTAATCGCAGTTATGGGATTTATGCTTATTGGTGATGGATTAAGAGATGCTTTAGATCCAAGATTACGCGTTACAACAAAGAAGGTGATATAAGATATTAGGTTTGCTTTTTCAGTTTGGTTATTATGTTAATTATTTAATGATTTTATTTGAGACAGTTTTTTCTATTATTATTATATTTTTTGTTGCTAAATTTGTTAACAAACCACTTCTACAGGAAAACCAAGTATCAATAAAGGAAAAGAATCTAACTTTTATGATAAGTTGTTTCTTAATTTTAATAATAATTTTAACTCTTAGATACACCTTAGGAATATTAGGTTTTTTAATTGAAAATTTTCAAATATTTGGTTCTGGTGAATCTCAATCGTTTGAACAGGTAGGATTCCTATTTTTTGCTGTAATGGCAACCCTTTTTTTTCCAATAAATCGATTTATCTGCATGAAGATTTGTAAGGATCTTCCTTCAGAGGATATAGAATTAAGATCAAAAACATATATTAAAAGAAGTTTATTAATAATTGGTATTTCATGGATTGTTGCTTCAGTTTTTCTCTCGATTGATATTCTAGATATCGAAATAGGGCACTTGATACCACCAGATACTTTAAGTCCAGATTATGACAATTTCTTACTTGGCTTTGAATGGGCTTTTTTGGTTGTAATGATTGACATTGGAATTACAAACTTAATTAATAGAACACTCTCTATTGAAAAAAGGCTTTCAAGAGAAGAACTCAACAATTCTATGATTCTAGCAGGACTAATTTCTTTTTCTATCTGGTCAATCCAGCTAATTATTGTTGAATTATATCTTGTAAGGTATTTTAATTTGAATTTATATTCTCAAGATATTCGCGTTTTAACTATTGTTGTTTCACTTATTTACATTATAACATTTTTTATTTCCTTAAAGCTGAAATTCGGACCAGAACTCGCTTTAAAAAGTTCGAAGGAAATTGAATTAGCAAAAAAATTAGAGTTAATTCAAAAAAATCATGGATTTAAAAATGGAAACATAATTTTGGAAGTAAATGATCTTACAACTTACTTTTATACGGAAGAGGGGGTTGTAAAAGCAGTAGAAGGGATAACTTTTAAAATATATAAAGGAGAAGTTCTTGGGCTTGTAGGTGAAACAGGTTGTGGAAAATCGGTCACTGCTTTGTCTATCTTGA
>Ga0209427_10008643_pt1 | contig 11442 bp, 10 predicted proteins | sample DeeMarSWOR136_30_FD_187465 | JGI IMG/M metagenome (GOLD analysis project Ga0209427, IMG submission 187465) | Marine sediment microbial communities from White Oak River estuary, North Carolina - WOR-1-36_30 (SPAdes) (version 2) | ecosystem: Environmental > Aquatic > Marine > Intertidal zone >... | reverse complement strand
GAGCCAGGCAAGAGATAAGCGAGAGCGAGATGGATGAGTTCAAGCGGATAATGGCCTCACGCGCCCTGGAGATAAGGTCCAGGATTAGTGAAATCGCCAACCGCTAGACGTGAAATGTGCGCACTGTGAAATATGACCACTTGGAACGTTTATAGGCGAGATGATTTGTACATTGCCTGTGTAGTCGAATATGTCTCAAGAGTCTGGTCTCCGAGTTATTATCGGTGGTACATTGATTGACGGTACCGGTCGCTCACCTTTGAAGGACAGCGCTGTGTTGATAAGGGATCGCAAGATAGTTTCAGTCGGGAATCGCAATGGATTCGTAATACCTGATGGATCCGAGGTTATTGATGCCAGTGGTAAGACTGTGCTGCCAGGTCTGATCGACGCGCACACGCACTTCCTCAGCATGGGCATCAGGATGATCCGTGAGGTCGATCTCGCCAGCACTAGATCTTTATCGGAAGCCGTGGAAAAGGTAAAGGCTAGGGTTGTGCAAATCGAACCTGGAGAATGGGTGCTTGGAAGGGGTTGGGATGACAGCAAGTGGGTTGAGAGACGCTTCATCAACAAAGACGACCTCGATGAGTTCTCAAGAGATAACCCAATAATGCTGACCCGTGTATGTGGCCACCTTATTACTCTGAATTCTAGAGCCTTGGAGATTACTGGAATCACTGAGGCTACAGGAGATCCGCCTGGTGGGGAGGTAGAGAAGGGCCCAAGTGGGAAACCAACTGGAGTCTTGAAGGACGCGAGACAGTTAGTGAGTAGCTACATCCCATCTATCTCAGAGGAAACTTCAATAGAAGGCCTCTCAAGGGCATGCAATTACGCGCTCAGCCTGGGCTGCACTGGCATACATGACGCCGGAATAAGTTGTCCCGAGATCAAGGTATATCAGAAGGCTGCAGAGAGTGGAGTACTCAAGATTAGATACAACCTAATGTGGAAGGAGAACCTGTTTGATGCCGTTGACGAGCTGAACATCACGAACGGTTCCAGAAGTACCAAAATAAGGCTGGGCCCGGCCAAGATATTGATGGATGGCTCGCTGGGTGCTAGGACAGCCGCCCTATACGAGCCTTATGAAGACGACGAATCCACGAAGGGGCTCCTGATGATGACGGTGGAGGAGCTCGAAGAAAAGGTAAAGAAAATCCATCGGAGAGGGTCTCAGTTAGCCATCCACGCAATAGGCGACTACGGGATAGAGGTTGTTATCAACGCCATCGAGGCAGCCTTGAAAGAGGCCCCGCGCAGGGACCACCGTCACAGGATTGAGCACTGCGAGATATTGACATCCACACAGATTGAGCGCATCAAGCAACTGGGCATAGTCGCCTCTGTTCAACCTAACTTCCCTGGTGAGTGGAGCGGGCCAGGTGGATTGTACGAGAGTCGCTTGGGGTCCAGGAGGTTGAGGCAGAACAACCCGTTCAGATACCTCATAGACGAGGGAATACGCCTGCCCTTTGGTTCCGACGGTATGCCCTTTAATCCTCTATACGGCATCTGGTCGGCTGTCAATCACCCCATTAAGCACAGCCGAATCAAGTTGGAGGAGGCGGTGAAGTGCTATAGCCTCGAGTCCGCTTACGCCTCCTTTGAGGAGGACATTAAGGGGAGCGTGGAGGAGGGCAAGCTGGCTGACATAGTGATACTGGACAGAGATATAACGGAAATGCCCTCTGATGAGATAGACAGGGCCTCAACATATATGACGATAATTGGCGGAGAGATCCTCTATCAAAGGGAGGATTCTCAATCAGCTAGTTGACATTTTTAAATAAATAATGAAAATTGGCCCAAGAAGAGAGATCTAATCATTGTGACGCTTGCGTAGAGGCGGAGACAGCCTGGCCATTAACAGGAATCGCTCGAATATATCCACCCACTCAGCCAGCTCCCTTTCCCGAGCTCTGGGCGACAGTATTCCGGAATCGCCTCCCCTGCCGATCTCTCGGGCTGCCTTAGACTTGTAAACGCTAAGGGTTCTCTCCCCAAATCGGCCCAGCTCCCAGAAGTCCTCGGTCAGGAATACAACCACAGGCACCCTTAGGGCGCCCACAATCCTTAGTTCATCTTGGAGATCCTGAGAGGTTTCCCGGTCGATGAGCCTAAGGCGAACAGTGTCGCCGCACGCATCTGCTATACTCTTCAGATATGCTCCTTGCCTTGAGCAGTCTCCGCACCATGCACCGCAGTACATGAGCACATTCATCTCCCGGTTTAGATCCGAGAGCCTGTGTCTCTGTTCATCTGTGAGGTCTGGTGCCCTCAACTCCGACTGCCTCCATCGGGCAAAATGTTTTTGGTCGGAACTCGATAGATAGGATTTGTAGTCTATAGCCATCTCGAAGTGTTTCCTCCAGAAACTACTTCTCTTGTCGTAGTATGCTGGCTTGTTCAATATTGGTCAACTTTAATCGGAATGGTGCAATATAACCCATTTTGCGTAGAATCTCTAACATCGTTACCAATTATGATATGTATAAAAAGGGATAGGTTTATACGGTTAATGATCTAACAGAGACACTGTAAAACACTCAATTTTATTAGGCGTTCATTTTTTTTAAGTGGAAATCCATACTTAACCGAGGGAGTGCTTGGTTTGGGTAAGATAATGACGGTGGAGATCGTTGTGCGGGGCGACATAGTCGAGAAGAACCTCCTGTTGAAGATGGCTAACAGGTTGAAGGATTCCAAGCTCAGAGCCGACTTCAGTAGTAGCATCTCAGTCCCGCCCTTCTTGAAGGCGGTCGAGAAACGTTATCCAAGCCTAGCTGTGCTATATGTGACTGTGGATATCGAGGACCTCTTCCCGTTCAAGAGGTTGATCGAAGACCTCTGCGATAACGAGGGCTGCAACATAATATCCTTCACTGAGCTGTAGCGAAGGGCCCTCACTTTATGAATTCTATTTAACCAGAGGATTTAACAATGGAACTTGCCCCCCCATTGTTAACAAGGACTGAAATTCGATATAATCGGAGCAATGGTGACTCTAGCAATTACAGGGTTCTTGTTATCCCTTTTAATTAGGTAGTTTGACGCCGAATCTCAATACAGCAAGGCCAATGAAGAAGATCACTATCGAGGCGTAGAAGATACTCGTCAGGCCGTATACCTCTGCTATGAAGGCGGCTACTATGGGTGCCACAGCGCCCATGATACTTCCGGGCAAGAAAAAGAGCGCATAACCAAGCCCCCTCTGGCGACTCGGAGAGAGGCTGGCCATAATTGAAGAGTTCGCAGCCATGCCCAGGAAGTTGAAGAAACCATTCAATAGGTACAAGACAATGAATAAAGATGTATTGGGTACAAACAGGGCTACTGCTAGGCTGATGTATGACAGTGAGAGTACAACCTGAAGCCACTTTTTCTCTCCGTATCTGGCTGCCAAGAAACCCCCGAGAGGAGCGGCTATCAAGCCCATCAGGTAGTTGCCACCCAAGACCAGGCTTGCCCAGTAGTCGGCGACTCCCTTCACCTCCACAAGGAAAAGGGTCAGGAACGAGCTTACCATGCCATTTGCCATCATTCTGATTCCTACGAAAACTAAGAAGAGGACGAGGTTGGCAGTGAGCAGAGTTGAGGTCTCTTCTGGAGGTTCGTCGAACTCTCTGGGATTCTGTAATTCCTTCTGCGGCTCAGCTTTTATCCTAAGTGTTGCGATTGTTCCTAGTATTAGTGGGAAGAACCAGAAAAGGTATACCTGCCTCCAGCCGAAGGCTAAGAGCCCGAGTAATACTGTAACTGATATCGGCCCTATCGCCATGCCGAGAGTTCCACCTGCACCGTGAACCCCCAGGGCCTTAGATCTATCTTCTGACCTGAACAGGAGGGTCGTGAAGCTATAGGCTGCCGGATGATAGATGCTTGTATTTACATACAGAAGACTAATGGCCACAATAAGCATGAACGGGCTTTGAGATTGACTGGCTAAGACGGCGCCAACAGCCGCCACCAACATGCTGAGGAGAACCATCTTCTTCGAGCCAAAGCGATCAGACAGCAATCCAGTTGGAATGGAGAGAACGGCTTGGCAGAGAGGTGGTATCGCCGCTATGAGGCCTATTTGCTGATACGTGAGGTTGAACTCTGCTGGAGATTTGAGTATCGGAAACAGCGCAGTGTGTATCTGCCCGAAGGCGTGGGTCAGAGTGTGAGTCACCGTCATGACAAGCAGACTGTAGTTCAGGAGAGTGAAGGATCTCTGATTTTTCAAGCCCAGGCCCCGTCGAACTTCGTAGAGAGGAACGGTGGACTATTTAAAGCATTCCAACCCCCAAAGTTTAAACAGCATAAACCCGGACATCATAGATATGATCACCCGGGAAGAGTCCATCACGAAAGTGAAGGAGCACGTAAAGCAGGAGAACCTCGTCAACCACATGATCGCCGTCGGCGCCATTATGAGAGGAGTGGCGGAGAGGCTCGAGGAAGACCAGGACCTGTGGGAGAACGTGGGGATACTCCATGACATCGACTACGAGGACGTCGGCGAAGACTGGGACAGGCATGGCCTAGTCTCCGCGGAAATGGTCTCTGATCTTCTCCCGGAGGAAGGACTCAAGGCAATAAGGGCTCACAACCCCAGGACAGGAGCAGTTGCGGAGACTCCGATGGAGATCGCCCTTCTGGCGGCCGATGGGTTGTCGGGCCTAGTTGTGGCCACGGGTCTCATGATGCCCGATAAGAAGCTTGCCAGCGTCAAGGTTCGGAGCTTGAAGAAGAAGTTCAAGGACAAGTCGTTCGCGAGGGGCGTGAACAGGGAGAACATCATGAGATGTGAGGAGATAGGTATCCCCTACAGCGATTTCCTCGAGATAGGCCTGGAGCAGATGAAAAAGGTCAGCGATGTCCTGGGGCTGTAGAGACCGGCATGATCCCCGAGGAAGAGCTCAAGGGAAGGATCACACGCATCATCGCTGCAACAAGGTTCCCTTTCGTGGATCAGACCGACTGGGGCGATGACTACGTGACCATAACAAACGACGATGGTAAAAAGTTGAGAGGGATTTTAGGTACCGCGGGCTACGTTTACCCAAGCATCGTCATAACAAGGGCGAACACTGATATCCAGGAGATCGGCGAGGTCGAGATGGAAGATACTGTCACCGAAAAGCAGGTACCTAAATGGAGGCTCATGTCAGAGAAGACTGGGATGGGTAGACGAACGAAGAAGTTCTTCCTCTACGTCCCAGAGGGTAAGGAAGTTACAGCCTTGAGGCTTCTAGAGGATAACAAGATCGACTTCGCGGGTCTCCGGACTTGGTCTATTAGAGAGGGCAGCTTGGTGATCACTCCCATAGTGACCCCTGATGAGCCCAAGGACCACCGATAAACAAGGGTCAGGCACTGCACCTCCCTCGCATTCATTCACACAAATGAGCTGAACGGGAACAGAGAAGCAGATACCCAGCTTATGATGAGTGAGTTGAATAGAACACCCATACCTACCTTGCCTGTTAATCTGTTGAACCACCATGAAGCGGCCGTGGTTATAACGAAGAGGGGCACGATCGCCCAGAGGAACTCCACAAAGAAGCCGAGGAAGCCGGGGAGCAGCCTTACATCCAGGAGGTACATGCAGCCATATTGAAGCGATATTACGGCTATAAAAGGAAGCAGCTTAATCCCCCATACCTCAAGTAGATCGAAGAGCCCCGATCTTTCTCTGCGCTTGATCTCAAACAGATACAGGCCTTCCGAGTAGAAGTACACAATACAGAAGGGCAGGTAGGTCGGGAAGGCCAAGGCCCTTTCGACGGTACCAATCGATGAAAAAATGGGGACAAACACACGGAAGTTTACCTCGAAATACGCCTCGACCACGATTGCAACGAGGTAGACGAAAGCCACGAGTAGTAATGCGATAATCGCCTCCCCCTTCTCGAAGGACTCAAGAAATGACCTCCAGAATGGCACGCTTCGGATCGACAAACGCTTGGATAGTAATTTTAACAGGGCAAGGCCCAAGGCTCCCGTTCCTAGGAGCCACCAAGCGAGGGACGATCCGAACGTCTGAGTTGGAATGGGAACCACGGTCCCCAACCCCATGAACGGGAGGAAGAGCGCCAGCCCGAGGCCGCCCCAGATAAGAGCCACGTACCAAGCGCTCAGGCCTCTCCTTTTCACTCTCACCTGTGGAGGCATTGAGAGAGTCGGCTTCATGGAGGCGATTGAAGATATAGAAAGAGTCAGCGAAACCATTGCTACCAGGGATATCAGAAGGCAGAGCTCAAGTCTCAGGTAGGATAGATCGTCGGGAGCGAGCGTGTATCCCGAGGGAGAACCGAACGCGCCTTCAATCCATGCCACAACCTCAGAAACGATCTGAGGAGCAAGCGGCTCAAAGAGATGAGTCGTGGGAGGAAGCACTAACCTTCTCGCTGTTCCGTTTTCAAAGCCTCCGTAGGTGACATCCTTCAGTACGGGGTGGCTGGTGCCGAATGCGGGTTCAAGCTCCACGACGATCCTGTCGAGATCGAATAGAACGTCATGCTCTCCAATCGCTACAAGCATGTTTCTGGGGAAGGTTCCATTGAGAACACCGTAGCTGTCTTCCTCCGCCATGCCTCCAATTCCACCGCCGATGAGCACGACGGCAGCGACCTCCTCCGACACAGCAGTCCTCCGTGCTGCCCCTGCTCCCAGGCTGTGCCCTACGACGGCAACTGCTTTTTCAGCAATGAATGGCATGGACTTCACGTGGCGGACCACCGCAGACAACCCAAAAGAGGGATCATCAGCGCTCAGGGTTCCCCCGGAGTCGCCGTGTCCTGCGAGATCAATGGTCAGGCTTACGAATCCTCTCCTCGCGATCTCCAAGGCTATCCCGCAGAGGCTTTCCTTGGCCCCGCTTATACCATGGGCCAGAACTACCACAGGTCGGGGGTCGTCAACGCTGGCCTCTACTGGGACATATAGTCTGCCACTTATCGTTTGGCCCTCAGCTCGTATTTTTATAGTATCCACTTTCAAATTGCCGAAATCCACGTTGTAGAGAGTTGAGGCGTAGATGCTAGCAGACAACACAATTGTTAGAACAACTGCTGTTACTAAGCTCGCTCCCTTTATCATTCTCTATCATTTGAGGGGCTTGTGGGTAAAGATATGTGTGTCTAGGGTTCCGCCTCGTATACGGTCTTGCCTCCGAGAATGGTCCTGAGGACCTTTGTGTCCTTGATATCGTCTTCTGGACAGGCGAGGATGTCCCTGTCTATGACGATCATGTCGGCGAGCTTCCCCGGCTCGATGCTTCCCTTTTGGCCCTCTTCGAACGTGTGGTATGCGCCAGATATCGTGTACATTCTGATGGCCTCCTCCCTTGTGATCCTCTGCTCGTCGCCCATCAGGGTGCCCTTGACCTCCGTGCGGCGCGCTATGGACGCCCACAAGCTAGGAAATGGAGTGTAAGGCGTTACCGGTGAGTCCGTACCGGATGCCACGATTACCTCGCTGTCGATCCAAGCCCGGTGAGGTTTCAGCCACTTGGAGCGTTCTGGCCCGACGTTCTCGTAATAGCTGTCCCCGAGGTAATATAGGAAGCTGGGCTGAGAAGCAACCACCACCCCTAGCTCCCGGCATTTCTCGAAGATGCGCTCGTTCGGCTGATATGCGTGAATGAGTGAGAATCGCCTTCCATCTATTGGGCGTATCTTGTCCGTCTTCTCAAATGTGTTCATCACGATGTCCATCGCCTTCCCTCCGGCGCAGTGGACACCCACCATCATACCAGCAAGATTTCCAGCGTCAACCAGACTCTGCAGCTCCTCCTCAGGCATTGTCATTATGCCAAAGTTTTCGGGTTCTCCCTCGTAGCCCTCCCTGAGAAGAGCGGTCCTCCCCCCTATCCCCCCGTCTATGAGGAGCTTGAGGCCCAGGAACCTGAGCAGGTCATCTCCATACCCCGTGAGCATCGGGAAATCCGATATTCGGGCCATACCTTCCTCAACTGTCTCATCGCTGGAGCGGAGCCTTCCCCTCAGCATCATGTTCACCCTCACCGTGAGATCTCCCTCCTCCCTCACCCTCTGGTACGCCCTAATGGCCAGGTTCTCTATGCCCGCTTCAATCACGCTCGTGATGCCTACCTCACTGAAGGCCTTCGAAGCGAGGCGAATTGCCTCCATCGTGCTTTCGAGATCGGGAGGCGGGATGTGTCTGCTCACAAGCATGTATGCCGGAGACTCCTGGAGAATCCCCGTCGGTTCACCTTTCTCATCCTTGACGATCTTACCGCCCACGGGCTGAGGTGTACCACTGTCCACTCCCGCGATCTCCAATGCCTTGCTGTTACACACCGATACATGACCACAAGTCCGGGTGAGCCAGACGGGGTTTTCCGGAGAGACTTGGTCTAGATCCCACCTCGTTGGGTTTCTATGTTCAGAGAGTTTTGCCTGATCCCAGCCTCTCCCCAATATCCACTCTCCAGGCTTAGCTTCTTCAACTTTCTTTTTAATTGCAACCACGATGTCTGCAATTGATTTCATTGGGGGCGTCCTGCAGTTAATTTTGGTAAGCATCTCGCCTGTAACAACCATGTGGAGATGGGAGTCGATTAGCCCGGGGAGAGCCATTTTTTCATCTAGGTCTATTACCTCTGTGCTACTTCCCCTCAGCGTTTTGATCTCATCGTTCGAGCCAACAGCTAGTATCCGGCCATCCTTCACGGCTACAGCCTGAGCAACGTTGAATTCTGGATCAACCGTCACGATCCTGCCATTGACGAGCACGAGGTCGGCCTTGAATGCGTCATGGATTGGATTCAAGTCTCATGACACCTGTACTTACTAGGTCTTCAGGATATAATCGTTCCACCTCCATGGACTACCAGAGTAGAATGGTTATCTCCTGGACCAGCAGCTCAGGGATTAACTTCCGCTCCTCACTGACGAGCTCAACGAACCCGAGTGCCTCTAGGATCTTGAGGTCGTTGTGGACGTTCTTAACGTTACGCCCTATCTTCGAGGCCAGGTCGTTTATCGAGTTGGCTCTGCTTCGAGAGATCTGGTCGAGGAGCTCGATCCTGCGAGGTGTGAGCTTTGACGCTGCCTCTTCGTCGAGGTCTACTATCTCCTCCGTGTAGTAGTCGAAGTCCTCGCCCTCCCGGTAGGCCCTGAGGGCGTGCACCATCCCGATCCACTCTACGTAGTCCTCAAAGGCCTCCCTGCCCACCCTCCCGGCGCTGTAGTGCTCAGGTATGTCATCGATGTCGACGCCGTATGTCTCCTGGATGTTCGAGACACGCCTGTCCACATCGGCGAGGGAGACCCTCCTCACCACTCTGAGCTGCATTCAAGGATATATTGGTGTTCACACCAAAAAAGGCTTATTAATAATCCTCATGATAACGTGGGTGAAAGCAGATGGAAATCCCCTTGAAAAAAGTGAACGACCTCACCTGGGAAGTGCCGATTGAATACAACAAGTACATGAACGTACCGGCCCGGATCTATGCGGATGAGCCTCTCCTGAAGGCAATGAAGGGGGACGAGACTCTCCATCAGAGCATAAACATCGCTCAGCTCCCCGGCATCCAGAAGTACTCGATAACTCTGCCAGATGGGCACCAGGGCTATGGTTTCCCGATCGGCGGGGTCGCCGCCTTTGACATGGAGAACGGCATAATCACCCCCGGGGGGGTTGGCTACGACATCAACTGCGGCGTGCGATTGCTGAGGACTAACCTCACATACGAGGAAGTGAAGCCTAAGGCCGCTGAACTCATTGACCGTATATTCAGGCTCGTGCCTTGTGGCGTCGGTGTCGGCAGCAAGCTTCGCCTCTCTACGCAGGAGTTGGAGAACGCGGTCGCCGAGGGGGTTGAGTGGGCGATAGGTAAGGGATACGGCTGGGATGGTGACTCCGAGCACATGGAGGAGGGGGGATGCATGAAGGAGGCGAATCCCGATAAGGTCTCCCCCAGGGCGAAGAAGAGGGGGTCCAGCCAGCTGGGGACCCTGGGCGCTGGCAACCACTTCCTTGAGATCGCCCGGGTTAGGGAGGTGTTCGATGAGGGGGCGGCCGAGGTCTACGGGATCAGTGGACCGGATCAGGTTGTGGTCTGGATCCACACCGGCTCCAGGGGTTTCGGCCACCAGATCGCCACCGACTATATCAGGGTGATGGACAGGGCGGTGAGGAAGTACGGCGTCAGGATTCCGGCGAGGGAGCTTGGGTGCGCACCCCTGAAGAGCAGGGAGGCGGATGACTATTACGAAGCGATGTCCTGCGCCGTCAACTGGGCGTTCATCAACCGTCACATAATCATGCACCAGGTGAGGACTGCCTTCGAGGAGAGCTTCAGGAGGTCGGCCGAGCAGATGGAGATGAAGCTGGTATACGGCATGACACATAACACGGCGAAGAAGGAACTCCACACGATAGATGGAAGGCAGGACACCTATGTGGTGCACCGAAAGGGGGCGGCTCGAGCCTTCGGGCCGGGGAGAGCGGATCTCCCTGCTGACTACAAGTCGGTGGGCCAGCCAGTGCTGCTGGTGGGAACGATGGGGACGGCCAGCTACCTGCTGAAGGGCACCGAGAAGGGGGAGGACATCTCCTTCGCGAGCACAGCCCACGGGGCGGGGAGGGTTCTCTCCCGGACGGGTGCGAGGAGGAAATTCCAGGCGAGGGACATCGTGTCCACTTTGAAGCGTAAGGGGATCGTGGTGAAGGCTGCGAGCGGCCGGGTGGTGGAGGAGGAGAGCCCGGACAGCTATAAAGACATCCACCGGGTGGCTGAGGTGAGCCACAGGCTGGGGATCGGCCGGAAGGTGATGTTGTCGACGCCTATCGCCGTGGCGAAGGGCTGATCTCCCCGCCTGAAAGGGTATATTAGTCTCCTGCTTCATCTTTCTCTGGTCGTCTCGATGGCTCCCAGGTACAGGCAGTTGAGGCCTTATCTTCTCTGCACCCTCGTTCAGCTGCTGGATCTAGGCGCTGGGGTCGGGCCGGTGAGGGTCTCGACGACGGAGTTGGCCTCGGTCATGGGCGTCTCCCAGCAGTCAGCCTCCAGGCACCTGAGGCTTCTGGAGGGGATGGGCATGGTTTCGAGGCGGGTGGAAGCCGAGGGGAGCCTGATCAGCATCAGCGCGGAGGGGCTCGGCGTCCTGGGGGAGGTCTGCGGAGTCCTGAGGAGGGGGCTGGAGGATTCGGCGGTGGAGGAGCTTTCCTTCGAGGGGACTGTGTTCAGCGGGATGTACCAGGGGGCCTACTACCTTAGCCAGGGGGACTACCTGGAGCAGATCAGGGAGAAGCTGGGCTTCGAGCCCTACCTGGGGACGCTGAATATCAGGATCCGTGAGGGGGACCTGGAGCGGAGGCGGAGTCTGGACAGGATGCCCTCCATCAGGATTGAGGGGTTCCGAGGGGAGGCCAGGGAGTTCGGGGGCGGCAGGTGCTATCCTCTGGTGGTGAACGGGG
>Ga0209427_10008641_pt1 | contig 11443 bp, 8 predicted proteins | sample DeeMarSWOR136_30_FD_187465 | JGI IMG/M metagenome (GOLD analysis project Ga0209427, IMG submission 187465) | Marine sediment microbial communities from White Oak River estuary, North Carolina - WOR-1-36_30 (SPAdes) (version 2) | ecosystem: Environmental > Aquatic > Marine > Intertidal zone >... | reverse complement strand
GATGTTTTAAATATTGTGTTAAACAAAAGAACTCAGGTCAATTCAGTATTCAAATATTAATAAACAAATATAAAGATATAATAATACTAAAATAAAAAAAAATCGGGAAAAAAGGTTATGCTTAATCTATTTAAAATAAGAGAGAAAAAAAAGGGTGAGGAAGTTTTAATATACTTGATTTGGATAAATTTATATATTTTTATATTTTTTCTCCCTTTTGTTTTCCCTCTAAATATCTCGAATTGTTAATTTAGTTATAAAGATTTTGATAGCATTTATTTTTTTCAACAAAAAAGCCAGTCTATATCTGCTGGAAATGAAAATAAGCAATAAAATTAATTATTGTAAAAAATAGATAGAAAGGAATTTTATGATTTGTATTACAAGTAGCTTATAATTTTTACGTTATCAACATGACCATCTTCACTAGACCTGTCAACCTTTGCCCTGAAGCGGATTTTAAAGTTATCGACCAAATAATCAGAAAGATCAACATTTACATTATGCCACACGTTTTCCTGGTCAACGTTTCCTCGAAGTTTTGCAACTTCATGCCAAGAGCCATCATAGACGTCAAGAGCTATATACTCCCCGCTGTCCCAATTTCTCTCTATAAACCAAGAATAGGTAAGGGTAGCAGATGATTTACCAGACAGATCAATTGAACTTGCCAAAGCAAGTTGTGCATTGTTTGCATTACCATCAACCTCAGCTGCATAGGAACCATGTGAAGATCTGTGTCTTGATCTAAACCAATCATTTTGGGTATCTTCAACCCATAGACCGTTCCATTCACCTATTTCAAAGCTGTCCTCAAATTCAACAGTTTCAGAAGGTGCCTCTTCAATTTCTACAACTGCATAATCTGTATCGGTAAGCCCACCGTCATCTGTAATAGTCAATGAAACAGTATAGGTCCCTGGTTGATTATAGGTATGAGTTGTGGTTTCACCACTTCCTGTCCCACCATCACCAAAAACCCAGTAATAAGACACAATTGTGCCATCTGGATCATAGCTTGCAGAGCCATCAAATGTAACAACCTCATCAACATATGAAAATTGATCAGGTCCAGCATTTGAAACAGGTGGGTCGTTTACGTTTTCAACTGTAACAGAAACCAAATCAGAGGCTGTTTGACCTGCTGTATCATAGGCAGTAGCTGATATTGTATAGTCTCCATCTGATACTTCAGTGCTATCCCAATCCCATTCATATGGAGAATTATAATCAGTACCTAAAAAACCTCCATCAACGTAGAATTTAACATAATCAACTCCTTCATCATCAATTGCAGTTACTAGAATATTAACGATTTCAGAAACCGTTTCTCCATCTAAAGGACTTGTAATTGTACAAGTGGGTGGACTGTCCCCTTGGCTGTATTGCAAAGCATCATAAGCATTAACAAGCCCCCAGCCGTAATACATATCCCAACCAGAGCTTCCCAGATCATAAGCGCTTTGTTCAATTGCCTCTCTTATATCATCAGGGTTATTTATTCCATTTGAGACAAGAAGGGCAGCAATTCCAGAAACATGTGGCGTAGCCATAGAAGTTCCCTGAAGGAAATAGTAACCCCATTGAAAATACCCCCATCGTTTAACAAAGGTCTGCTGTAGGACACCGTCACCATAGCCGTCACCATTTTGATCAAGATTAAGATTACCGCCAGGGGCAACAACATCAAGACTTGTTCCATAATTTGAATAGGGCGCTCTTTGCTTATCGTATTGGGTTGAACCAACTGCAATTACATAATCGTCATAAGCTGCAGGATACAAAACACCATTCTGACCATTATTTCCAGAAGCAGCAATGCAGGTTACACCTGAATTATACGCGTTTTCCAACGCATCCTCAAGTCCACTTGATGATGAACTTCCCCCAAGGCTCATGCTGATTATATCTGCACCATTGTCTACTGCAAAATTTATTCCTTCAACAATGTCAGCATATGTACCATAGCCATAGGCATCAAGAACCTTTACAGGCATAAGACAGCAATCAAAGGCAACACCTGATACGCCTAAATTGTTGTTTGTACTTTGAGCAACAGTTCCAGCAACATGAGTGCCATGACCATTGTCATCGGCGGGATTGCTATCCCCATTTACAAAATCATAACCGTCAACAAAACAAGTATCCGAAAGATCAGATCCCACGGAAATTCCAGTATCAATAATTGCAACAATTGCACCAGACCCGGTTGAAATATCCCAAGCAGGCTCCATGTAGATTCCACCTTCATCTAAATCGTGAAGATGCCATTGATAGGTGTAATATGGATCATTTGGAGACATACAGATATGTGCTTTGAAGTTTGGTTCAACAAACTCAACATTTGGGTTTTTTGAAAAAACCTCAATTATTTTCAAATATTTATTTTCTGGAACCTTAAACAAGTGAAAATCACTGTATTTACTTTTATGATAGATTGACACTCCATTACTTGAAAATAATTTAGAAATCTTATTTTCAGAAAATCCTGGTTTAAACTTAACAATGAGTTCATCAGGTACCTTATCTGTTAAATCTTCTCTTTCAAAAACATCTATTTTTTCTCCAATTTCAGCAGTTCCAACAATTGAAAACGACTGCAATATCATAAATGATATCAAAATTATTATTAATTTATTCTTCATTTCAGTTTTCCTCCTTTCAAAATTATAAAATAGTGTATTAATAAAAACTATAAAAAAGTTAGTTTAAGAAAATTTATAATAAAATAAAGATTAAAAAAATAGCAGAGTTAATTCCCAAAAACTCTTAAATATTAAATTGCTAAACCAAAAGAGATCTTACAATGAAACATATAATATTTGAAAAAAAAGACTACATAGGGTGGATTACATTAAATTCACCTAAACAAAGAAATGCATTATCCCTTGGATTAATGAATGAGATGCAAGAACAATTAAACAAAATTTCAAAAGATAAAGAAATAAAAGTTGTTGTTATAAAAGGAAATGGTTCTGATTTTTGCACTGGACATAATCTAAAGGAGTTAGTTGGAAAAGATTATGATATAAACCATTTCCGTAAGATATTTTCAGTTTGTTCTGATATGATGCAGACTCTTCACAAGATACATCAAATAGTAATTGCCCAGGTTCATGGAATTGCAATGGCAGCAGGATGCCAACTTGTGGCCGCGTGTGACCTAGCAATAGCAGATACAAATGCCAAATTTTCAACTCCAGGTGTAAAGATTGGCTTGTTTTGCTCGACACCAATGGTTCCTCTAAGTAGATTAATTGGCAGAAGAAGGGCTCTTGAGATGCTTTTAACAGGTAGATTTGTATCAGCAAAGGAAGCTGAGAAAATTGGCTTAATAAACAAAGTAGTACCACCAGAGAAACTTGCAGATGAGACAAAAAAATGGGCAGAGGAGATTGCTCAGTACAGTAAACATACACTTAAACTTGGAAAGAAAGCATTCTATAGTCAGATTGATATGGACGAGAAATCTGCCTATAACTATGCAAAGGAAGTAATTTCAAAAAACTGCCTTGATCATGATGCACAAGAGGGAATGAAGGCTTTTTTAGAAAAACGAAAACCTAAATGGAAACATAGATAGAACCCTTAAAGGCCAGGAATAAAAAATTGTAAGTACTAAATTACATGATTATTCATCTGCATAACTACCTTCATATAAATTTTATAAACTAGACATCACTTTCTCGTAAAAATCTCTTAATCTGGGGAGAGGACGAGATAAAAAATCTAAAACAATAAAGAGAAAAAGATAGCAAATTTGAAAGGATTTGCTTTTAATCGTTTTTCCCCTATATAAAAATGGGTGTGAGGAGGCAAAGATTTAAATGAAAAATGTAGAGGAATCTGCGTCCAAAATTAATGAATTTTCAATAAATGATAAAATAGAATTTTTCAGTCCCGTTAAAAATGGAAATATCAGCAGTAAAAAAAGAACAAGATTTTCTTTATGGCCATCTAGAAAAAATGCAAAATTAGAAAATAAGTCAAATTTTATGAATAAAAATTCAAACGACACTTATTTAGAAGTAGTAAGAGAAATTGAAGACTCATTTAACAGTCAAAACGTAGACTCGGTAATGAAAAACGATTTGCCTATTAAGGCTCAAGAAAATATTACAGTACCAATTAATGAAGAAATCAAACCAAAGGATATTTTTGAAAATAAACTAATAGATGAAAAAACAGGTTTTGGATGGAATGGACTTGGCTATAGTAGAATTATTTTTGATACTAGAAAAAAAGAATATAAATATGAAATAGAGGAACCACGTCTAAATGATTTTGAGGAGACAATCAAAGACAAAATAACATATTGGTTCAGAATTCGTGCAGACCTTGACGTTTTTGATATGGAAAAAGAAGAAAAGATGCAATATCTTGAGGAATCATTAAACAAAATAATAGGTGAACACAATATAAAACTTGAACCAGAATCAAAAAGCAAGATTTTTTACCATATCTTCAGAGATTTTCTAGGATATGGAAAAATAGATATCCTAATGCATGACGAGGATATTGAGGATATATCATGTGATGGCCATGATATACCAATATTTATCTTTCACAAAACCTATGAATCAATACCAAGTAATGTAATTTTTGATGAGGCAGATGCGCTTGATTCTTTTGTAGTAAAACTTTCTCAGCTTTGTGGTAAACAGATATCTGTATACGAACCAGTTGTTGATGGAAAGCTATCTGATGGCTCAAGATTACAAACCACACTTGCAAGAACTATTACCAATCAATCAACATTTACAATTAGAAAGTTTCGTGAAAATCCACTGACTCCAATTGACCTTATTGCAAATAACACAATGTCAGTGGATATGGCAGCATATTTCTGGATGGCAATTGAACAAAGTTCTTCAATATTGTTCTGCGGTGGAACAGCTACCGGAAAGACAACAATGCTTAATGCACTATCCTTGTTTTTACCATTATCCTATAAAATTGTATCTATAGAAGATACTAGAGAAATTAATCTTCCTCACGAAAACTGGATAGCTGGAACTACAAGGAAGGGATTTTCTTCTACAGAAGCAGCGAAAACAGCAAAGGATATTGATATGTTTGACCTAATAAGAGTTGCTTTACGACAAAGACCAAGAGCAATAATTGTTGGTGAGGTAAGAGGAAAAGAGGCTTATACCCTGTTTCAGGCAATGACCACTGGTCACCTTTCTTACTCAACAGTTCATGCAAGTAACCTTCATGCTCTTATACAAAGACTTGAGAATCCTCCAATTTCACTTCCTAGAACACTTCTTACTTCCCTTGATCTTATTGTGTTTTTAAACACTGTTACAATAAAAGGTGCACCTCTAAGACGGATAACAAACGTAACAGAGATAATAAAACTTGATCCGGAAACAAATAGACTTGTGACAATGACGCCATACAGGTGGATATCAGAAATAGATGACAGATTTGAAACAAATGGCGGAAGCAGTATAATTAACAGAATAAAAAAACAAAACGGCTGGAATGATGAAAAACTATATCAAGAAATAAACAACCGTATAACAATTCTTAATTGGATGAAGAGGAAAAACCTAAGATCATACGAACAAGTGGGAAATATTGTCTCGGAATACCGTAAAGACCCTGAAACTGTTTTAAAAAGAGCAAGAGAGGATGTTTAATGAGACTTAATGTATATTCAAAATATTTTAGAAATATTGTTGAACGCATTTTTTCAAGATATGATAAAAAACAGTTAGAGGGAAAAAATATAATCCTAGCGCAAGCAGATATACCCTTGGATTTCATAAGTTACTCAACAATTGCTCTTATGAAAATGATTATTGGATTTATGGGTGTACTTATTTTTTCTTTAATAGTCTACTTATTAACCCCATCTTTCTACACAATTCTTTTTCTTTTATTTGCTCCATTGTTGATTTTATTTTGTATAGGACTCAAATATTGGTATTTACCAATCTATAAACTAAAAAAAAGAGAGAAAGATATTGACCTGTTTTTACCCTATGCTATTAATTTTATAAGTTCAATGGCAATTGCTGGAATTTCGCCTAGTGAAATATTTCTATCGCTTTCCACTATAAACGTATATGGGGAAATACAAAAGGAAGCAAAAAAGATTACAAAAGAAATCACAATAATGGGAACAGATAGTATAACTGCGCTTAAGAATGCTATAACTATCTCCCCATCAAAAAAATTTAGATCATTTCTCCAAGGAATAATAGGCACAATTCAATCAGGTAGTGATCTACATATTTATCTTTCAAATGTTGCTGAAAAATATATGCAGGAGGACCTTAACGATAGAAAAAAAGACTTGGATTTGCTTGGTGTTGTTGCAGAAGTTTTAGTACTGGCAGTAATTGCTTTTCCAATATTACTTGTAATAATTCTAACTGTTATCGGATTTTTTGGCGGCTCAATGGAAAACTCATTTACAATATTGTTGATCTTTTCATTTTTGATATTGCCCGTTGTTTATGCTATGTTTTATGTTTTAATAAAGTCAACAAGTTTTGAAAAGCTTGGGACCTTGAAACAAGAGAAAAGATTGAAAATAAAAGAACTTTACTTTACCCATAAAGCATCCTTTAATATTCTAATCATATCTGGTTTTTTTATAACGTTAATCTACATTATGATTAGTTTGTTTGGATATCTTGTTGATTTTGAATTTAACCTATTTCTCTATTGGGATTTTGTTTTCCTTTCTTTCTTAATAATAATCGGACCAATTGGAATCTACAATTATATAGATATAAAGAAAAAGAAAGAAATGCAGAAAAGATTGCCAGAATTCCTAAACGAGGTTGGAAACTCTTTATCCACCGGTATGAATATTTTTGAAGCTGTTAAATCAGCAGAAAAAGGTCATTATGGACAATTGCATCCAGAAATTAAAAAAATGAAAACCCAGCTTTCATGGAACATTTCAATTAAGGATGTTTTTTTTGATTTTGCAGCTAGGATGAAATCAGCAATAGTAAATAGAATAGTTATCGCCATAAATAAGGCGTTGATTATGGGTGGTAAAACCCCAAAAATTTTTAGGGCAGCAGCTGAAGAAGTTCATCAGATAAATCAAATAGAACATCAAAGAAAATCAATTATGTCAATTTATGCTGTAGTAATTCTAGTATGCTTTTTTGTATTTCTTGGAATCATCTTTATTTTGAAAGGAACAATTTTTGAATCATTCTTTGAGATACAATCAAAACAGATGACAGAAGCAGCAGGCATAATAAAACTTAGTGTTTTTGATCCGTTAATGTTGAAATATACATTATTATCATTTGTATTTGTTCAAAGTATAGGAAATGGAATGCTAGCAGGTTTCATGATGGATGGCAAGCTTTCCTCAGGAATAAGATATAGTCTTGTTCTTGGAGTAATTTCAATTTTTGTTTTTAAAATATTTCTTTAAAAAACAGTGGGGAGGAAAAAAATGAAAAATAAAAGGGCAAATAAGGCAGTTTCAGAAGTTGTAGGAACAGCTATTTTGTTAGGTATTGGTATAGCACTTTTCTCTGTTGTTCAAACAGTTGCTCTAACCTATCCATTTAACCCGTCAACACCATCAGCACAATTAGTTGGAACAATTAGTGAAAATAAAATAATTATAAATCACCAAGGTGGAGAATCACTATCATTGGATACAAAAATAATTTTTACATTTGATTCAGAAACAAAGATTGTGCATGTTGCTGGAGATATCCTAGACACTTCCACGTCTAGTGGTGATAATTATTGGGATATAGGTGAAAAACTCATCTATTGTTCGCCTATTGATATTACAGATAAAAAAGTTGAGTTTACAGTAGTAGATATTTATAGTAATTCAATTGTTATGAAAGGAATTTTAAGAGGAGGAGGTAGCTAATGCCGGTTATTAATAGAATGTTTAAAAGGAAAATTGAAAATTCAAATGAGGGAGTTGTAGGAATAGTTATTGCTGTTATGCTAATAGGACTTCTTGTATCAGTTGTATCTATTGTACAAATAGTATATGTACCAAAATGGATGGAGCAGAAAGAATCTGAACATATGGATGAGGTAGCAGCTCAATTTGCACAATTGAAATATGCAATAGATACCCATTCAGCGACAAAACAACAATACAACCCTATATCAGCATCAATAACATTGGGTAGTTCAGAACTTCCATATTTGATGTCAGTTCGTTCATATGGTAATTTGGATTTGTTAGAAAACAGTTACAAAGTAAAAATAATAAAGAACAGTACAGTAAATTACACTTTTGATATTGGAACTATCAAATATTCATCCTTTAATGCATATTACATTGATCAGGAATATGCCTATGAATGTGGAGGAATAATTTTAAGTCAGACAGTTGGAAACACATTTTTTATCAAACCGTCATTACATGTTGTAAATGAGAAAAACGTTGATATCTACTTCAACATAATTAATATATCAACCCTTGCTAAAAAAGGATCAATTTCTGGATATGGAATATACCCTATACAAACTGAATTTATAGACTCAGTTACGCTAACAGAAATAGAGAACATATCATCAATTGTATTTGATACAAATTATATTACCTCATGGTATTCATTTCTTAATGGAACTTTAATAAACGCAGGTTTAAACTATTATGGTTATGGAACGAATTATACAATAGAAAGTAGTGATAACCAGGTGGTTTTAGAGTTTGATGATTCTATAACCGTTGATCTTCATCTAAATTTTATAAACATTGGAGCACAGATAGCTCCTGGATGGATAGAGAATGCCTAGAGGATTTAGAAAAAAAATAAAGGATTTCAGAAAATCAAATAAGGCAGCTTCAGAGTTAATTGGGACAATTTTATTGTTGGGAATGGCTGTCGCTCTTTTCTCAATAGTTTATATAAGTGTCTTATCTGTCTCACTGGATGCAAATGAACCAAATCCAAGAATTATTGCAAAAATTGAAGGAAGCAATATAATACTTGAACATCGTGGTGGAGATAGATTGAGTTTAGGTACAAAAGTAAATATAAACATTCAAAATGAAAAGACTATAAAGACTGTTGGAGATCTATTAATTGATACAAATAAAGATGGATATTGGAACATAGGCGAAAGGCTTTCTTATCAATTTACTTATTCTATAGATCCACTGGAAGCAGATATAATAAGTGTGGACATAGAAGGTAAAAAGATTATACTGTTAGGTACTCTTGATATCTATCCAGAGTGCGATGTTGGGGTTGAAATTTTTGTTGATAAACAATATCCAAAGATCTGGGATGATATCGAAATTACAATAAAAGCAAATCATTACAATGGAGATACAAATGCAACAAATATAAGAATTGAATATATAATTCCAGACGACCTAACATATGTAAACTATAGTTCAACACAAGGTGTTTATAACAATGAAACCGGGATTTGGAATGTAGGTGACATAAAGGTTGGTGGGTCTGCTACAATAAAGATTACGGCAACTGTTACCTCTACTAATTTTTCATCAGAACCAACACAACTTGCAATAATACTAGACGGTTCAACTAGTATCAGTCCAGAGGACTGGATAATTATGAAAAACGGTCTAGCCGCCGCTGTCGAAGACCCAGATTCATGCCCGCATGATGGAACTGCAGAGATAACTGTTATTCAGTTTGGTGGTTATTATGGGGCAAATCCTAATGCCATAGTTCAAATAGGTCCAGTGGTAATAGATAAAACAAATTTCAAGGATGTTGCAGATGATATAGAGGATATAAAACACCTTAAAGGCTGGACACCGATGGCCTGTGGTGTTGCCTTGGCAGTTGATACATTGGAAGAATCTGATAACTTCGATACCCATAGGCATGTTTTCGCTTTGGTTACAGATGGACAGCCAAATGCTGTTTACAACCTTGAAGATGGTGATTATCGTATGGAACCTGGTTCCTGGGGATTTAATCCTGAGCATTATGAGAAAGGAAAACAATCAACCTTTATTGCCAGAAATTATCTACTTGAAAAGTTAATTTTAAGAGATGAATTTGATGCAATTGCAGTTGGTAATGGTACTGGTGGTTATCCTGGCCCAGATATACCCTGGTTAAGAGATAGTATAGTTTGGCCTGATGGATATGAAGCTCCACCATTTGATAAAGGCCCAGGTTGGGTTAGACATGTTGATGATTATAAAGAATTTGCGCATTCTATAAAAAAGGTGTTTAAGGTTATCTTTGGTGGAGTAACTAACACTGCTAAAATATTGTATTCAATTCCTCCAGATCCAAATGCTAATAATGACATAGCTTCAATTACAATAGTTCCACAGGATATATAAAATAGAAAAATTACCTAATTAATAGTAACTTCTTTTTCTGGATAAACCTCAATACCCTTACTCTTAATATCCATTGCAAAAATTTTCTTTTCATGCTCCTCACCACGCATTTTTAGGATTTCAATTGCTCTTTCACGACCTTTACTTTTTAAAAGATTATAGAAAACAACGACACCATCTGCTAAAAATTCCTCAACCCCAGATGGTGAATAGATTTCAGGAATCTGTTTTGTCTCAGTAATTAGAAAATTTGTACTACCAGTTTCTTCAAAATAACGGAATAATCTCTCCACATAAAAACGATAATATTGCTCTTTTCCACGAAATGTTGATGAAAGGGATGTAAGAGAATCAAGAACAATAAAATCTGGTTTAAAACCTACATCGTCAACGATTGTTAAAGGCTCTAATTCCATTAACAGGGGATCCACATCTTTTGTCATCATAGCCTGGATATCGCTACCACTTTTTTTATCGTAATAATAAATCTCACTAGTCAAAAATCGTTTGATTTTAAGGTTACCTGAATCAATATATTTTTTAATATCCCAACCAAAATTTCTCATATAGTTTATTAATTTCTGTTGGGATTCCTTAAAACCCATAAAATAACATTTTTTTCCAAGAGATGCATGATGCGCAAGTATTTGTAGACAAAAATTTGTCTTACCCGACCCGGCGCCTCCAGCTACTAAAATGGAGGACCCTTTAGGTATACCATTTTTAAAAAGATCATCAAATCCAGTTATTCCAGTTGTTATATATCGTTCCTCCTCCTCAATTATTGCTTTTTTCATAGTTGCATCCTCTATTTTTAAATCACATTAATACTAAAATGCCTTTTAAAACCTATTGTCAAATTTATAAAATTGGAGTTTTTTATTTTAAAAAATTAAAAATAACCATTAGTATGATTATGTACTAGCTAAATTTTGGATTATTATATGTATCCTGGAACAGTTGTTCCAATTATTTTCAAGTAGTAAACTTTATATGTTGCAAACTGATTTTAATAAGATATATCGAGGGAGGAATATATATGAAAAAATTAAAGAATTTTAGAATGCTGGGAAAAAATAACCGAGGAGTGATGTCTGTTTTAATTGGATTGTGCCTTGTTTTTATTCTAATTATTGGCAGTTCAGTGAGCAGTTT
>Ga0209427_10008639_pt1 | contig 11447 bp, 10 predicted proteins | sample DeeMarSWOR136_30_FD_187465 | JGI IMG/M metagenome (GOLD analysis project Ga0209427, IMG submission 187465) | Marine sediment microbial communities from White Oak River estuary, North Carolina - WOR-1-36_30 (SPAdes) (version 2) | ecosystem: Environmental > Aquatic > Marine > Intertidal zone >... | reverse complement strand
AAACAAATTATTCCAGAAATCATTTTAACATTTCCAGTCAATTGATCATCAATCTCCTCAAATCTTTTGATACATAGAACAGTTGGATTGTTTAGATTCCTAAATCCCTCCGTTAAACATACATCTATTTTGTAAGGCCCTTTTTGAAGCCAGTTAATAGTCTCATCTATAAATTTATCATTAAACTTCGAAAATAGAGCGATCTCTCTATTCTCATTTTCAATGACTGAGTAAGTTGCTCCAGCTTCAGTAAATCTATAAGAATCTTTACCTTCCTTATCAACTTGATGACCCTTTACATTTTTAATAACGGCAACATCATAATTTAAGTATGTTTTCTGCTTTCCCCCAGCAACTGACCATGACCTTTTTTGAAAAATTAATCGTGCCTGTGATTGATCTCATCCTGTATGCATCACTGGTACTATGGTTGACTTATTACACCCGCTTCCCTTCCCTGGCGGCTGCCAATGGTCAATGGCTTGCCTTCAGAAGAGAAGATTATCAGAAGATTGGAGGCCACCAGGCCGTAAAACACCAGATTGTGGAAGACGTGGAATTCAGCCGTATGGCGAAAAGGAAAGGATTAAAAATATTGACCACGGCTGGTACTTCGGTTATTTTCGCTCGAATGTATTCTTCATTGAAAGAAATATGGCATGGATTTTCCAAAAACCTATTCGGTCTTGTTTCAAAAAATACTTTAGCCTTTTCTACGATTCTGCTGGGTTTTCTTTTCGTCCATATATTACCTTTTTTGATGATTTACATCAGTCAATTCCATTTTTTATCACTCATGGCAGTCCTGCTCATTCTTTTATTGCGGTTCATTCTGGCCTTCCGTTATAAACACCCCATCATAATCAGTATACTGCTCCACCCGGTTTCCATATTACTGATCATTCTGATCGGCCTTAATTCCCTGTACCAGGCTAAATTCGGCCAGATAGACTGGAAGGGAAGGAAGATCACACTCCATGGTTAACGCCATATAGATATGAGCGATATAAGCGATTTATTCCTTGACAACAAAGCAATAATATGCTATATTCTTAATATACTTTTCTTTCAAAAATCAATACTGGAGGTAATAAATATGTATTTTTATCATATATTTTGCTTAATCATATTTACCCTTGGTATCCTCACCTTGGGGATCTTTGGCCTGACCGAAATGCATTATTCCACCTTACTTTTGATAAATCCTGCAATACTGAACAAGCTATTATTTAAAATCGGGCAAATTCTTTACAATATTTCATTTAGGGAGTATGCCCTTCTCCATGTACCAAACCAGGAATAATGTTCATATAGGTTGGGGGATCATTGCATATTATCATCTTTTTCAAACGAGTTTGTAATCCCTATGCAGTCTAAATGAAAAATAAAATGTTCATTTATCATTTTCTAAAAATTATATTGTAAGTCACTGCTTCAATTGAATTATTCTGATAATATTCATTGATACATAATGCGAATAATATAAGTCAAGATTTTTTAAAAGGTTTTGTAATTGAGCTAATCCTGACTTAAAGTAAATTGACATACGACATACATCGTGAAAAGATTTCTTGATACTCCCAGACAACGTTTCCTATGGAAAGTTGGCCTGTTATATTTTTTCCTTTTTGCCGGAGGTTTATGGCACATTCTCAATATCCTACAAGATGTGATGAAAATAACCGCTTCTCCCCTGATTATCGGTCTGGGAATTTGGTTGATCATTGAAGTCTGGAGGAGTCAATTCTATGAAGATACAGCAGAACTGGCAACCAGGAAAAGGGCATTCATTATCTGGATCGTACTGGTGTTATTTTCCACTATATTTATTGAATGGCTCGGGGTCAATACTGGTAAAATATTTGGTGAATATCATTATGGTCCTGTTTTATTTCCTTTTATAGATACGGTACCACTGGCTATCGGTTTTGCCTGGTTAGGGATGCTTTTATCAGCTTTGACTATTACCCAATTTATTTCATATCGCTGGTTTCGAAAATCCATCCTGTACACCACTTTTATGACAGCAGGATTAATGACCCTGTTTGACTTTTTTATGGAACCGGCGGCTGTAAAACTCAATTACTGGTATTGGATTAATGGTGATGTTCCTTTACAGAATTATATAGCCTGGTTTGGTACCAGTGCCATATTGATTTTTATCGGAATAAAATTTAAATTGTTCTCACAGAAAAATAATGCGATACCGTTGCATGCGTATCTAGCACAATTGGTTTATTTTCTTTTAGTCTATATCAGTTGAGAATGGGAGCATTTATTTGAATATGGCAAATAATTTCAAAGGTTTTTTTATCGCCCTAACTATCATTTCGCTCTGGATCATTCATCTGATCTTTCTTCTTACTCAGCCGCTACCTGCTGTTTATATCATAATTCCCTTTATACTTATCCAATCTTTTTTATACACCGGTTTGTTTATTACTGCCCATGATGCCATGCACGGCCAGGTGCTGCCGAAAAACAGGAAAATAAACGATTTCATCGGGACAATTGCTGTGAGACTATATGCTTTTTTTTCCTACAAAAATTTACTCAGCAAACACTGGGAACATCACAAAAATCCGGCAACTCAGGATGATCCCGATTTCCATGACGCCCGGCATCGCGACTTTTTCCACTGGTATCTTCATTTTATGGCCAATTATCTTAGCTGGCAACAGATCATCGGCATGGCGATTGTGTTCAATGTAATGCGTTATTTGCTCCACATCCCAACTATGAACCTTATCCTATTCTGGATCATACCTGCCTTTGCCAGCACTTTTCAACTTTTTTATTTCGGTACTTTTCTACCCCATCGCGAACTGAATGAAGGTTATAAGGACCATCATCGTGCCAGAAGTAACAATTATTCGGTCTTTTGGTCCTTTCTCAGCTGTTATCATTTCGGGTACCATTGGGAACATCATGAATATCCCTATATCCCCTGGTGGCGGTTACCTGCTATTCGTAAAAAAACCTTATTAGCACCGAATAAAACAGGAAGGTAAAATGGAAATCCCTCTTCTCAAAGACATTCTGATTATTCTGGGACTGGGAATATTTGTCCTGTTCATTTTTAACAAATTGAAACTACCCCCCATTGTAGGTTTTCTACTCACTGGTATCTTGACCGGTCCTTATGGTTTTCACCTGGTCAGTGCGGTAAAAGAAGTGGAAATTTTAGCCGAAATTGGTGTTATTCTGTTGCTTTTCTCAATCGGTCTGGAATTTTCGCTGAAGCGGCTCAGGGAAATTCAAAGTATCGTGTTATTGGGCGGAAGTACCCAGGTCATACTTGCAATACTGCTTACCATGGGCTTCACCAGCCTGGCTGGTTTCTCCCTTACCCAAAGTGTCTTTATTGGTTTTCTGGTGGCTTTAAGCAGTACCGCCATTGTATTGAAGCTCCTGCAGGAAAGTGGCCAGATGGATACGCCCCATGGTCGAATATCGGTTGGTATTTTAATTTTTCAGGATATTATGATTGTCCCGATGATGCTGGTAGTTCCCATGCTATCCGGAGATTTCCAATTTGATACTTTATCTGTCACCACTTTCTTTATTAAGATTGTGATCCTACTCATATTCCTGTTTCTACTGAACCGATGGATTGTGCCTCATATTCTTTACCAAGTTACTCGAACCCGCAGCCGGGAACTTTTTCTCATGACAGTCGCCTTCCTGGCTTTTGCCACTGCCTGGTTAACCTCTCTGGTAGGACTTTCCCTGGCGTTAGGTGCTTTCCTGGCCGGTTTAATTGTTTCCGAATCAGAATACAGCTCGGAGGCTTTCGCCAACATCCTGCCCCTGCGCGATATCTTTCTCAGTTTCTTTTTCGTCTCCATTGGTATGCTGTTGGATATCAGGGTCATCCTCAATAATCCGCTGCTCATTCTGGTCTCCTTCATCGCCATCCTGTTCATCAAGATGATTACTGCCGGATTTGCCTCACTGATTCTTGGCTATTCAATCAGAAAAATCCTGATCGTAATGTTCACTCTGGCTCAAATCGGCGAATTCTCCTTTATTTTATTCAAAGTAGGAATGAAATACCAGCTGATGCCGGATGCAGCCTATCAGAATTTCCTGGCAGTTTCTGTTCTAACCATGATGTTTTCACCCTTCATTTTCGCACTGGGTAAATATGCCGATCAGATTTCCAGGTTTATCCCATTCTCAGGCCGGCTTAAATTAAAAGAAGAGAAAAAGTATGCTGATTTAGCCGGTGAATCGGTGAGTGATCACCTCATCATTATTGGATATGGCCTGAACGGCCAGAATCTGACGCGGGCTGCTCAGGCACTTGCCATACCCTACCAGGTGATCGATCTTAATCCTGATACAGTGCGTCGGGAAAAGAAATCAGGTATTAAAATCTTTTACGGCGATGCCACCCAAAAAAACGTTCTGAAACATGCCAATATAGATACTGCCCGGGTGGTGGTTATTGCCATCAATGATGCTGCTGCTACTCGCCGAATAACTCAGTTGGTACGGCAAATGAATCCGGCAATTTACCTGATTACCAGAACAAGGTATGTTCAGGAAGTAAAAGCACTTTTTAATCTCGGGGCAAATGAAGTTATCCCGGAAGAGTATGAAACTTCCATCGAAATTTTTACCAGGGTCCTTACCAAATACCTGATTCCAGAGCAGGATATTAATGAGCTGGTAGAAAAGATACGAGCAGAGGGTTATCAGGCACTGCGAATCTCTCCCCAAAAAGGACTGGCTTACCTTAAAACAAAAATACCACAGGCGGAAATATGTACCCTGGAAATTCCTGAAAATTCCTCTATTCAAGGTAAGACATTGGGTGATATTCAAATCAGGAAAAAGTATAATGTGAACCTGTTAGCCATCCAGCGGCAGAATAAGATCATTTTTCAGTTCACTTCAGAACATCAGCTGGAGAAACAAGACCAGCTGATTGTTCTTGGCGCACCCAGAGATATCTCTACTTTCGCTAGAGAAATCGACTTGAAATTGAAATAACTTCTATAAAATACATAAAAGCTAATTTTGTAAAACAAGTAAAGATAATAATTTTACGCCAGGGATCAGCAGTGTTCGGTTTTTAAAAAACAACATGAATAAACCGTTAAAACTTGAATAATATAATGAAAAAGCACTATCCGTGTGGCACTGTTCTAATCCAAATAAACCCTATTTCCTTTTGTTTTTGCTTCACCTTTAGAATTTCTTAAATTTAAAGACTTACTCAGGGATGGTAAACTATGAACAATCTCTACAGCATGACTGGTTTTGCCAGCACACAGGCAGAATATAATAATAGTGAAATTACCTGCGAAATCCGTGCCCTTAACTCCCGCTATCTGGAGATCTCTATCCGGTTACCAAAGGTCTTATCGGATCTGGAAAATTCCATCAAGGAACTGATCCGCCAGAAAATTACCCGCGGAAAAATCATGTACAGCCTGAATTTTTCTTCCCTCTCGAGTGAATTACAGAACCTGAAAATCGATCCTGACACAATTCAAATTTATATGAATTTGTTAAAGGAGATGAAAAAAGCGGCACAGATTGATGTGAAAATTACCCTGGATCACTTGCTTTCTTTCAAAGATATTATCTCCTTTGAGGAGGAAGCGGAAATTGATGAGGAATTCGCCAATTTCATCTTCCGGGTGACCGAGGATGCCCTGAAGAAACTGGATGAGATGCGATCGCAGGAAGGAGATTTTCTTAGAAAAGACCTCCAATCTCGCATGGGCAATATCCTCCAGTTGACTGATGAAATCGCCCAGCTTGGTAAAAATAATGCCAGAGCCGAATTTGAAAAATTGTACAAACGATTACTTTCCCTCATCGGTGATGAGAAACAGGTGGATAATAATCGTTTTGAGCAGGAACTGGCCATAATTGCCGACAAAGTGGATATCACCGAAGAGAGTGTCCGCTTGAAAAGTCATATTCAACTATTTGAAGAGAATTTAAAGGGGGGATCCCCGGTTGGAAAGAAACTCAATTTCATTCTCCAGGAGATGAACCGGGAGACCAATACCATCTCTAATAAAACTACTATGGTGGAAATATCTCACCGGGTAGTTGCTTTAAAAGAAGAGATTGAAAAAATAAGAGAACAGGTTCAGAATATAGAATAGCAGTAGACTTAGCTACAATGAGGAACACAAAGAAGTAAAAGAAATACTTAGAAAACCGATAATAAACAATAATCATATTTGTTACTCAAGAATCATGAATCTTAAATCTTAGTTCTCGAATTTTGAATACAAAACCCGATCTCCCTATACTGTACCCTTCGTCGACAAGATATGAATGAAAAAAAATCAAAATCACGACTGATTGCCATTTCCGCTCCCTCAGGTGCTGGAAAAACAACCGTCTGTAAACTCCTGGCAGAAAGAAATCTTGGAATAAGAATATCGGTATCAGCTACTACTCGACCTCCCCGCAAGAATGAATCGGATGGTGACGATTACCACTTCCTGTCAAAGCAAGAATTTCAGCAGAAAATCGAGAATGGAGATTTTATCGAGTTTGAGAGAGTCCATGGGAACTTATATGGGACTCTAAAATCAGTAGTTCAGGAATTATTGGACCAGGGATATTTCATATTATTCGATATCGATGTAAATGGTGCAATCAGTATAAAAAATTATGATCCGAATGCAATCCTTATTTTTTTACGTCCACCTTCCATAGAAGAACTGAGGCGGCGACTGCAGGACAGGGGTGCTGACAGTGAGTCGGAAATCGAAAAAAGACTGGAAAGACTTCCGGACGAGTACGAGAAATCTAAATTCTTTGATTATGATATTGTGAATGATAATCTGATAAATACAATACAAGAGATTGAAAAAATTATCTTTAATAATAAAATGTGAAAGTAACCATGTTTCCCTGCCAGCAATTAGAAAATAAGCACATTCTGATAGCCATTACCGGTGGTATTGCGGCCTATAAAGTAACAGAATTGGTGCGATATCTTGTCACCAATGATGCGGAGGTCAGGATTATCATGACCAGGGCAGCAGAAAAGTTTATCACTCGTCTAACTATGGAGACCCTTTCTCAAAATCCGGTAGAGAGTGAATTATTTCCTGAAAAGGACTATGCAGCCACCCACCATGTACATCTGGCCGATTGGGCGGACGCGGTGATGGTTGTGCCAGCTTCCTATAATATGATCGGAAAACTGCGCGCTGGTATTGCTGATGACCTGGTGAGTACCATTATGGCGGCAGTGCATTGTCCTACTGTGATTGCTCCGGCAATGAATGTACATATGTGGTTGAATCCGGTTCTACAGGACAATCTGAAAAATTTACAAAAACTGGGATACCTGATTTGTCCGCCGGAAGAAGGATTCCTGGCCGAAGGATATGAAGGAAAGGGGCGACTTGCTTCACTGGATCACCTGATTCAATATCTATATCGGGCTATTCACCCTGCCAAGAGAAGTCTATTGGGTAAGAAAGTCATCATCACCGCCGGGCGAACAGAAGAAACTATCGATCCGGTGCGAATTCTCACCAACCGTTCTTCCGGTAGAATGGGTTATGCCCTGGCCTGGGAGGCTTTCGCCAGAGGAGCGGATGTTACCCTCATCCATGGACCCACCCATTTGCCCGATCCAGTAGATATCGAATGTGTTCCGGTGAATACCGCCCAGGATATGTTTGCAGAAGCGAAAAAACGCTTTACTCGCTCAGATATTTATATCAGTGCTGCAGCCATCGCTGATTATACACCGGAAACGGTACAACCAAGGAAAATTAAAAAGGGAACAGATAAGCTGTCACTTTCCTTAAAAGCCACCAAGGACATCTTAAAAGAACTGAGTACCCAAAGGCGGCCACATCAATTATTGGTGGGTTATGCCATGGAAACAGATGAATATGAAAAAAACGCCCTGAAAAAACTAAATGAAAAGGACCTGGATCTCATCGTTCTCAATAATATTCTACAGCAAGATGCAGGTATCGCTAAGGATAGTAATCAGGTAATCCTTTACCATAAAAATGGAAATAAAAAGGAACTACCGGTTCTTCCCAAACTGGATGTTGCTTTTCATATCTTTCACTACTTGCTCGAAAAGGAATAGGGTAAGATAAATAATAACTGGGTGCCGACAGAATATTTTTTAATGATTCTTATTTGATCTATTCAAACTCATTATCGTTTCTAATTTAAAAACGAGAGTCAAAACACCTCTGAATTTTCCGCATTGATAATTGTTTCCTGAACTTCAACATCTTATATTCCAGCAGGAGCTTGATTAAAAAATGGTTATTATGGCTGATGATTATTTAAAAAAAATAGCAGATTTCTTAAAGGAATATCTGGATTTTTACGGGGATAATCTTTTTGTGGATACCAACCGGATTAAAGAACTTTTCCCGGAAATGAAAGAACCTATACCGGAAATAACATCTCGTAAACACTCCGAGATCAAACCGGCCGCACCTCAACCAAAAACGGAACCGGAGTCGCCCTTATGGCAATTCAGGGAAAAGATAAAAAATTGCACCAATTGTCCGCTTGGTCATACCCGCACTACCTTTGTTTTTGGCGATGGAAACGCGAATGCAGACATTATTTTCATCGGGGAAGCACCAGGATTTGAAGAAGACCGCACTGGGATTCCCTTTGTAGGCAGAGCCGGTCAACTTTTGAATAAACTCCTCTCCCATATTAAAGTAGAGCGTGAGGACGTTTTTATTGCCAACATTCTAAAATGCCGACCACCTAACAACCGCGATCCACAACCGGCGGAAATTAAAGAGTGTATCCCCTACCTGGATCAGCAGATTGAAATGATTCAGCCAAAGATCATTGTCGCACTTGGTCGTGTAGCAGCACAAAATTTACTTAATAACACCTCTTCCTTAAAACAGCTAAGAAACAGGTTGTGGCAATATCGGGGATTTGACATGATTGTCACTTATCATCCAGCCGCAATCTTACGAAATATGGGTTTGTTGAATACTACCATCGAGGATTTTAAATATATACATCAAACCTATTTACAAAAACTGAAACATCAAACATAATATTACGAGTAATTTAAATGGCCAGAACCAAGAGAAAAAATGATCTTGTATTAGCTGAGGATATTCTCGAAAAGGGTGCCCGGGTACCACCGCAAGCTCTGGAAGTGGAAAAAACAGTTTTAGGCGCCATGCTACTGGACAAAGAAGCAGTCGGTATAGCGCTTGAAAGCATTGATGACACTATTTTTTATCGTGAAGCCCACCGTAAAATCTATCTGGCAATGGTTTCGCTGTTTGACCGTAATGAACCCATCGATGTGATAACCCTTTCAGACGAGCTGAAAAAACGCAATGAACTGGAAGACATCGGTGGAACCTATTATCTGACGGAACTGGCAGCCATGGTGCCTTCTGCTGCCAACATCGAGTACCATCTGAATATCATCAGGGATAAAGCCATTCTGCGGCAATTGATTGTGATTTGTAGTTCTATCATTAAAACCGCCTACGATGAAGCTGAAGGAGCCGAGAAAATATTAGACTTGGCTGAATCAGAAGTCCTGGGGATCTCCCAAACCACCCGGCAGAAGAGTTATGAATGGGTCAAACCGTTGATCATGAACACTATCCATGAGCTGGAGAGATTGCACCAGACCTCCAAGGAAGGAATTACCGGGGTACCTTCTGGCTATCGAGACCTGGACAATATTTTGGCAGGTTTTCAGCGTTCGGATTTAATCATTCTGGCGGGTCGACCTTCGATGGGGAAAACTGCTTTCGCCTTGAATCTGGCGCGTAATGCAGCTGTCGATCACGATTATGGAGTAGGATTTTTCAGTCTGGAAATGAGTAATCAGCAGTTGGTACAGCGTCTGTTATGTTCCGAAGCGGAAATCGATTCACAACGATTACGAACCGGTCGGCTGAAAGAATCGGAATGGCCTAAATTATCGCGTCGGATTGGGCGATTGGTGGAAGCACCCCTTTATATTGATGATACCCCGGCAATGGACATTATGAAACTGCGAGCCAGGGCTCGCCGCATGGTAGCCGAAAAAAAAATAGGATTAATTATCATAGACTACCTGCAGCTGATGGAAGCTCCCAAAGGAATGGATAGCCGTCAGCAGGAAATATCATACATTTCCCGCTCCCTCAAAAACCTGTCAAAAGAGTTGAAGATTCCGGTTCTGGCATTGTCACAGCTGTCCAGGGCAGTAGAGATGCGGGAGTGGAAGCGACCTACCCTGGCGGATTTGCGGGAATCGGGTGCCATAGAACAGGATGCCGACGTGGTGATGTTTGTTTACCGACCGGAATTGTACAATATCACCAACTTTGATGACGATAATAAAACACCAACCGAAAATATGGTGGAACTTATTATCGGAAAGCATCGAAACGGTCCCACCGGATCGGTGAAATTATTTTTTAGTAAAAATTACGGCCGTTTCGATCTCCCGACCCGTCATTTCGACATAGCCACTCCAGAAGAAGTGGGCTTTTAGAATTGCAAAAAAGTAGTTGCGAAGATATATTACAGCTATTATATTTGAGGCGCTTTTTACAGGATGATAATATTGTCCAAGGACGGACAATATTTTTTCTGGGGTAGCCCTGCAGTGGCAGGCCGGGATAGGGATTCAAAGAAAGAAATAACTTTAGAAAATTTCCGGAGTAGCTCAACGGTAGAGCGGGTGGCTGTTAACCACTAGGCTGGGGGTTCAAATCCCTCCTCCGGAGCAACTTTTAAAAATTATAACTTCAATAAAAATAGGGGCATGGATGCTCCTATTTTAATTTTAAATAACATTGTTGCAACAAAATGACAATTTGCAATGGTTTTTAAAACAGAATTGGACTTATTTAATTATACTACTTGTAATACTTGAAATCAACTTTATTAGCCTGAATAGTCAATTATTTAGGCCACTACATATATAATACGATTTTCTCTAACCCACCGACACTTGACAAAATCCTAAAAACTTTTTAAATTATAATGTTCTTGTTGAACCATATCTCTGCCCTGAGGGAGTGAAGATATTTAACTTTGGATTTGAGTTCAAAGATACCAAAACCTCCTCCAAGTTGACTTGAAGTTTCCCCCAAAAGTATATATAATATTCAAGAATATCTGTTAGTTATGTCATGTTATAAATGAAATATGTTTAAGCAACAAGCATGGGCAATATTCCATATATAAGAGTGATATCAAGCAAAATTTTCTACATATCACAATTTATGCCGTAAAAAAAATAGGAAATAACATATGAAGATGTACAAATCTATTATATTCTTTTTGACTTACTTGATTTTTTTATCATTCAATTGTCAAAGAAACGAAAATCCTCTCAAGCCAGAATCTGATACAATTTTAAGAATTTATATTTCAGACTATATAACAGATTGGAGTGATCCAATGGTTCCTCCTTTGAATGAACTTAATCTGATTGAAGAACCCTT
>Ga0209427_10008637_pt1 | contig 11450 bp, 9 predicted proteins | sample DeeMarSWOR136_30_FD_187465 | JGI IMG/M metagenome (GOLD analysis project Ga0209427, IMG submission 187465) | Marine sediment microbial communities from White Oak River estuary, North Carolina - WOR-1-36_30 (SPAdes) (version 2) | ecosystem: Environmental > Aquatic > Marine > Intertidal zone >... | reverse complement strand
CATCTCGACCCCTGCGATTGATATGCTCACCAGATACCACTGGCCGGGCAATATAAGAGAGCTGGAGAACTGCATCGAAAGGGCCGTGTTGCTATGCGACGCCGAAGTCATTCGCTCCGAGCATTTGCCGCCGTCACTCCAGATGATAAAAAAGACTGATTCTGTTGCCAGTCGCCCGCTGACACAGATAATTGAGAACAAGGAACGGGAGCTCATTATCGATGCGCTGAAGAAATCCGGCGGCCAACAGCGAAAAACGGCCACAGAGCTCGGGATCACCGAACGCATGCTCGGTTATAAGCTCAAAAAATACGGCATCCATCCAAAGTACATCTGACGCCATTTAGTCTACATTATTGTAGACAAAGCAACGCCAAGCCACATTTTTGTATACTCATACGCGGTCGCTCCTGATCTTCCGAATGTCTGTATACCCTTCTGAGAAAACCACTTACAGTTATTCAAAGAAAACCAATCCCCCGTTTGGCGCGGTGGTTGCGATGGATGTCTGCTCAATGTGTTGTTTGGTTAACCGAAGCACGTCTAACGGGTGCAGCAAGATGCGTCAAACTGGGTTTAGGAGATTAACTGACATGAAACGGACAAAGTGGCTGATGGTTGCGCTAAGTGTGGTGGTGGTCACGGCCAGCAGCATTTCAAAGGCCGGTGACGATGTGACTGTGGGGGCGACGGCCGATTTCTTCGACAGGTACGTCTGGCGTGGGCAGAATCTGGTCGATGACATGTGGTATGCCGGCGTCGGTTTTGTGAAAGAGTTTTGAGCTGGGGGGGGTCTGTTTCTGCGCGGTGGAAAAAACACAAAATCGTAGTTTTTCCCGACCATATCTACAATAGTGTAGAAATACAGAAAGGCCCGAGCGGCGCTCTTTTGACATGTAATTTCTTATCATACAAGTAGTTACATAAAATCGTTGTTTCGTATTCACGACCTGGCACGGCGATTGCTCAAAGATACTGTGATATAGTCATATAGTTGGTTCAGCCGTGTTTGGTTTCGTAAGGAGATTTGGCGAGTAAGTCCTTCTCGCCCAGTTGGAGGCACAGAAGTGATGACGAACAGACGAAGTTCAAGAATCAGCATTCGCACAATATGTGCGGCCGGCGTTCAAGAAGCACGATTCTTGAAAGGAAATAAATCATGACACCGAAAGAATTTTTTGAATTCGCGAGAAAGAACGACGCGAAAATGGTTGACCTGAAATTTACCGACCTGTTGGGAACGTGGCAGCATTGCTCCTACCCGATTGAGACGTGGGATGAAGATACCTTTAAGGATGGACTCGGTTTTGATGGCTCGTCCATTCGCGGCTGGCAGGGAATTGACGTCTCTGATATGTTAGCCGTACCCGACGCGGATACCACCGTGATCGACCCTTTCTTCAGGGAGCCGACAGTCAGTGTGATCGCCAATATTGTGGACCCCATCACGAAGGAAGACTACACGCGTGACCCGCGTTACGTTGCCCGAAAGGGCGCTGCTTTCCTCAAAGAAACCGGAATCGCCGACACCTGCTATATCGGGCCCGAGCCGGAGTTCTTTATCTTTGACGAGGTACGCTACCAGCAGAATCAACATACGGGAATGTATGAAATCGACTCGGTCGAAGGCGCCTGGAACACGGCCCGTTTCGAAGAGCCCAATCTCGGCTATAAGCCAAGTTTCAAGGGGGGCTACTTTCCGGTAAGCCCAACGGACACTTATCATGACTTGCGCGCTGAAATGGTTGCCGAAATGCATAAAATAGGCATTGTGGTCGAAGCTCATCATCACGAAGTGGCAACCGCCGGACAGGCCGAGATTGATATGCGGTTCGATGAGCTGCTTAAGATGGCCGATCAGTTCATGTGGTACAAGTACATCATCAAAAATGTGGCCAAGCGCAGCGGCAAGACGGTGACATTCATGCCCAAGCCGGTCTTTGAGGACAACGGCAGCGGAATGCACACGCATTTCTCGTTGTGGAAAGATGGCCAGCCGCTGTTCGCAGACAGCGGATATGCCGGGCTCAGTGAGATCGGCCTGTACTCCATCGGCGGCATTCTCAAACATGCACCTGCGATCTTGGCCTTTGCCGCACCCACGACAAACTCCTACCGTCGGCTGGTACCCGGCTTCGAGGCCCCGGTGAACCTGGTGATGTCCAAGCGCAACCGCTCAGCCGGCGTACGCATCCCGATGTATTCGGACAGTCCGAAGGCCAAGAGGCTGGAGTTCCGCTGTCCCGACCCGACCTGCAACGGCTACATCGCGTGGACGGCGATGCTGATGGCAGCTATCGACGGCATCCAGAACAAGATCGACCCCGGCGAGCCCTTGGACAGGGACATTTACGAGATGACACCTGAGGAGTTAGACAAGTACCCCAAAACCCCCGGCACATTAGCTGAGGCGGTCGACGCTTTGGAAAAGGATTACGAGTTCTTGACGGTTGGCGATGTGTTCACTGAAGACCTGGTTGAGATGTGGATTAAATGGAAGCGCGACGAAGAATTGGAACCGCTGGCCCTTCGGCCACATCCGTATGAGTTCTATCTCTACTATGACAGCTAATCAATTGCGGCGGTCTGCGCACTAAGTTCAGTTGGCATTGGGTAATGGACAAGGCTTGCCCGCGGCTATCCGGTCCTCTGAAGGGCCGTTGGCAGGGCAAGCCTTTGCCCCAATTGTCGTCGGCCTCTTATGGTCCTTGGCCACGTCTTCATCGGCCTTTGCCGAAGCGCAACATTAACGATAGCGATTCTATTATAATTTGTGCTGATATTGTGTATTAGTGGAATATCCGCACTGCGTTGCTACAAATAAGGTATCATGGTTTGTACAAATACGCTATCATAGGCGACCGTGTTTTGAAAGTCTTCTCTGGTTGTTGCAGTGGGGGCCGAGCAATTCTCAGCCCTGAATCGACATTAAGGCAGTGCATGATGGGTCATGGTACTTTGAGAATATACTTGTTTTACTGTTCAAACAGTCTTAGCCGCGAAGAGCTGGCTTGCTGTTGCGGCAAGCTGGAACCTAATCAGCTCAAGGTGATTAGTTTGCCGTGTTCGGGAAAGGTGAATATGCCTTATATGGTCAAAGCGTTTGAAACCGGTGCCGACGGCGTGATAATCGTAACATGCGAAAAAGGGCAATGCCGGCACCTTGAGGGAAATATGCGTGCCCAGAAGCGGGCCGAGGCGGTCGATTCGCTGCTCGAAGAGATTGGAATGGGCCGGGGTCGCATAACCACGATTGAGTTCAAAGAAGACCAGGCAGAGCAGGTTGTCGAGAAAATCGGGGATTTCTGTGCCAAAATAAGGGATTTGCCTCGTTCATGTGCCCAACGAGCAGCGTGTTCGACCGTGGACGATGCTCATCAGGCCCAGCCGGCGGCCGCAACAGCCAGGAGACGACAATAATGGAGGTCGATAGCCGACTTGCAAGGAAAATAGAAGGTGGAGGGTTCATTGTTACAGCAGAGTACCTGCCGGCGGCCACGGTGGATAGTTCTGTCGTCGAGGCGGCCATCGATGCTTTGGCTGACGGGCCGCTGGCGGTGAATGTGGCCGACAACCATTACGGCGTCGCGATGTCGAGCCTCGCGGCCTCTGTCGCCATGATCAAGTCCGGCATCGAGCCGGTGTACCAGCTCGTCACGCGCGACAGGAACCGCATCGCGCTTCAGTCTGATTTGTTGGGAGCGGCATACCTTGGGATCAAGAACGTGCTGTGCCTGTCCGGTTATCACCAGACACTGATGGGCTGTCCGGCCTCTGCGAATGTCTATGATATCGACTCGATACAGCTTGTCGCGGCGGTGAAAAAGATGCGTGACGAGGGGGTGCTTCTGGATGGGGCAGAAATTAGCGGGTCATTCTCTATGCTGGCCGGAGCAGTCGCAAATCCCTACCTAAGGCCGTTGGAGCTGAACATGATCCGGCTGGGCAAAAAAATCGAGGCCGGCGCGAGCTTTGTCCAGACCCAGGCGGTATTCGATACCACCGAGTTTAGCCGGTGGCTCGATGCGGCCCGCAGCGAGGGCGTTACCGAAGAGACGGCGATCTTAGCGGGTATGCTGCCCCTGGATAGCGCTGCTGAAGCTGAAAAACTGTGTGGTACCTATACGGATTTTCGAATCCCGGATGAGCTGATCGAACGACTGAAAGCTGCGGGCGACCCGGAGGCCCAGAAGAAAGAAGGGCTGGCCGTCTGTGCCGAGACAATCAAAGAGATCAAGGACATGGATGGCCTAAGAGGCATACATATTCTTTCCGGCGGTAAAGAAGCGGTTGTACCGGAGCTTCTTGCGGCATCCGGATTGTAGATGCAGGCGAAAAATACGATGCCCGAAAAATATCACATCAAGACACAACCCGTTCCGCCCCGGCGCCCTCGCGTCGGCAAGTACGGCGTAGTGGACTGGCGTGAGGATTGCGCTCGCTGCCATAACTGCGTCAAGAAGGCGTGCGTTTACGACCGCTATCGGTTGGAGACAGAGTATATCCGAAATCTCAGTGATGTAGATGCACTATATTTCGATTGCCGAGGGTGTTTTTCCTGCGTGCAGGATTGCACTAAAGGCCTTCTGTGCTTGTCGGTCAACCCGGTGTATGAAGCGTTGGGCAACAGTTACTGGACCCCGGAGATTATCAAAACAACATGGCTTCAGGCTGAGACGGCGAAAATCCCGGTTTCCGGCGCAGGTTACAGCGGCCGGTTTGCCGGGCCCGGTTTTGACTCGATGTGGACGGACATGTCTGAAATTGTCCGGCCAACTCGTGACGGAATCCACGGGCGCGAGTACATCAGCACATCGGTCGATATCGGCAGAAAACCGTCGTTTCTCGCCTTTGACGGCGGAAAATCGACCGATGCTCTGCCACCGCTTGTCTCGTTGCCGATGCCGCTGGTTATTGACATGAGCCCGCCCAGGTACGGCCTCCCGAAGCTCGGGCCTCTCATCATGGAAACGGCTCGGCGTACCGGTCTGATAGCGATAATTGACTCAAACGACTGGCCGTCTGATGAGCCCGACAAGGAGCAGTATCTGCCGCACGTGGCATTCCATCTGGGCCCCGGTGCACCGGCACCACCCAAGAAATTACTGACTAAAATGAGGCTCGTAGAAATAGCCGACGGCCACAACGTGGTCGAACGCATCAAAGAGCTGAAGGACGTACACCCGGATATCGTGGTCTCGGTACGCGTTGAACTGAATGCTCAAGGCCCCCGGCGTGCGACGGATCTGGCCGGTTTTGAACAGGTCGAGGTAGTACACGCCGTGGCCGATCTCAATGGCAACGAGCTCGGTGTGAAAGAGCCTCGATTCATAAAGGATATGATACGTCAGATTCACGAATCGATCGTAGAAGGCCGGAGGCGGGATGAAGTGACACTGATGGCCAGCGGAGGGATAGCACTGCCCGAGCACATGGCAAAGGCAATCATCTGCGGTGCGGACTTGGTGACGATCAACCTGCCGCTTATGGTCGCACTCGAATGTCACCTGTGTGACGGTTGCAGGCCGGGTATGCCGTGTCCGGCCAAACTCGAGGATATAGATTTTGACTACGGCGTCGGTCGGATGACAAATCTGATCGCAGCCTGGCACGACCAATTGATTGAAGTGATGGGGGCGATGGGGATGCGTGAGGTTCGCCGGTTGCGTGGCGATGTCGGCCGTGCGATGTTTTTCGAAGAGCTTGAGGAAGAGACCTTTGGCAGACTATTTGGTACAAGAAAGAAAGATTGAGGAAATACTGCCGGCCAACACGCTGAAGACGTGTGTGCCGCAGGCGGAGGTGGTCCGTGAGATCAAGCCGGCCCCGCCTCGTTTCCGCAATGAAATCGCTAAATACGTTGTCCACCGCAGCAGCGATTGCATAAGGTGCGGCAAATGTGCCGGGGTATGCCCGTACGGCGTGCACGTTTACAAGCCGGGATACAAGTATTTCGCCGCGCCTAAGAACCATCTCTGTATCGGGCCGGTATGTGAGAAGACCGACCATTATTGCGTGGCGTTATGTCCCCAGGGCGCTCTTCGGTTGGCCGAGAACCCAATGATCGAGGGGCTTGGCGATTATCGCTGGCCGGCGGATATGATTCTGGCAACGTGGAAAATGGCCCAGACCGGTGATATACCGCCCGAAGCATTTGGTTTTGAGTACCAATGCGGCCGGTCCGGCGGCGGATTCGACCGTCTCAGGTTCAAATTTCCCGACAAGCCGCCGGTCGAACTCGATGAGGACCAGATTGATACGAGCATCGAGCTGAATCGGCGTAACGACGGCCGGCCCAAAATCAAAATCGACGTTCCGTGGTACGGCGGCGGCATGTCGTTCGGGTCGGTCAGCAACGTAACACAACTGTCAAAGGCCCGGGCCGCGGTGGCATGGAATACGTTCACCTGCACCGGTGAGGGCGGATATATGGAGCGGCTCAGGCCGTACGACGACCACGTGATAACGCAGGTTGCCACCGGGCTTTTCGGGGTCCGCGAGGAGACGATTCAGCGCGTGCCTATCGTGGAATTCAAATATGCCCAGGGTGCCAAGCCCGGCCTCGGCGGCCATCTGCTGGGAGATAAGAATACCGTCAGTGTGGCAAGGATGCGAGAGGCGGTGCTCGGTATATCGCTGTTCTCTCCTTTCCCGTTCCACAGCGTCTATTCCATCGAAGACCACATGAAGCATATGGACTGGATCAAGCACGTCAACAGGCGGGCCTTGATTGCGACCAAGGTCTCGACACCGACCGACGTGGACATGGTCGCCGTCGGCAGCTACTCGGCGGGTACTCACATCGTACACATTGACGGCGGTTACGGAGGCACAGGCGCTGCGCCCGACATTGCCAAGAAGAACATCGCCATGCCGGTTGAATACGCCATCAGCAAGGTACATAGCTTTCTCGAAGCCGAGGGCGCTCGGGACGTGATTACCCTGATCGCGAGCGGAGGAATACGGACGGCCCACGACATAGCCAAGTCCATTGCCCTTGGCGCCGACGGTGTGGTGGTCGGCACGGCTGAGCTTGTGGCGCTCGGTTGCGTGCGATGCACCCGCTGCGAAAGCGGTCGCGGCTGCCCGAGAGGCATCGCCACAACCGATCCCGAGCTTTCCAGGAAAATGGACATCGAATGGGGCACGCAGCGAATTATCAACCTGTACAATGCCTGGCGAAAAGAGCTGGTTGGAATCCTTCAGCGATTCGGCATGCGCAGCGTCAGTGAGCTGCGGGGACGCACGGACCTGCTGATGCACCTGGACTACAACAACGATGTGGGGGCGGAAAGATGAATAGAGATCTGATAGAACGACTCATACATTCGAAAAAGCGGCTGGTCGAAGGGTCTCAGATTCCCCGTGGCCTGAACAAGAGCGCCGACGAAGGCGGCTGCGGCGTGGTCGGCTTTTGCTGCAGCGAACCGGTTCCGGGCAGGCATATCTATGAACCGTCCGTGCAAATGCACAACCGGGGCAACGGCAAGGGCGGCGGTGTTGCCGCGGTAGGATTCGATCCTGAGCAGCTCGGAGTCAGCCGCAAGGTGCTGGATGAGTACTATATGCTCCATATCGCGCTGCTCGATGCGAATATTCGCTCCGAGATGGAAAGTCGATTCATCAAATCTAATTTTGAAATCGCGGCTCGCGGCAAACTTGATACCCTTGATGACTGGAAGTCTGTGGAGGGTCTGCAAGTCAAGCCGCCGGATGTATGGCGTTACTTTGTTCGCACCAAACCGGATGTGCTCGATTCGTTCATGGCAAAAAACCGGTTGCAGCAGCTCGACCGCCGTGAGGCCGAGGCTGAATTTGTTAATCAAAACAGCTTTCGCCTCAACCAGGAATATTATGCCTCACTCGGCGAACAGAAGGCCTTCGTCCTGTCACACGGCAGAAATATTATGATACTCAAGGTCGTCGGCTATGCAGAGGCGATTGTGAAATACTACAATATTGAGCAGCTTCGTGCACACGTCTGGATTGCACACCAGCGTTTTCCCACGAAAGGTCGTGTCTGGCATCCCGGCGGCGCTCATCCTTTTGCGGGTATCGATATGGCACTCGTGCATAACGGCGATTTTGCGAACTATCATTCGGTGAGCGAGTATCTCAGACAACGCAATATCTATCCTCAGTTCCTCACCGATACCGAAGTCTCTGCGCTGCTGTTCGACCTGCTCGAGAGGACTTACCATTATCCGCTCGAATACATCATAGAGGCCATGGCGCCCACGACTGAACGTGACTTCGATTGCCTTGAGCCGGCCAAACAGAAGATATACCGGGCGATCCAGGCCACGCACATTCACGGCTCGCCGGATGGCCCCTGGTTCTTCATCATAGCGCGCAACGTGGCAAGGCAGAACAAGTTTCAACTGCTGGGCATCACCGACACGGCCATGCTGCGGCCGCAGGTATTCGCTTTCAGCGACGGTGAGGTTCAGGTGGGGCTGATATGCTCGGAGAAGCAGGCGATCGATGCCACGCTCCTGGGTCTTTCCAAGCACGACAGGCGGATATGTCCGGTGGCCGATCGCTACTGGAACGCTCGCGGCGGAAGCCATACGGACGGCGGCGCCTTCATCTTCAATCTTGAGAAGGACTCGTCCGGCAGGATGCGGATGCAGTGTACCGACAAGTTTGGCGCGCCGGTGCCAATGCCCAGCGGGACCGAAGCATGTGATTTCTCTGCCGAATTGCAGACATCCGCGCCAGACGCCGGGATTGGTACGGATATTGAGCGGCTCTTTGAAGCCGGCCGGGCGATTGGCCTGTTCGAATATGTGCGCGACCATATCAACCACTGGTCTTTTGATAGCATCAGGACGGCGTGTCGAATGATAGCTGAGGCGGCCAAAGAGCTGAAGAATACGGCAGTGGCGATTGAGGCCCTGACCCTGCTCAACGACAGGAAATACTCGACCGGCTCAAAGAAACCCAGCCACGTCGTTCATATCGTGCGCTGCGAGCTGGATCGACTGTTCAGAAGTCTGCCCAGGTTGAAATCGGGCCGGACGAGCGACAATACGTATCGTCTGATTGATTTCGAGACTCGCGATGCGTTAAGGCCGCCGCGGCAGGGCGAGAGCACCCTTGTGATCGACGCGACCGGCTTCGCAGCGGAGGGCGGCGACTCCGACGCGGCACTCTTGAGAGATGCCTTTATGACCGGCTGGCGGCGGTTTATCACTTTCGGATGTTGCGGCCAGAGGTTCGTCGGATGCGGCTTTGGCCCTGAGACCGACGATGTCGCGATAGATGTGTACGGAAGCTCGGGTGACTATCTGGGCTCCGGCCTTGACGGCCTTGCCATCACGGTCCATGGAAACGCGCAGGACCAACTCGGGCAAATCATCAAACGCGGAAAACTTGTCATTCACGGTGACACGGGCCAGACGTTCATGTACGGCGCCAAGGGCGGCGAAGTCTACGTGCTCGGCAATGCGGCGGGCCGTCCGCTCATCAATTCAGTGGGCAGGCCCAAAGCGGTGATCAACGGGACGTGCCTGGACTTCCTCGCCGAGTCGTTTATGGCCGGCGACCCGCTCAACGGCGGCGGCTTTGTCATCCTCAACGGAATCAGGTTTGACGACAATGGGCACATAGTCCCACTGCCCGAACCTTATCCGGGCAGCAATTTGTTCTCGCTGGCCTCAGGCGGGGCAATCTATGTGCGCGATCCACGCAACCAGTGTGACGAGCAGCAGTTGAATGGCGGCCGGTTCGTTCCGCTGACTGACAAGGACTGGGAATTGATACGGCCTTACCTCGAAGAAAACGAGCGGCTCTTTGGAATATCCGTGCAGGACCTGTTGACAGTGGATGGACGGCCGTGCGAACCGGCACAGGTCTATCGAAAAGTCGCGCCTTCGAAGAGCGTAGTCTCCGAGGCCATCGCAGATACGGATGATGTTGTTCTGGGGCAGGAGACCGCTGAGCAGGTGGCGGCAGGATAGTGCTTCGCTGTCTTAACAAGAGAAAGAACAATGGCGATAACGATCAAGAAAAGCAAAGATACCGAGGGCCTGATTCACAGGGTCGAAGAGATCTCAGGGGTGGACCTGAGCGTGTGCTATCAGTGCAAGAAGTGCACGAGCGGCTGTCCGGTTTCAAAGCTGGCCAAGTCACCCCCATCGCAGATGATCAGGCGGCTTCAGCTCAAGGCGGGCGATGAGCTCCTGGACAGCGACATCATCTGGATGTGTGTATCTTGTGAGACATGCTCTGCGCGATGTCCGATGGGCATAGACGTTGCGGCGGTGGTGGATGCCTTGCGGACTTTGGCGCTGGAGAAAAAGGCGGCGAAGCAGGAAGGTAACGTGCCGCTGTTTAACCGTGCGTTCCTGGCAACGGTGAGGCTCTTCGGGCGTACCTACGATATCGCAATGATAGCCGCCTATAAAATGGGCACGCTCAAATTCATGGCCGACACGGAAAAGTTCCCTGCAATGCTGAAAAAGGGAAAGATCGCTCTGCTGCCGCCGATGGGGGCCGATAGAAAAACGACAAGGCGAATCTTCAAAAAGGTAAAACAAAGTAAGGCGAACAAAGAATGAAATACGCATATTATCCGGGATGTTCGGCACATTCGACGGCTCGTGACATGCACGAATCCAGCGTAGCCGTGGCCGAGGCGCTCGGTATCGATCTTGTCGAGCCGGCCGGCTGGACCTGCTGCGGCGCCACGGCGGCTCACCAGACGGACCGCATCCTGGCCGCATCGCTCCCCGCCGCGACCCTGATTAAGGTTCAGGATATGGGGCTGGATATGGTGGTCAATTGTGCCGCCTGCTACAACCGGATGAAAATGGCCAACCACGAGGTATCGACCAACTCTGCCGTGCGAGATAGCGTTAGCGATGCCATCGGCCGCGATTATGACGGCTCCGTGAAGGTCCGTCACCTTATCGAGGTTCTTCTCGAAGATGTCGGACTTGATGCGATCGGAAAGGCCCTGAAGCGCTCGCTCAACGGGCTCAAGGTCGCCTGCTATTACGGCTGTTTATTGGTCCGCCCGCACGAGGTGACGAATTTCGACGACCCCGAGAACCCGACATCCCTGGATCGGCTGGTGGCCGCCATGGGCGGAGAAAGTCTGGACTGGCCTGACAAAGTGGAGTGCTGCGGCGGCGGACTCTCAATGTCGAGAACGGATGTCGTCGTGAGCCTTACCGATTCCATTGTGGGCATGGCCAAAGCCGCCGGCGCCGACTGCATAGCGGTTAGTTGTCCGATGTGCCAGATCAACCTGGATATGCGGCAGCAGGACATTGAAAAACAAACAGGCACACGCTACGACATGCCGGTTGTGTATATCACGCAACTGCTCGGCCTGTGCCTCGGTATTACGCCTGATAAACTTGGGCTTAAGAGACTTATGGTTTCTCCTGCGGCTATCGTAGAAGCCGTTGGCGGGACTGCGTGACAAGCAGCGCGACAAACAG
>Ga0209427_10008635_pt1 | contig 11451 bp, 8 predicted proteins | sample DeeMarSWOR136_30_FD_187465 | JGI IMG/M metagenome (GOLD analysis project Ga0209427, IMG submission 187465) | Marine sediment microbial communities from White Oak River estuary, North Carolina - WOR-1-36_30 (SPAdes) (version 2) | ecosystem: Environmental > Aquatic > Marine > Intertidal zone >... | reverse complement strand
GTTGCGCCAGCAGCAGTGCTCGGTAGCTATGTCCGGAAGGGATAACCGCTGAAAGCATCTAAGTGGGAAGCCCCCCCTAAGATAAGGTCTCCCGTTCATTTCTGCCTCTGGCAGAAATGACCAAAAGACTACCTGTAGATGACAGGTTTGATAGGCCATAGGTGTAAGTGCAGTAATGCATTGAGCCAAGTGGTACTAATCAGTCGAGCGACTTGGATTTCCTTCCGCCATTTCTAGGATTTAGGAAGCAGGAAGCGGGAAGCAGCACTTATGTCGTTGTTGCATCCCGCGCACAACTCCCTGCTCCCGAATTTTCCCGGTGGCTATACCGATGGGGAAACACCTCTTCCCATTCCGAACAGAGAAGTTAAGCCCATCAGGGCCGATGGTACTGTACTGGTGACGGTATGGAAGAGTAGGTCGCTGCCGGGTCTTTTTTTGTGAACCTTTTTGGTTCACACTGATTACGGTGATAAACAGATAGATTACAGTGATTCTTTCATCTACTCACGCTTACCCCCTTGCCATTTGGTCAAACGCATTAAGATCATACAGATTGCCTCTTTCCAGGACTAAAACTATATATATAATTGACGAGGACTTGCTTGGTTATTATTATATAACCCAGTAATGGAATAAATAGAGTATTAAGATGAGGACTAGTGAATTCAAGAAATATCTTCATGGACAAATAAAAAGGCATGGAGATTCGCAGAACAAAGGCATAAGGCTTGTCATAGATGTGCTGACAACCAGCCTTATTGACTTAGAGATCTTTAACTTACTGGGAACAGATAGACTCTCCCACGTGAAACACTTTGCTCAAGCGGACTATGTTTATTTCAAACACTTTAAGCGCTGTTGCCTGATTGATCTTTGGTCAGTAGCAGAAATTAGAATCCGAGAAATCGCCGCAGAGAGAAGATTGCGGATTAAAGGACGAAGTGAAAAAGTTAAGGAGCTAATTGCGGAAGCATATAATGTAATTAGAAGCAACCGGGCAAAGATGCTGTTAAAACGAGCTGAACGTAAATTAGGGGGTAAGTTCATTGAATTCCCTAGTTATTTATCTGCGGTATTGAGAAGATCTGAATTCGGTACGGAAGAAACAACAGATTGGAGAAAATTTTTTGACATCTTCAGAATAATGAGAAATTCAGTGCACAACAATTTTACTTGCACAGAAACATGTTCCTTACAATGTCGAGGATATAGCAAGGACTTTACTGAAGGACAGCCTGTAGTAGTTCAGTTTGAGGACTTACAAGAAATTATTAAAAGACTGCTTGAGTTTTTAGAGAAGTCAAATCGTAGATTAGGAGCAGGGTAGAGCTGTTTCTACTTTAAAATGTGTCGTCTTTTTCTTCTTCTTTGTAACTGATCTTGTACATATCAGAACGTCGGTCGAGCCAGGTGAGAACGCTACCTTCTCCGCGATGTTTCTTAAGTAGCTTTAAGTCAAGATCTTGAAAAATAACTGTTTCAATATTTGGCGCACATTCTGCTGCTATGCCATCACGCTGGAAAGGTATGTCGCTCGGCGTGAGAATCGCTGATTGGGCATAGTGGATATCGAGGTTTGGAACTGCAGGTAGGTTGCCCACACAGCCAGCGATGACGACATAGATGCCATTCTCAATGCAGCGTGCATGCGCACAGTAACGAATTCTCATATACGCCCTACGTTCATCCGTGTTAAACGGTACGAAAAGCATGTTTGCCCCCTTTCGCACCGCGATACGTGCCAGTTCAGGAAATTCAATATCGTAGCACACCAGAATTGCTACTTTGCCCTTATCTGTGTCGAAAACCTCTATCTTACTACCAGGTTTGACGCCCCACCACCGTCGCTCACCCGGCGTTATGTGTATCTTGTACTGCTTTCCGATGGCTCCGTTGCGACTGAAGTGATACGCTATGTTGTATAGGTTATCATTCTCGATCGTGAGGTGGGACCCACCGATGATGTTGATGTTGTATTTTATCGCGAGCGCAGTAAAAAGCTCGAGGTAACGAGGTGTAAAATCAGAAAGTGCACGCATGGCTTTTGCCGGTCGCTTAATGTGTAAGAAAGAGAGGAGTTGTGTTGTAAACATCTCAGGGAATACGATGAAATCGCATTTATACTCAGATGCTACATCAACGAAGTACCTGCAGTGGTCTGCAAAGTCATCAAAACTCTTAATCATACGCATCCGATACTGGACGGCGCATACGCGAACATAAGATGGTGCCAACTCAGCCGCTGGTCCTGGTGCGTAGTCAATATTGATCCATTCCAAAAATGTTGCGTAGCCTCTTGATTCTTCGTCACTCGGAAGGTAGTCTGCTGTGAGCCTCTTAAGGACAAAGCCATTGGCGAGCTGGGCGGTCAGCACAGGGTCATAAATGATTTTGTCGAGTACCTTCTCCACATACCTGCGGGCAGACATCTTGGCAGCATGTTTGTGATAGCCAGGTATGCGGCCGCCAAGAATAATCCTCCTGAGGTTGAGTTTGCGAGCGAGTTTTTTGCGTTGATTGTACAGTCTGCGACTCAATTTGTGGCCCCTGAATTCAGGATCGACCATAATCTCTATGCCATAGAGTGTATCACCGTGTGGGTCATGGGTTGTTGCATATCCCTGGCCAGTGATATCCCGCCAGGTATGTGTTTCGTGATACTCATCGAGATCAACAATAAGGCTACAGCACGAAGCAATGACGGTTTTGTTCAATACAATGCACAGTTGACCTTCTGGAAAAATGGTGACAAGGCTATCAAACTGCTCTCGTGTCCACGTTTTCATTCCAGGAAAGCATTTCATCTGCAAGTTAACTACTGCGTCGTAGTCTTCTTTTGTGAGGTTTCGAAGCTTGATTCTTTTTTCGAATTTTTTTGTTTCGAGATTTTCAGCCATACATGATTATAATTTACAATTGACAAAAGGTCAAGATGTTAATGCTCATGACGGAAAAAGCTGAACGTCAGGAAGGTTGATACCAAATAGAGGGCACTGGTTGTGAAAAAGGGTATGGAGTAGGAAAAACTTTCAATGAGCGCACCACCTATGCTCGCACTTGCACCCCACCCAGCAGTGAAGGCGATAGTGAGTAGCGCGTTGGTAAGGGGCTGCTCATCGTGACTTACCTTTTCCATGGCAAAATTTACATAGAGAGGCTGTGCCATGTTCATCAATGCTGCCCTCATGAAGAATGCAAATACTGCAAGATAAAGGTTGTGCATGATTCCTAATATAATCAAGAAGGGAATTGAAAACAGTTGAGAAAATACTATTGTTCTGATTTTTCCTCTTCTTTCTGCAATCATTGGAGCTATGAGGAGTCCTGTAATCATGAGGAGCTGTTGTATGCTGTAGAAGATGCCGATCAGGTTCGTGGGGGTCTGGAAAATGTCCTTAAAATAGAGATTGAAAAATGGAATGCTGAGACCTGCACCAATGCCGACGATAAGATTGGGCAAGAAGAGCTTCAGTATTATGAGTCGGCTGGTGCTGATTTTCATTCTTACGAGTGGGGTGGGCGGAGGTTTTTCCTTTATCATGAGGAATGGAATGAGCGAGACGAGCACAAATACACTCACTATAAAGAGTGTGTAACGGTACGTGATGTATGGCGTGAGCCCATATGTCTCTATCACGCCAGGCAGAAAGCCGCCGAGCACATTACCAATTACCCCCGCCACGAGCATACATGCAAACTGCATGCTGAAAAGATATGGTCGCTCTTTTGGGGTGCTATTTCTCATAAAAAAGGGTGCGGCAGCGACCCTGAAGAAGACCGAGGCACAGCCAGCCATAACACCGCTCGCGAGAATGATATTGTACTGTGATGCGGTCACCTGAACGAGATACGAAAACATTGCAATGGGTGTTGCTGCTATGAGAATACGCTTGATAGGAAATCTTCTGATGATGATTGAGGCAGGAATTGCCATAATCACAGTACCGAGAGTCGTCGCTGAAATAATATTTCCTATTTTTCCCTCAAGAAATCCAAATTCCTTGAGGTAGAGGTTAAAGAGGAGCATAAATCCTGAAAACCCCATTCCCATGAAAAATGTACCGATGAGAAAGAGACGGGCATTCAGGGAGAATAAGCGCAGATTATATACATAGTGGAAAAATGCCTTTGTAAATCTTTGCTGGATTGGAAATGATGTAATCTGCAAAATGCGCTCAGCTGGCTTGGTATGTGGGCTTGCCGGGTCTGTCTATTTCCTCAAAGTTTTCTCATCACAATTTCTGCAACCCTTTTTCCGGAGAGGAGCATCCCTCCGAATATAGGACCCATGCGTGGACCACCAAAGACTGCATTTGCCGCCATGCCGCAGACATACAGATGAGGATAAACTTCTTTCGTGTTCTCGAGGGTTAACTGTTCAGCGACCTCTGCCCACATTGATTTTTCACCTTCTATCTTTCCAGAGGGTGTCAGCAATTTCCCACCGCTTTTCCGTGCTACAATCTGAGTGATTTCGCATGGGTGGCCAGTGGCATCGATGACGATCTTTGATTTACATGCTATTGGGTCGATATGGAGTTTTGCTATTTCAACTGCTGACCAATTTATTACAACTCCTGTAATGCAGTTTTCGCGAATCAGCACATCTTCGATTGAGAAAAGGTTGAATATCATCAATCCTGCTTTTAATGCCTTATCAGTGAGACATGCCGTCGCTTCAAGGGAACCGGCGACGAAATAACGTGATTGGTACTTCTGAAAGGTAATACCGAATTCGTCAAGGATTTCTTTACCCTCATCCTGAACTACAATCTTATTAAACATTATTCCGCCGCCAGGCATACCACCACCAACTTTTAACCCCCTCTCAAAGAGTATTGTTTTGTAGCCAGCTTTCGCCAAATAGTAGCCTGCGCAGAGTCCTGAAGGTCCAGCACCACCTATTATGACATCGCTCTCTGTCGCGGCAAGTAGATCTTTTAGATACGATTCAATTATTGCCTTTGAAATGGTGGTTTCTTCAATCATCGAAAAAGTCCAAACTTTGCTCCGAAGGTGAGACGGAAAATAAACTCAGAATCACCGTAACCGGGGTCTATGATAATTATTCCTGGTTCGAGGAAAAGATTAGCGCCTCGAGCATAGCTATAATCAAACCCCATCCCACCGCTCATTAAGAAACTTGCATCGCCATCGGCAGTGAGCCCAAAGCCAGCATGAATATAGGGTTGCATTCCTCTCATTGGTAAATAAATTAGGGCATCGAGATGTCCGCCATAATACCAGTAGCCCTGGTTTAACGTGAACCGCGTGCCACCATCGCCAAAACTTATTTCGGTTACACCAAACCTTACGGCAAGATTTCTAAATGGATTAAAGAGGATGTCTGCGCCAATGCCGAATCTTGTTAAATCACCAAGATACAGGCTTGCCTTTGGTCCGAATTCAACCAATGGCCTTTTTCGAATCTGAGCTTCTGCAGATGATACAGTAAGCAGAACCGTAAGAATCAGAAGAATTTTTTTCATCCTTGCCTCCTTTTTGTTTATTATTGTATATAGATAATTTATAATTGCAAGAGGTATCTCTGTCTTGAAAGAATATTTAAGGTATTCAGGTCAATGGGTAATATTTGATGTGTGTACTAAGAGTTATTTTTTGATTATAGTTTTTAAGTAGGCTATCGCCTTAGAGATTTTATGTGGATCTCCACCGCCTCCTTCTGCCATATGTGGTCTTCCTCCACCCCCACCACCAATGATTTGACTCACCTCTTTGATGAGCTTGTTTGCAGGGTATGTTTTGACGAGGTCCTGACCAACAAAGATTAAGTAATTTACTTTGCCTTTTGTCTCGTTGTAGAGAATACCTATTGAATCCTTTTTTCGTTCTCGAATGGAGTCGGCGATCATTCTCATTGTCTCTAAGTCATATGCATCATACTTTTTTGAAATAATTGCTGCTTTTTTACTTTTTATTTCTGCCAACAACTCATGTGCCTCGATGCGGGCTAATCGAGCATTATTTTCTTGATTAATCTTCTCAAGTTCTTTGAGTCTCTCCTGGAAATCATACGCCTTTTTGATTAACTCTCTATCAGCACCAAAGATATTGGAGATTTCTTTCACGGCGTGGAAGTTCTTCCTGAATTCTTCAAATAACCTAAAACCAACTAGTGCCTCCACCCTTCTTATACCAGCAGCAGCAGCTTCCTGGGATGAGATTTTGAATGATCCAATCTCACCCGTATAATCAAGGTGAATGCCTCCACAAAGCTCAATTGAGAAGTCGCCAATTTTGACGACACGTACTTCATCGCCGTACTTTTCGCCAAAGATTGCCATCGCACCAAGTCTTTTCGCCTCGTCTAATGTAGTGGAAAACTTTTCGACTTGGACATTTTCTAGAATTTTTTTATTGACGAGGTCTTCAATCGCCTCAATCTCATCATCGGTGAGAGGTCTAAAATGAGTGAAATCAAATCGGAATCTGCCAGGTTCGACAAAAGAACCCTCTTGACGGGCGTGCTCGCCTAAGGTTTTTCTCAATGCGGCATGGAGCAGATGTGTGGCAGTGTGTGCCCGCGCGCTCTCTTTACGCTTTGTTATGTCAACTACCGCATGTACCATGCCTGGAGTGAATTTTCCTGACAGAAGCTTACAGTGACACACGATCATTCCTTGATACCAATAGGTGTCTTGGACATCAAGTTTAAATCCCTTGCTCACAATCTTACCCCTATCTCCAACCTGACCACCAGCCTCAGCATAAAAGGGTGATTCTTTGAGTACCAATTCGATTATGTTATCGTGTGCATTGTATCTCACGATCTCGGTTTCAACCTCATGCCTTTCATAGCCGATAAAAGTGCCCGCGCCCTCTTTTAAGATCTTCCACTCCCCTTTCGGAATAAATTTTGCCTTTGCCTTGGATATCTCTCGGGTCTCGTTGAGTATTTCCAAGAACCCTCTTGCGTCTACCTCTATATTCTTCTCTTTTGCCAGTTCTTGGGTTAATTCGACAGGGAATCCATAGGTGTCGTAAAGCTTAAAGGCATCCTCTGCCGAAATGGCATGTTTCTTTTTATAGATTTCTTCAAATTGGAGTAACCCCTTTTCCAGGGTAGCGAGGAACCTCTCTTCTTCTGATTTTATAACAAGAGTTATTTCTTCTCGTCGTTCCAGCAAATCTGAGTAGATATTGTGATACATCTGAATTACTCGAGAGGCTAATTTGTACAGGAAGGCACCTTCGATGCCTAAATCTCGACAGAGGCGAACTGCTCTTCGTAAGATTCTGCGTAAGACATAGCCGCGTTCCTCGTTAGAGGGGATTATTCCATCGCCGATTGCAAAGACGAGGGCTCTAATATGGTCGGCAATGACATTTATTGATATATCAGTAGAAGGATCTTTACCATACAGGATCTTGGAGAGTTTTACGAGCTCTTCGATAATAGGATAAAAGAGATCGGTCAGAAAATTTGAGTCCTTGTGTTGGATGACAGAGATGAGTCTCTCAAAACCCATACCAGTATCAACACCGCGATTCTTCAATGGTAATCGTTCACCAGATATTGTTTGGTTGAACTGGGGAAAGACGAGATTCCATATTTCTGGATACCGGTCGCAGTCACACCCTGGAGCGCATGTTTTTTTACCGCAAGAGAATTTATCGCCCAAGTCATAGAAGATCTCTGAACACGGCCCACAGGGACCTGAGTTACCTGCCGGACCCCAGAAGTTATCTTCTTCACCGAATCTGTAGATTCTCTCTTTTTTTAATTCGATCTTCTTGTGCCAGATAGCATATGCCTCATCATCGCCTTCAAAGATAGAAACATATAATCTTTCTTTATCAATTGATAAGACTCCAGTCAGATATTCCCAAGCCCAAATAATTGCCTCTTCTTTGAAATAATCACCAAATGAGAAATTACCAAGCATCTCAAAAAAGGTATGGTGACGCCTTGTTTTCCCAACGTTATCCAAGTCCGATGTTCTCAAGCATTTTTGAATACTTGCGGCGCGCCGATAGGGAAGGGCTCGAGACCCTGTCCAGAGCGGTTTAAACTGAACCATCCCAGCACTCGTAAACAAGAGACTCGGATCATCGCGGGGTATCAAGGACATCGATGGCACAACTGCATGTTCTCTTTCTTTAAAAAAATCTAAAAAGCTCTTTCGCAATTCATCACTCTTCATAACAGACACCGATCAATATTCATTAATGACATCATAAATTATGTCCGGCGTAAATCCATGATACAGTAATCGGCGTATCATCTTTTGCCGTTCCTTTGGTTTAGTTTTGTCAAAGTGACTGAGCTTTTTCTCGATAAAGCGCATAATCAATGTACGCTCGTCGCGGGTTTCTATTAATTCAAGAATAATGTCTTTTGCGATGCCATGCTTGAGCAACTCGCGGACAATGAATTTGTTGCCTTTTGGTTTTAATGTGGTGTAATCGCCTATGAATGCTTGTACGAATTGCTCGTCATTGAGGGTGTTGTCGGCTCTCAGTTCCTCGATGACATCATCAACGAGAGGTGCGTCAAAGCCTATGCTGATCAGTCTTTTTCGCAATTCCCTGATAGATCGTTGACGAAAGTGTAGTATCTTAAATGCCCGATTTCTGATTTTCTCTTTTTCTTCTTGCAGGAGTATGTCCTTTATCTCGGTTTCGCTGATTTCGTCACCCTCTTTCAGGTCGTGTTTTAATGCGAGCTCTTTGGTTAGGCCAAACCTGAACTCACCATCGATGTAGATTGAACAGCGGTTTTTATTCTTTTTTTGTGGTTCTACCTTGCTTATCTTCACTCTGTTTAGGTTTTGGAAGATTCAATTCCTCTCTGATTCTTTCTTCAATCTTTTTTGCGATATCTTGATTTTCTTTAAAAAATTCTATTACAGCCTCCCTCCCCTGGCCAATGCGTTCGTCGCCGAATGAGTACCACGAGCCTGCTTTCTGTAATATCTTATGGTCGATGCCGAGGTCTACCAGTTCGCCGTACTTAGATATTCCTTCTCCGTATATAATATCGAATTCTGCTCTTTTGAATGGCGGTGCCAATTTATTCTTAACCACCTTAACCTTTGTTCTTGAGCCAATTATCGCGTCGCCCCTCTTGATTGAGGCAATCCTCCTGATGTCAACACGCACTGATGCATGAAACTTTAGTGCCAACCCGCCGGGTGTAGTCTCAGGAGAGCCATACATAACGCCAATCTTATGCCGGATCTGATTGATAAATACAGCGCAGGTCTTTGACTTACTGATGACGCCCGTGAGTTTTCTCAATGCCTGGGACATGAGTCGGGCAATTAAGCCAACCTGCAATTCGCCCATCTCTCCAGCAATCTCTGCCTTGGGAACAAGCGCTGCCACAGAGTCCACCACTACTATATCTACACCACCTGACCGGGTTAGGATTTCAGCAATTTCTAATGCCTGCTCACCGGAATCGGGTTGCGAGATGAGGAGATCATTTAAATTGATACCTAAGTTCTGTGCATAGTTAGGATCAAAGGCGTGTTCTGCATCGATAAACATCGCAGTACCCCCAGCCTTCTGCGCCTGGGCAATCGCCTCAAGGCCGAGCGTTGTTTTACCACCTGCCTCGGGTCCGTATATCTCGACAACCCGACCGCGTGGAAAACCTCCGATACCGAGTGCACTATCAAGACCGAGTGAGCCAGTAGGTATGACATCAACCTCCACCTTTGCACTTTTTTCACCGAGACGCATGATTGAACCTTTACCGAACTGTTTTTCAATTTGACTGATAGCTACATTGAGTACTTTTTCCTTATCGTCTTTGCCCATATTCCTCCTTCCACATATCTTATTGATATTTAGTATCGAGTCAAGGGGAAAGGGCGGTCCTCCTAAAGAGAAAATTAATTCCTCAATAGGAGGCTAGCATTATTATTTCTTTTTGATCCCGTCTGGAGGTTACTATAGAAACATTTGGGTGATTAAGAAGGCGCCAATTCCTGCTCTTTTTACTTTAACAATATGAGCTTTTGTGTTTTCCTCACGGTACTGAAATCGCCTAGGCGATGTGCGACCATCTGTACAAAATAAACACCAGACGAGACACTATCACCACTCTCATTATCGCCATGCCAGGTTATGGAACTGGTTGTCTGCATGTCCTTGAATTGCTTAACCAGTCTTCCTGATGCATCAAAGATGGTGAGACGCACATCACTCTGTTCGTTTGTGTTTCCGAAGGATATGGTAAATGCGTTCCGCCCGATCGATGGAGCGATTCTCAGAGTGAGACCCTGCGCATTGGATTGTGACATTTCCGCAACTCCCACAGGTGATACCCTTATGTCTGCGGTCATCGTGTCACCAGAATCGCTTATGTTTTCAACGGCAACATAGGTGGTGTTAAACTGATAATCCTTCGAGTCTGGTATTGTGGTGTCATTAAATGCCCTGTTATCTGAACTTCCTGGATAGGGATCGCCATTATTCCCTGGATTTATATCCTGCTCAAGCTGCCAGAGGCCGTCAGCCTGCTCAACTGCCACGAGGTAGTTGCCGTGCGTTGTGTAGCCTGGATACCATTGGTTATCATTACCACTCTGCGTCTCATCGACGTGATAGATCAGCAACCCATACCCGGGAAGATGGTCGTCAAAACCCATCTGCTGGCGATTTTCGACCACGAAAAACTGCTGCCCAGGCGCTCCATTTGTCCATAGTTTGTAGATCACCGGATTGTCTTCAACCCTCGGGAATATGACACCAGCCTGATTAGAAGTCGGTATTTGGGGTGTAGCAAATCCAGCCTGGATTTTACACCAGGCATCGAGGTGTGCAGGTCGTGTTCCGCCAGGGCTGCCGTTCCAACTGCCGCCCGCCATTAATGACCACCTGCCGACACCGTATGAATCGTAGTCATAGTCATAGAGATCCGGCAAGCCAAACACAGCGTGTCCTGCCTCGTGACAGAATACACCAATTCTTCCGTTTTCTGGTTCAGTGGAGTAATTATAGGCGTAGACACTGTCAACATAAGGAACATTATGCGTAACCCATGCATGAGACCATATGTCATCAGGGTCTCCTGTCTGTTCAGCCCCTGGCCCGGCATGGACTATGAAGAGGGCATCGACGACGCCATTAGTGTCATTATCAAACTCTGAGAAATCTACCAGTGAATCTGCCGCCCATACGGCATCTTCAGCCATTCTCTGGGCATTCTGGGGATAAGAGCCGAATCCATACTCCCCATTTGCATAATATGCATAGGTCTGTGGCATCCTCAACCACCCTACCACAGTCATTACAAGATCAATATTACTGTAACTGTTCTCCAGAAAGAAATCACGGAATGAACCCGTGGCATAGGTTCCGAGAGAAGATAGGAGTGAATCATAATGAGCGGGTAGTGTCGTTGCCACATTGTCATCGAAGTCAACGAGTATGGCAATAGCCTTGAGCGTTACCTTCTCACCCCGCTCAGAGCGAACA
>Ga0209427_10008634_pt1 | contig 11452 bp, 10 predicted proteins | sample DeeMarSWOR136_30_FD_187465 | JGI IMG/M metagenome (GOLD analysis project Ga0209427, IMG submission 187465) | Marine sediment microbial communities from White Oak River estuary, North Carolina - WOR-1-36_30 (SPAdes) (version 2) | ecosystem: Environmental > Aquatic > Marine > Intertidal zone >... | reverse complement strand
ATATTATATTATTATTTAAAGTGCTCATTATATTATACTTTAGTTATCAATTATAAAACTAATAAAAATGAAATTATACATTATCTACGAAATATTTAAATATCAAAAGATAACAATTAGACTTACTAAAAATTCTAAAAAAATAATATAAATAATTAGGTGAAATTACAATTCCCGTTTATAAAAGTATTCAGCTTGTAGCAACAAGCGATAAAAACTGGGCAGACGCAGTTAGAGCTGCATTTGATGAAGCTAAGAAATCCCTCCGAGGGATAAGAAATATCCAAATTATCGAAAGCGATGTCAAAGTAAAGGAAGATCAAGATAAGTTAATATATAGAGTCCGTGTACAAATAAATTTTCAGATCGAGCGGTAATAATCCTGAAAATCCCAATCAATTAAATTTTTTTTCTAATTTTTTTATATGTCAATTAATTTTAATTTATTAATATTAAAGCATTTGCTTATTTTGAAAATTAATTTTAAATATCATTTTAATTTAGAATTAAATTATAAAATTCTTGAATTGATGTTATACAATGGAGTTCTTTGAAACTTTTAGCGGATATATAATTGCGGGCATAATAACAATCATTATTTTCATAATATGTTGTATTTTACATAACAAATTTATGAAGGACTAAGAATTATGTTTTTTTTGAAAATTTCATATACTTAAATCTTCTAAGGATTTTAATAATTTTGGTAAGTTAGATTTATTTAAATTTAGGTAATCCCCATCAAGTTCACATTGAAAGCTTTTTCCCCAAGAAATTAAGAGTTCTAGCAATTTTGACTTATCTATTCCAAGTAATTCTTGGATCATACCAATCTGAATCCTTTTAGACATGCTTAATAAGGATTTTAGCTGCTCAATATTATAATTTTTTATCTTTTCTTTCGATTGATTCTTTTTTAATCCTTCTAACTTTTGTTCAATATCTCTTACAGCTTGAAAAGCATATCCATATTTTGGATCAATTTCTAATGCTTTTTGATAATAATCTTGAGCTTTTTTGAAATCCTCTTTAGTTTCATATATTAATCCTATATTATAATAACAATGCTTATAATCAGGTTTTATTTCAAGAGCTTTATTGCAAGAATCCAGTGCTTCATCAAATCTCTCCATTTCAAAATATGCAATACCTAGATTATAGTGTGCCCTATAATCAGAGGGATCAATTTCAATAATTCTTTTAAAGCACTGAGCGGCTTTAAAATGTTCCATCTCAAATTCATCATTAAGATGCCCTCCGTAAGCAAATAATACTTCTTTAAGCGCTTTTTTTACTTTTTCTGATTTAGGGTAATCTTTATATAAAGCTTCTAATATTTTTACAGATTCTTCATATTTTTTTCGATCTTTGAATATTAATGCTTCTTCGAGAAGTTTATTGAAATCTGACAAAATATTTCCTATTTTATTAATTAATTTTATTCTGATTGAATGAACTAATGAAATTGTTATATAACATTCTCATACCAAAAATTTTTTGATTTTTTAATACCTAACTTCATGAAGACACTCCTTAAAGCGCCATCCGAATCGGGACAGATATAAAAAACCTTATCTAGCTTAAGAGTTTTCTTAATATACAATTGAAGTTCTCGGATAATCATCTCTTCTATTCCCTTCTTGTAGGAATCTTCTTTTTTGGTTAAAATTTGGTGGATTACAGCACGATCATTCCCTAAATAGTCTCGAAATGAGGTATACGTTCCCCATCCTACAATTTTTCCATCTTCTTTAGCGACAATCATAGAATTTCTATATTGAAGATCTAGCACTCTTTTGTTTAGTTCTTGTTCAAATTTTTGCCAATGAGAAAAAAAAAATGATTTATTTTCAATAAAATCTTCAAAAATTTTCTTAAGAGCGTCTTTATCTAATCTTGGGTCATATCTATCAATAATTATCATAATAACTTCACATTTTTAGAGCTTCTTTTTATATTGAGTATTACAATAATTAGTTTAATGATTAATGATATTATAAGATTTTTTTCTTTTCAATTTTAATTATTCTTTAATAAAAATCCTTTTTTAAAACTTAGAATAATAAGATGTGATACAAATGAGTCATAAAAGAAAAAAATCAACCGCAAATACTACTAACCTCTCTATTCCCTTTAAAAAGATAAAGAAAGAAGCTATTCTTCCTTATCCTTCAAAACAAGGAGATGCAGGTGCTGATGCACGCATATTTGGATTTAAAAAGATTATTCAAAAAGAAGGAAAAAGGGAATTGGCAGAAATTGAATCAGATACTTATATATTAAAGCCTTTGGAGAGGATTGGATGCCCTTTAGGCTTCTCAACGGCGATTCCCGAAGGATACTATTTCAAAGTAGTACCTCGAAGCGGATTAGCTTTATGGGAAGGCTTATCGATCTTAAATAGCCCAGGTACAATAGATGCAGGGTATAGAGATGAATGGATGGCTATTGTAGTAAATCTCTCAAATAGAGATGTCACGTTAAAAAAAGGGGAACGTATATGTCAAATAATTTTAGGAAAATTGTATGATTACGAAGTTATTGAGACTGAAATTTTGCCAGATTCGGACCGAGGTTTAGGGGGTTTTGGTTCTACCGGAAAAAAATAGGTAACTAATGTTATATTTAAAATTAAATTTAAACAAAATTCAAATGGTTTGCTTAATTAAAATATCTCATTCTTTTCATAAATTATTAATTTAAAATATTTCGGTTGAAGATTTGACCAATATTGATAATAAAATCCCATTTAAAGATCACTTTCTATACTCAATTTTGAATCCAAAAAGTATTGCTGTTTTTGGTGCGAATAATAACTTATTAACTACTATGGGATCCATGCAACTTCGTAATATTATTGCGGGTGGTGGATTTACTAATAATATATATCCTATTCATCCTCGTTTGGAGGAAGTACAAGGATTGAAAGCATATAAATCTGTTTTAAATTTACCTGTTACTCCTGATTTAGCTTTTTTGATCTTACCAACTAAAGCGATTCCACAAGTAATGGAAGAATGTGGCCAAAAGGGAATTAAAAATCTTTTAATTACTTCTGGTGGATTCCGGGAAAGTGGATCTGATGGAATTAATTTATCAAATAAGATTGATCATATAGCAAAGAGCTATAATATACGCTTTATTGGACCGAATTGTTTGGGGATTTATAATGGTTGGTATGGCTATCCTGAAAAAAAATCAGCCTTTTTCAATACTTTTTGGCCGTATGCTATTCCAGAAAGAGGAAATATATCAATTATTAGTCAATCTGGAACTGTAGCAGCTCAAACTTTTTGGCATGCGAAAGATATGGGGGTAAAGATCAGTAAATCTGTTTCGGTGGGAAATGAAAGGAATATAGATATAGTAAATTTATTAGAGTATTTTAAGGAAGATCCTCAAACAGAAGTAATTGGACTTTATATAGAAGAAATTAAACGAGGAAAGGAATTTATTAACATTGTTAAAAAGATTATACCAGAGAAACCAATAGTGGCAATTTACGCAGGTGGCACAAGAGCAGCAACAAGATCGATAATGAGTCATACTGGATCAATCGGTGGTAACCAAAAAATCTATGATGCTGTATTCAAAGAAACTGGGATTATTTCTACTGATTCAATTATGGACTTTTTATATTATCTTAGAACATTCTCATTTGCTCAAAAATACAATGTTTTCCCTAAAGGAAAGAGGGTTGCTATTGTCACAGACTCTGGAGGAAGTGGGAGTATGATGGCGAAAACGTCAGAATTATACGGATTAGAAGTACCAGAATTTTCTGAAGAATTATCTGTACAAATTTCAGATTTAATCCCCCCTACAGCAAGTGCGGTCAATCCGATTGATGTGACGTTCGATGTGAATTTTATCAATCTATTTTACAAATTTCCAAAAATATTAATGAAATCGGGAGAAGTTAATTCTATAATCGTTTATGGTGTTTTTGATTTTGATGATGTCCTTAAGACTATGGAACTATCCGGAATGCGTATCGATGATTCAATGAAAAGTATTAAAGTTATGATTGATAATGCGGTACTAAAACCAATTAAACGTTTAATGAGAAAATATTCTGTTCCTGTATTTTATGCAGGACCTTTTCCTTATAGATATCCTTGGTTCCAAAAATTTAACTCATATAATGTTCCTATTTTTGAATTATGGGATCATCCCACTAAATGTTTATCAATTCTTAGCCAATATTCAGATTTTCGTAAAAAATTGACTAATTAAAACTAAATGCTATATTATAGAGTAAAAAAAAATTCATATTAGCTAATTAATTTACCAAATCAATTATACATAATTTTTTGATTTTTAGAAAATTGACTGAAATTAATGAATCTCGGTTAAAAAATCATTTTTTATATCCGTTTTTAAACCCAAGAAGCATTGCTGTTTTTGGGGCAAATAATGAATTTTTATCTACAATGGGTGCGATGCAACTACGGAATATTATTTTTGGGGGATTTTTTACAGATAAAATTTATCCTCTTCATCCAAGACTAGATGAAATTCAGGGTTTAAAAGCATATAAAAGTGTGTTGGACTTGCCTGAAATTCCGGATTTAGCTCTACTTATCTTGCCTACTAAAGTAGTACCTGAAGTTATGGAAAATTGTGGTCAGAAAGGTATAAAAAATTTGATCATAACTTCAGGAGGCTTTAAAGAAATAGGAGAAGAAGGGAAAATTCTTTCTGACAAAATTAATGGAATCGCTAAAAACTATGAAATGAGATTTATTGGTCCTAATTGCCTTGGGATATATAATGGATGGTTCCAAGGTGAAAAAGAAAATTCGAATTTTAACACTATGTGGATTTATGAAACTCCAGAAAGAGGAACTATTTCAATTATCGCTCAATCAGGAACCGTAGCATCGCATTTATTTTGGTATTGTAATAAAATAGGTGTGAAAATAGGTAAATCATTTTCAACTGGTAATGAAAATAATATTGATGTTGTAGACATATTGGAATATCTTAAAGAAGATCCACAAACTTCCGTTATAGGATTATATATAGAAGAAATCAAAAGAGGGAAAGAATTTTTAGATGTTGTAAAAAAAATAGTGCCAAATAAACCTATAATAGCGATTTATGCAGGTGGAACAGATGCAGCAACTAGATCAATTATGGGACATACGGGATCTATCTCAGGTGATGATAAAATTTATGAAACAGTATTTAAAGAAACCGGGATTATTTCTACTTTCCAAATTAAAGAATTTCTTTATTATTTAAGAGTGTTTTCATATGATATTATCCCAAAGGGAAGAAGAATGGGTATAATTACTGACTCGGGGGGATGTGGTGCTATGATGGCTAAAGCTGCTGAGAAGCTTGGATTAATTATTCCAGAATTTTCAGAGCAACTTAAGATAAAGTTAAAAAAATACATCCCTTCTATCGCTAATATCGATAATCCACTGGATTTAACTTTTCAATTTAATCAATATAACTTATATATAAAAATCCCTAAATTATTAATTAATTCCGGAGAAATAGATGGAATTATAATTTATGCTGTTTTTGGATTTGAGGAAATATTGAATGTTATAAAAGCCTCTGGTGGTAAATCATATGAAGAGTTTGATATTTCAAATGAAATAATGAGGGGAATTTATCTAAAACCAATTCAAAAACTTGTAAAAAAAACAAGAATCCCCGTTTTTTATATTGGTCCTCAGGGATATTCAAATCCATGGATTAAAGAATTTATCAAAGCTAATATCCCTATATTCGACTTATGGGATATGCCTATTAAATGTTTTTCAGTCTTAGCTCAATATTCAGAATATAAAAAAAAATAATTAAAGCAGATTTAAAAATTTTCTAAAAAGAAAAATTTAAAATTTTAAACTTTATAATATTTTAAGACAATAGAACGAACATATAGAATAAAATAAATAATATTTTATTGACAATCATTTACTCTTAATAGAATATGAATTATTTAAAAAGTCAAATCTTAATAATAATTTTTGAGAAAAAAATAGAAATTTGAAAATCGAGAACAAGAACACCAAGGAAAAAGAAAATTCAAATGATTATTTTAAACAACTCTTTGAAGAATCACCAATTTCAATAACTCTCTTAGATTTAGAGGGCCAAATTGTTGAAGTTAATTCAGCAACAGTAGAATTTTCTGGAATAAAGAGAGAAGACTTAATTGGTAAAAATTTTTCCAATCTTTTTGTAATTCCCCAGGATAATATGGAAGAGATGAATAAGATATTTAAAACGATACTTAAAGGGGATATTTATGGGCCCAAAGATATTCAGATTTATAATAGAAATAAAAAACTAACTTGGATAAATGTTGTAGGATCTTTAGTTAAAGTAGAGAAAGAGTTGCTAATTCAGGTATTAAGTCAAGATGTTAGTTCAAGAAAAAAATTGGAGGAAAAATTAGAAAAATCTGAAGTAAAGTATCGTCTTATCACAGAAAACGTGAATGATTTAATTACTGTTGTCGATAGTAAACTGAAGATTGAATATATCAATCAGGAAGTACATAAAAAAATAATGGGATACGAAAATTCCGATGTTTTAGGTACCAAAGCTATGGAGTTAATCCATCCCGAAGATCAAGAAAAAGTCTTAAAGGCTTTTAAGGAATCTCTTGAGAAAGGTGAAGGTTTTGTCGATGCAAGAGTTAAGCATAAAGATGGACATTATGTGTGGACTGAAACAAGTGGAAAAACGTTTATTGATATCGATAAAAAACCCAAATATCTCTTAGTTTCTAGAGATATTACAGAACGTATGAAAGCTGCTCAAAAACTTAAAGAAACAAAAGAGAAATATAGAAATTTAGCAGACTCATTACCCGAAGTTATATTTGAAGTCGATTTAGATTACAATTTAACTTATACAAATTCAATCGCAACAAAAAAATTTGGATATACTCATGAAGATTTTAAGAAAGGGTTAAAAGTATATGATTTTTTAGCCCCAGAGGATAAAGAATTTGTTTTAGAAAGGTTGAACCTTTTATTTAAAGGAAAATACGTAGATCCCTTAATTGTACAGCTAAAGAGAAAAGATGGAACATTTTTTTATGCTAGCATTTATGCAACTCGAATTTTTAAAGCGGGAAAAGTTGTGGGAGTAAGAAGCATTATTCATGATATCTCAGAAATGAAAAATGCTCAAGAAAAGATAAAAGAATCAGAAGAAAAATTTCGAACTATAGCCGAACAATCATTAATGGGTATTTGTATAATTCAAGATGAAATTATAAAATATATTAATCATACTCTTGCTAAACTACTAGGATATACCGAAGATGAGATTTTAAAATGGAAACCAGGTGAATTTTTTAAAACTATACATCCAGAAGATAAAAGAAAAATAATTGAACTTGCTACTAAAAAAGAGGAGGAATTTGAAGATGGAATACGATATTACGAAGCTCGGGGCTTAAGTAAAAAGGGTGAATTAATTTGGTTTGATGTTTATTATAAATCGATTATTTTTCAAAACAAACCTGCTTTTCTTATCTCTTTCATAGACATAAGTCAAAGAAAAAGTGCTGAAGAAAAACTAATAGAATCGGAAAAAAAATATCGATTTTTATTTGAGAAATCACCTTCTCCAATTCTTCTAATTGATTCTAGCGGTAGAATAGTTGATTGTAATCCCTCTATAGAACAACTACTTGGTTATTCAAAAAATGATTTAATAGGTAAAAAATATAGTAAACTTCCTATAGTTCCCAAACCATATCTTCCTATTTTATTAGAACGACTAGGAAAGATTATTCAGGGAGAAATTATCCCCTCTATCGATATTGAATTGCATAAAAAAGATGGGGCTCTAATTTGGGTAAATGTAGAATCAAATTTAGTGAAATTAGGAGGTAAACCTTTTATAATTGTCATGGGACACGATATATCGCAGAAAAAAGAAGTTGAGACTAAATTAAAAGAATTAGATTTAATGAGAAAAGACTTTATAGATAAGGCATCACACGAACTAAAGACACCGATTACAACTATATATGGTGCTTATCAGTTATTAGATAGTAGTTATAAAGAAAGATTTAGCGCCGATGAAAGAGAAATATTTGAGATGGCATTCAATGGTACCAGAAGATTAAAAAAACTTGTTGATGATTTACTTGATGTTTCAAGATTAGAATCCGATATGTTTAAACTCGAAAAGGAAAAAGTAGATCTTAGTAATTTAATAAAGAATTGTGTCAATGAAATGAAATATTTAATGAAAGTAAGAGACCAAACTTACAATTTAATTCTTCCTAATTCATTTTATATAGACATCGATACTTCTCGAATTGAGCTAGTGATTATAAATCTTATATCGAATGCAATAAAATATACTCCTTCAAAAGGTTCTATTACTTTGAAATTAGAAAAAAAAGATAATTTTGCTTTAATTTCAATAAGAGATACTGGTATCGGATTAACATCTAAAGATTTTAACAACCTTTTTAAAAAATTTAGCAAGATTTCCAAACCAATCCATACTGAACTTGAGATTGATTTAGAAAGTACAGGCCTAGGCCTTCATATTGCGAAAGCAATAGTTGAACTTCATGGAGGAGAAATCTGGGCAGAATCTGAGGGGGAAAATAAAGGTTCAACGTTTTTTTTTAAATTACCATTAGTATAATAATCCGATTCTCAATTATTTTCTGGTTATGTTTTCCACTAGTTTTTTATATGAATTTTAACCTAATATTATTAGATTTCTTGTAAGTCTTAAAAAAAATATATCTCAAATAAAATAACAAATGTGAAGGTATTTTTGTCACTCGATTTTTATAATCCCCCCTCTGCAATATTAGCATCAGGAACTAAAAAAGGAGTTGAAATAGGAGGTTCTAAATTAATTGTGAGTATAGATGAAGATCATAATTTTTATAATGAGGGAACCATCTATACTGAAATGTCTTGGGCAGCATTTTATGAAGAAAAGGGACTGGAGGATCAAATTGACACCTTCACAACTACGGAATATAATTCTATTAGAGAAGACCCAGATGCACTTGTTGACGTAATTGTTAAAATTATTTATCAAATTATAAATAACCAAAAAATCTTTTATGGAGTTGCTGACTTCGAAGTAGATGCTTTTCTGAATACCAAAACTACGGTTATCCCTGGTCTTGAGTTAGATTATGAAATTATTAATAAACTGATGAAAGCACATGAAAAAACCAGAGAGAAAGACCTCTTTCCAAAAATTATTTTTGTTGATTATCAAAAAGGTATAAAAAAAATTAAAATTGAATTTCAAGGAACCAAAAAAAATAATATTCACATTAAAGGCTCTAAATTAGAAGACTTAATTAACAAATTAAGATTGGCTAAGGGTTTTGCTGTCGGACTTGTTTGTACCTCTCAAAATGCCGCTAATCTCTATATAATGAGTGATAATATTGTTTTCAGTAAAGAGGAAATAGCGGAATTTTATATCGATACGGATAATATAAAGATTATAGAGTATGGAATTAAAAAGAAAATGCTTTTTCCAATCTCTTGGTTCCGAATTGATATTGGTATTCGTTCATTAGAAACTCTTGAGCTTTGGGATAAGATTAAAGATAACCCTGAACTAAACAAGGCTTTAGGTCATTATGAGCGGTATATTACTGCGTTAGTATATAAAAAGTTTAAACCTTTAGCAGAGTCACAGAAAATTGGTACGAATTTAGAGGAGGACTTTTATACAATGACAGCTAAAGAAAGAAAAAGAGCTCTCAGAGATATGGAGGACGCGATTAAGTTTCTTACAAAGGAGTATAAAGAATAAGAATATTACCCTTTCAAAATCCTAGGAGCTTTAAAATACCCCTCCTTAGTATGCTTAGCATTATTTGTAGCTTCTACATTTGAGAGTGATTTCCAAGGAATATCTTCCCTAAACACATTCTTTAAACCTTCAATTGGATGAGTAGTTGGTTCTACATTTTTTGTGTCCAAATCATTTAATTTCTTAAAATAATCGAGGATATCTCCTAATTCATTGGCCATTTTCTCTTTTTCTTCTCCTGTTAATTCCAACAATGCTAGCTTGGATATATGTTCTAATGTTTCTTTAGAGAATACTTTTTTTTTTGTCATTATTAACTCAATACAAAAAATTTATCCATTAAAAAGAATAATTTTCCTTATTAATTAAGCTTAATCTTCTAAACCTCTTAATATGCAGATTTATTATTTTTAAATATTAAGTTAAAGAAGATTTCTATAATTAATAAGAATAAGAGTTATTTAGAATATATTTTTCTAATTAAGTATGACTTATAATGAAGATTTAAGATATGAAATCCCCAGTTATGCTTATATATCCCTTGCTCGAAGAGGTATGGAAAAGATTTCCTTAGATCAATGTTTTTTACATAATTGTGATAATACAGACCCTAAACTATTAGAGCCCTTTAAAATGGAAGAATCTAATGATGAAGAAAAACAAATTAAAAGAATTCATATTAAATGTAAAAAGTGTGGTGGAACTTTCATCTTAAAGCTTGAAACTATAAAAAAGGTTGCGAAATCAACAAAAGATGAAGAAGAACCGTTATCTATGGGACTTGTATTTGCCGAAGATGAAAATGGTAATAATTTAGGTCATATTGGTTATTTTTAAAAGAGAACTACCATTCTAATCACTATCTTATGAAATATGATTATTATTTATTCGATCTTGATGGGTGTCTTCTTTATATTCCAAGATCTTGGGAATATTTTGATAATATCTTAGTTAAAACCTTGGAAAAAGCAAACACAACAAAGATGCCCATAAGAAGTGAAAGAAATAATTTTTGGTTTTCTGGAAAGAATTATATTAATTATCTTAAAAATTGGGGAACTATGGATTATCAGCACTTTTGGAAAATATTTGATAAGATCGATTATGAACATAGAAAAAATCTTATTAAAAGAAATAAAATTTTTCTATTCAATGATGTCAAACAAATTTTAAAAGAAATTTATTTAGATAGTAAAAAAATAGCCATTATATCAAATTCCGCAGATTATATAGTAAAATACATTTTATATAAATTTAAAATAACTAAATTCTTTCATAAATTATTTGGTCTTTCATATGATAAAGATCAAGCTATAGCAAAACCCTCTCCATTAGGGATAATTTCTATCTTGAATGATTTTAATTTTGATCCAAGAACAGCCAAAGCTTTGATGATCGGAGATTCCATAATGGATATATATGCCGCTAAAAGAGCTGAAATTCACTCCTGTTTAATAAGAAGAGATGAAACTAAATATCCCGAAGGTTATTCTGAGTGGGAACATCAACCTGATTATATAATTGATAATCTTACTGAACTATTAGATTTTTAAGGAATTATTATAAGTAAAAATTAAATAATCATAAAATATTCATCAAATTCTTCTGAAAATACATTGAACGCCTTTGTACAAGGATGTGCAGTATCTTTTAATTTTGTCTCAGGGCT
>Ga0209427_10008633_pt1 | contig 11452 bp, 7 predicted proteins | sample DeeMarSWOR136_30_FD_187465 | JGI IMG/M metagenome (GOLD analysis project Ga0209427, IMG submission 187465) | Marine sediment microbial communities from White Oak River estuary, North Carolina - WOR-1-36_30 (SPAdes) (version 2) | ecosystem: Environmental > Aquatic > Marine > Intertidal zone >... | reverse complement strand
CACCGGCCAACAACGGTGCCGGGCCGATGTGGTGCCGGGGCTCAACGTGTCTGGTGCGTATCGGCGAGAATGTTTTTGCCAGCGGCATCGAAACGCTTAAGGACTTTAAGCCGTTGAACAATTGCCGCTGGATGCTCTTTCGGCGGGATGCCAACGGCTGGCAGCAGGTGCAGGTCGATGAGGTTGGCCGCACTCGTGAGCCGTGTCCGCTCGCCGGTTTTTCCGACGGCCGCCTTTTTGTGTCGGTTAATCCGACCCTCACGACCGACCCGAACGCCTACGGCGGTCCGGCGAGGCCGGAAATCCTCGAATTCGCCGCGGCCAATCCCAAAACCCCGTTCAAAACTATTCTGCCGGTTTGGGACGGCACGCCCGCGTTCACCGAGCACTCCTACCGCAGCTTTGCCGCTGACGATCCTGCCCGCGAGTTGATACTGTTCCAGAACGTCGGTTACACACACGCCGAGTGGGCATTTCGAAACAGCGCAGGTCAATGGGTAAGCAAGGGTAAACTGAAGTGGCCGTGGGGCGCCGAATACGACAAACCCCAGCCGATTCGTGTCTGCTACCCCAACGTGGCGTTGAAGAACCGAGCGGTGCACTTCTGCGGAGTGAGCGATATCATCGAGCCTTACCTGAAGTGGCGCGCGTTCAAGCAGAAACTCACCGGGCGCAAGTGGGACTATGATTTCCGCAGACTCTTCTACACGTGGTCGCCGGACATTCTGACGGGCGAGTTCAGCGATTGGGTCGAGATTGCCAGCCGTGACAAGACATGCGGGTGGATTACGCCGGGTGACCTTTGGGTGGCGCCTGATGGAGCGGCGCACCTCGTCTGGACTGAGCGCGCCATCGACGAACGGCTGCGAGAAAAATTCTTTCCCGACGCAGTGCAGAGCCACGCCTTAAACTATGCGATTGTCCGTGAGGGCAAAGTAGTGATGCGCCGCACTTTAGTGTTGGCTGAGAAGGGCAAGTCGAAGGAAATTCCTGCACTGCCCCGTTTCCAAGTTACGCCCGATAATCGGCTGTTTGTTTTCTACTACATTAGCGGCACCGATGCTTCGGGAAAACCAGTTTCGCAGAACCGTATCATAGAGCTTCATAAGGATGGCTCCAATAGCCCGCCGACCCGGGTGCCGTTAAAATATCCGATGAATAGTTACTTCACCGCTACGGTGCGCGGCGGTTCGCCGCCGTCGAAAGTTCTCAACCTGCTCGGCACACGCGCTGGAGCCAGGAGCATTAACTATGCGAGAATCCGTCTCTACGAATGAACCTTAAAAAAATCGTTCCGGCAACTTTTGACTACATAAATGTAGGCCCTGATAATCACTACGCGATTCAATGGAAGCATGGACATTCGGCCAGATTAAAGAACACACAACATCGGCTTGCACCGGATGCAAAATCGCCGCCGGTGAGGCCAATGGTTATAAGGCAACTGTGCCGGAGGTTGGTTTTAAACGGAAACCATATAATCAGTAGTTAGGCGTTTGAAGACTTTGAGACTATGAGAAAAAATATACACGTTTTGGAAAAACTCACATTTTCTTTTGCAATTCTCTCCGCTATTTTGCTTCTATTCATCATGCTCACAATACCGGTCTATAAAGAGCAAATTTTTTATGAACGCCAGACCTTAGCGATTGTTGAAATTGTCATTATAATCGGATTTGTATTTATATTATTCTTTGATATTTTATCTCTTTTCTGGATTTCGAGCCGGATCAGGCGGAATGGGAAATTTACAATTGGAAAAATAGTGACATTTATTCTTGGGGTTTTCTGTCTGATAATGTTAATCGGTGAGAAAGTCATGCTGGACGAAATTGGTCGAGAATTGATTTTGGGATGGGAAACTAAAGGTGAGTGGATCATTCTATACACTTTATTTGTGACCCAAATGATTTATAACCTCGTGATCTTTTTTAAATTAAAATGCCTTAACCATTATGCGGAAACCATATAATCAATAGGTTGGCTCGCAACTCGAAAAAGAAGGAGAATGAGACTATGAAGCGGATTTTATTGTATTTTCTTATCGTCGGGATTTTCACAACAGCGTATGCCGATGAAAGGCTGAAAAAACAGGTCGATAAGTCGGCGGCTCTGATTGAGTCGAAGGTCATAGAATGGCGTCGTCATTTTCATCAGTTTCCGGAGCTCTCGAACCGGGAATTCAAGACGGCTGAAAAGATAGCAGAGCATCTGAAGAATCTCGGCCTGGACGTTAAAACCGGTGTTGCCCATACCGGTGTTGTTGCCCTTTTGAAAGGCGGCAAAGCCGGGCCGGTGATTGGGCTTCGCGCGGACATCGATGCTCTGCCGGTCACCGAACGTGTAGATGTGCCGTTTGCTTCCAAGGTACGCTCCAAATACAATGGACACGATGTTGGAGTGATGCACGCCTGCGGCCACGATGCACACATTGCTATTCTAATGGGTGTTGCCGAGATTCTTACTTCGATGAAAAAGGACCTGGCCGGAAGTGTAAAGTTTATTTTCCAGCCGGCTGAAGAAGGTGCCCCCCAGGGCGAAGAAGGCGGTGCCGAGCTAATGGTCAAGGAAGGAGTCCTGAAAAATCCTGAAGTTGATGTGATTTTCGGATTACATATTTGGGCACTTGCGGAGGTCGGGACCATCTCCTATCGTCCCCGGAGCATGATGGCCGCCGTCGATGGCCTTCGTATTAAAGTCAAAGGCAAGCAAACGCATGGCTCAACGCCCTGGACAGGCATCGACCCGATTACCGCTTCTGCCCAGATTATCATCGGTCTCCAGACAATCATCAGCAGACAAACAGAGTTGACTGAAGAGGCGGCGGTGATAACCATCGGGAGCATTCACGGTGGGGTTAGAAGCAATATTATCCCTGAAGAAGTCGAGCTGATAGGCACTATCCGGACCCTCAATACGGATATGCGGGATAAAATTCACGAAAAGATTCGGCTGACCGCAACCAAGATAGCCGAAAGTGCCGGGGCAGTTGCAGATGTTCGCATTACCAAGGGCTATCCGATAACCTACAACGACCCTGAGCTTACTGACATGATGCTGCCTTCTTTGAAGGAAGTCGTTGGCGAGGAAAATGTAAAACTGGTCAAGGCGATAACGGGCGCCGAGGATTTCTCATTTTTCCAGCAGCAGATTCCCGGCCTGTATTTTTTCTTAGGTGGATTGCCGAAAGGCAAAAGGGCTGAAGAGGCTGCGCCGCACCATAGTCCGGATTTTTATATCGACGAAAGTGGCTTGAAGCTCGGCCTCAGGGCGTTGTCTTATCTGGCCCTGGATTATATGGAAAAGCACCGAAAGTAAGAGAATGACTATCAGGCAAAGCATCCATTGCAAAGAATTGGCCGGCAGCATCCCTTGACAAAACGATAATACTACGGCTAAAGTGGAATCCATATAATCCGTAGAACGATTGAGGTATATAAAATGGCAGAAGTCATATCGGAGAATAAATCACTACCTCTTAGAACTTCTGTTCTCCTATGTCTGGCGGTGAACTTATTTATCTCTGTAATGATGTGGTGGAACTTCCTGGGCGTCCGCGGGAATTTCCCCTTATGGTTCGGGCCGGTATTTCTTGTGGCTATCGGGCTGTTTATCTGCATCATCTGCTTTTACATCTGGCAGCTCCCACGCACACTGGAGCTTGTTAAGCCTCCCACGAAATATGAAACAGCTCTTATCTGGCTGCTTCTGGTCCTTTCGGTGATATGCACCTCCGCCCTGCACCAGTTCGCTCCGTTTCGCCTTGACGCGATTATGATGTGGCCGGAGATTCCACCGCACCTCAATATCCTGAAGTACAATTTCATACTGACGGCGGGTTCTCTCCTGGTAGTCTTAATCCTGGCTGTCTTTTATTGGCTCGGCCGAAAGAGTCAGGCTGTGACCGGCCTGGTTATCCTTGCTATTATTATGCTCGTGCCGAATGATAACTGTCCCAACGACTTCAATCTTCCCTGGATGCAATGGATCGGGGCCTCACCGCTGATGTTTATGCCGAACTCGGTCGTTCTGCTGATTGGTTATTTAGGCCTGCACGGCATTTGGCCGCGTGTCGGCATACTCCTTATGGCAGGGATAAATGTTAGTGTGCTCTTACTGGGTCTTGGGCATTTAACGAGACTCATCTGGTGAAAATACATTACGGATAAGCATAGTAGTTTAATGAAAGTTTTATTATGTATCCACGTTTGTTTGAAATACCCTTTCTCCACCTGAAAATCGGTACTTTCGGTCCTATGATGGTGATCGGGTTCCTCGCGGCGCTTTTCATGATGAGACGATTGAGCCGGCGTGCAGACCTGGACCCGGCAATGATTACCAACGCCGCCCTGTACTCGCTGATAATCGGCGTGGTGGGCGCCCGGGCCTTCTTCGTGGTCCACTACTTCGAGCAGTTTCGTGAGGAGCCTCTGAATATTTTTGCTACGTGGCACGGTGGCCTGGAATTCCTGGGCGGTCTGATTCCGGCTATCGGATTTTTGTTATTCTATCTCCACCATCATAAGCTGCCTGTTCGCCGGTATCTGGACATTATGGCAATTGGGCTGATGATGGGCCTGGCGTTTGGGCGGATAGGGTGTTTTTTAAATGGCTGCTGTTTTGGCAAACCTACGGAGTTGCCCTGGGGTGTTCGCTTTCCCTATGGGTCGTTCGTGTACATCAGTCAGATTAATCCGGACCCAAAGAGAAACAGGCTGGAAGCCCGCCTCAAGCTGCCGCAAGCTGAGTACGTCAGCTTCTATGACAACCACGGCAAATGGTATCCAAAGCCCTTGGAGGAGCTAACAGAGCCCCAGAAATATGAGGTCACAAAAGGCAGGTATCGTTGTCTTGGCGTTCATCCCTCTCAACTCTACTCATCCGCCAATGCTTTGCTGTTGTGTGGTATTCTGTATTTTTTTTGGCGCAGGAGCCTGGGGAGGAACGGTTCGGACAATGCTTTGAAACTACTCTGCCTGCCGGGCTCGATGGTCGGGCTCATGTTTATCCTGTACGGATTGACTCGATTTCTTCTGGAATTTATCAGAGACGATAATCCGTATGAGCTTGGAATTCTGACTATTTCACAAATTCTTGGAATAGCCATGCTCACGCTGGGTGTCGTTTTGCTTGTGATTTTATCGCACATGAAATCCGATACGTCGGATGGCAAAGAGGCTGCCTCGGCGAACGCAATTACCGAATAAGAGGCGAATAATATGATTATTTATAATTTTTTATGAAGAGCCAATTTTGAAAGATAGGTTCGTGAATTCTTATAAAGATTATTTCAATTCGGTACCAAGATGGATTCCAAATATAAACTCTCGCGGAAAGGAAGCAAGATGAAAAGATTAATGTTTATGACAATCATCATCTTATTGTTCTGCCTGTCATTGGTTGATGCAGCCGAGGAGGGCGTCTCGATTCTAAAAGAAATCGGCGTATCACAAGGGATTTGCGTATTGCTCGGTGATACGAAGTGCGAGCTTGCCGTAAAGCTTGCCCGCGAAAGTGAGCTGCTGATTTACGTTCAGCTACCGCGGGCACAGGACATCGAAACGGCACGCCGAACGGTCGATGAGGCGGGACTTTATGGAACACGTATCTTCTTAGAGAAGGGTTCATTAAAGAGTTTGCATCTGACCGGCAATATAGCCGATGCACTCGTCGCTGTGGGTAAGGCAACAAGCATCTCTGAAAAGGAGGCTCTTCGTGTGCTGCGGCCCGGCGGCAAGGCTGTACTGGGACGCAAGGTTCTCACCAAGCCTTTTCCCGAAGGAGCAGATGACTGGAGCCATCCCTATCACGGCCCGGATAACAATCCCCAATCGAAAGACCGTATAATTGTCGCACCTTATCTGACAAAGTTTCTGGCTGAGCCCCGCTATGCGCCGATGCCCCAGGTGGCAGTTGCTTCGGCAGGCCGGGTATTTAAGGCATTCGGGCACGTAGCATTCAAGAAACGTGAGGAGCCGTTCCTCAACAAGCTCGTTGCGTTCAATGGTTACAACGGTACGATTCTCTGGCAGCGTGACATAACGCCCGGCATAATGGTCCATCGCAATACGATGATCGCAACGCCCACAACTCTCTATGTGGCTGATGACAGCTCGTGTAAAGTAATCAACGCGGCAACCGGCAAACTCGAGGATGAGATAATTCCTCCGTTAGATGTAGCCGGTGGAACGTTCTGGAAGTGGCTGGGTATGGAGGATGGCATTCTCTATGCGTTAATCGGAGAGCAGGAGCAAAAAGACCCGACCATGCGCTGGCGGCGCGAAAGCCACGGCTGGCCGTGGAACCCGATATCGAAGGGCTTTAATCAGCCTGACGGCATCAGAGAAAGCGAGAAGGCATACCTAACCCATCCGTGGGGCTTCGGTCGAAATGTACTTGCCATCGAGCCGAAAACGAAAAAGGTCCTGTGGAGCTATCATGAGGCCGAGCCCGTTGACAGCAGGGCCATGTGTATGAAGAACGGGCGAATCTATATCTTTCGCTTCGGGGCGTACCTTGCATGTCTGGATGCAAAGACCGGCAAACCAATCTGGCGCCGGAGGCCCGACAATGCCCCTGAGCTTTTCGCTGCCCTCGGAGGGTATATGAACCGGCAGGGCGCAAGCTTCAACTGGCGAACAACTTGCTATGTGAAATGCAGTGACGATGCGTTGTACTTTGCCGGCCCACAGGTCGGCAAGCTTCTTGCCGTCTCGACCAAGGACGGCGAGGTATTGTGGAGCGACCCCTACAGTAATTTCCAGCTGGTCTTAAGGGATGACGGGCTCTATGCAATTAGCGGTCAGAATGACCAGGGCAGCCTCAGCAAGAAGTTTGCTCCGCTCACCGGTGAGGTATTGGCGGAGCTTGAGACGGGCCGTCGAGCCTGCACTCGACCGACAGGCACCCTGGATGCTATTTTCTATCGGGCTCGGGGCGGCTCGACTCGCTTCGACCTGGCCGGCAGCAACCCACAATTGGTTTCGCCTATGCGTCCACCGTGCCATGATGGTGTTACTATCGCGAACGGCTTGTTGTACTGGTGGTCGTCTGTCTGTGACTGTCTGCTTACGCTATACGGTGTTACCTGCCTGGCGCCGGCTGGCGACTTCAATTTCACCCCACGGGCAACTGAGGCAGAGCATCTTGAGAAGGCTGCCGGCGATATAGCGAATATTGCGAGTCTCCCTGTATCGTCGGCTGACTGGCCGACCTTTCGGGCGGATAATATCTGCAGCGCCACAACGCAAGCAGCTGTCCCCGAAAAGAGCGAGCTGCTTTGGTCTTATGAGCCGCAGGCGCCTCCGGCTTCGACAGCCCCGGCTCCTACGGCCCCGGTCGCAGCAGGTGGGCTGATATTCATTAGTGGCCCCGACGGTATTGTCCGGGCGCTGAATGGAGCAACGGGCAGGCTGCGGTGGAAGGCCTATACGGGCGGGGCGGTCCGGATTCCGCCAACTATTTGGCAAGGGCGGGCATTGGTAGGTTCCGGCGACGGGTGGGTCTATACGTTTGAAGCAGCGACGGGACGGCTACTCTGGCGTTTTCGGGCTGCTCCGGCGGAGCGAAAGATTCCTGTCTATGGTGCGCTGCTTTCCACCTGGCCGGCGGCCGGCGGAGTCGTTGTCGAAGATGGCATCGCTTATGTGGCGGCCGGTATAGTGAACTATGACGGTACGTATGTCTATGCACTGGATGCAGCGAGTGGCCGGATAAAGTGGCAGAACAACACATCAGGACATCTCGACTCCCAAGCTCGCTCAGGGGTAAGCGTTCAGGGTCATCTTCTGCTTAACGACGGCAAGCTCTACCTGGCCGGCGGCAACGCTGTTTCACCGGCAATTTACGATACGAAGGACGGCAAATGCCTTAACAATCCCGAACTGGTCCAGAACATCACGCAAAACAACGTCCTCTTGTCGCAAAGCCCGCGTGGCTGGGAGCTTTCTCTACTGGGAGACCATGTCGTCTCTTGTGGCAAGCCTTTCTATGCCGACCCGAGATACGATGTCTTTGACCCTACTGTCTTCAGCAGGGTCTTTCTCACATCGAGCTCCGGCCGAGACGTCGTCTGGGTAAGCAACCAGAAAAACAAGCGGATTTTGTGCTTCGACCATATAGACAGGAAGTCCCTGAACCGAAGTATGGCGAATCCGCGGAACCAGTTCCTTGTTGACTGGATGAGGTTAGGCATCAGGAAGGAACCTTTGTGGACTCATCCGTGCAGCCAGAGCGTCGCTGTCGCAGTATGCAGTAATGCCGTGGTGGTCGCTGAAAAGTCAAAGATTGTTGCCCTGAATCTGGAGGACGGAAGTCTGCTCTGGTCTGGCGAATTGCCATCGCCTGCCGTTTCCTGGGGCCTGGCCATCGACTGCAAAGGTCGAGTCGTAGTTACTCTTGAGAATGGGAACATTCAGTGCTTTAGCTCACATAATTGATCTGGCGTATTGGGCAATTTAAGTGGAGACAAGATAATGGTATCAAAAACAACACTGATGTTCGATATTGTGCTTCTAATCTCGCTTTGTGGCTCCTGCCGGGTCACACCACCTGCTGACGTCAAGGAATCAACGGATGCTCTTCTGGCGGTAGAGTACACTCAGAACACAAAGACGGTGCCACAATACGAAGTTTTTGAAATCACCTTTAGGCACGAAAACAACTACGTTAATCCTTTTTTTGACGCCGCTATTGATGTTGTCTTTACTTCCGGCTCGAAAAAGCAGATTCGGGTCGGTGGATTTCATTACGGCTCTTCATCCGGAGCGAGAATCCATACCAGCACGATGCAGACCGACAGAGGCCAAAGACAGCAGGCGGTTTATGACTTTGACAGACAGGATTTGTGGAAGGTGCGATTTGCTCCCCGGGAGCTCGGCAAATGGAAGTACAACTTTGTGTTTAAAAATGTGAAAGGCCAAGAGGCGGTTGGTGAAGGCACCTTTATCTGTGTGAAAGGGCGAAAACCGAATCCCGGGTTTATCCGCCGCCATCCAACAAATCCTTTTCGCTTTGTGTTTGACGATGGAAGTCCATTCTTTCCTATTGGTCTTCAGGACTGCTGGGGCGACAACTCCGCTACCGGCTCAGTTTTAGACCAATGCTCGATGGAGGGCCCTTTCCGGACAGACCTGAAGGAGCCTCCACCGCTGCCCGCCGGTCCTATGTTCGTGCGTGGGCCATCCTGCAACCCGCAAAACGCCGATGTATATTTCAGGTATTTCTCGCAATGCGGATTCAATCTGTACCGCTTCTCGCAGCAGAACTGCTCCTACCCGCTCGATAGTGACCTGGACAACTACCTTGTCCAGGAAGCTATTATGACGGATGAGCTGCTGCAGTGCGCCCGCAAGTATGGCTTTCGTATCTTTTACGGAATCTTTGGCTTTCGAGAGGCATTCAACGATGAGCCGTTCGACGAAGTAAAAATGTCAAAAGTCAAAAGATTCATCAAGTACAGCGTTGACCGATGGGGAGCGTATGTGGATTTCTGGGAATTTCTCAACGAGCAAAAGGCCGATGACCATTGGTATGAAATCATGGTTCCCTATCTAAAGTCACTCGACCCATACCGGCATCCCGTCACCACAAGCTGGGAGAGGCCCGAGCTTGCCGGCATCGAAATTAACGCACCGCATTGGTATCAAAGGGAAAATGAGCTTGAATCCGATATGGTGACAGTTTCGAGAGCAGAGAATTGGAAGAAATATAATAAGCCCGTGGTCGTCGGTGAGCAGGGCAATCGTGTTGACAGGCGAAAGCCGCGGCCTCCGGGCGTCGGTGGCGTGTGGGACGAGGGCTCAGCTCTGCGCATGCGTATTCGAAACTGGACGGCATTTTTCAACGAGATTGCCTTTGTCTTCTGGAACACCAGCTACGCCCGGGACGGCCACTTCATGAATATCTGGCTTGGCCCAAAGGAACGGGAATATGTAAGAGCAATGCAGGATTTCGCCTATCGCCTCGACAGGGACATTCGTATGGCCGATTTGAAGGTCTCACATCCGGAGGCTGTTCGGGCTTACGGCCTTGCCTCAAAAGAAAGGGCCGGCGTTTATCTGCATCACTTCAGCGACCATATCAATCCTGTGGAAGATATTACTATTACTCTGGACGTTCCGAAAAGTGCAACAGGATACTGGTACTCGCCCGAGAACGCTGCGATTCTCAAAACGATTAACGTCTCATCCGGAAAAAACACACTTGATGTCCCGGAATTCACCGTGGACATTGCTCTTCTTATCACGCCGGATGGACCGCCGGATATTGACAAGGATGGAATGCCCAACAATCTTGACGACGATGATGACCAGGATGGCGTGCCCGACCAGATGGATGCCTTCCCCCTCGAACCGGAGGAATGGGAAGACAAAGATATGGATTGGATTGGTGATAACCTTGATGCCGATGACGATGGGGACGGCATCGGAGACGACGAGAACAAAAATGATATTGCCGATTGTGAGGAGCTGGACATTGATGGCGACGGCGTGGACAGAGCAAAGTCTGTCCCCTGGGATGTATTCCCACTGGATGAGAACGAATGGCAGGACACGGACGGCGACGGCATAGGCGATAACGCCGACCCTGATGATGATAACGATGGCTCTACTGATGAGGATGAAAGGACACACGGAACGAATCCTCAGGACAACCTGAGTTTTCCAGCCGGCTTATAAGACGAGCCCCGTCCCGTCTTTGACGGGTGAGAGGATATATTTTAGTGAAGGACCAACAAAACCAAACTTCTGACAGGAACGATTTAGTTAAGGGATTGCCGATGTTTACCGCATCGGCTCCGGATGTTCTTGCTAAAGAAAAGGCTGATTTGGCAGAGCTTGAGGGCAAAGGCCTTCTGGTGCGTTGGAAGGGATATTTTGGGAAAACAGGCCCCGGCTGGCTGCAAAGCGCTCTCGTGCTGGGAAGCGGAAGTGCTATGGCCTCTCTTTTCGCCGGTGCTTCACTTCAGTATAAATTGCTTTGGGTTCAGCCGTTGGCAATGGCGCTGGGCATAATTCTGTTTGCAGCCATGTCGTATCAAACCTTATCCACGGGGGTCCGGCCGTTTTACGCAATGAAGCGTTACATCCATCCTGCTGTTGCCTGGAGCTGGGCGATTGGGGCGCTACTGGCAACGATAATCTGGCATTTGCCCCAATACGCACTGGCTGCCGGTATGACCGACGACATGATAAAGGCTGTGACGGGCTGGGGGCCGTCGTCATCCGCTGCGCAGACTGCACTGTTAATTGGAATTGGTCTGGCTGTCCTGACTGTATCGACCGCGGTGGTCTGGACATACAGCAAGGGACATAAAGGTATCAGGCTGTACGAACGCATATTGAAAGGTCTGGTCTGGATGATTATCCTCGCTTTCACGATTGTGATAGTACGCCGGGCAATAGAAGGGGGTGTGCAGTGGGGAAAACTGTTCAAAGGATTCTTACCACTG
>Ga0209427_10008632_pt1 | contig 11452 bp, 5 predicted proteins | sample DeeMarSWOR136_30_FD_187465 | JGI IMG/M metagenome (GOLD analysis project Ga0209427, IMG submission 187465) | Marine sediment microbial communities from White Oak River estuary, North Carolina - WOR-1-36_30 (SPAdes) (version 2) | ecosystem: Environmental > Aquatic > Marine > Intertidal zone >... | reverse complement strand
TGTTTGGAAACGTATGTTTCCGCCAATGGAATATGCCGCACAGTTTTCGAATTACTTAGCACCGAGAAAACCGAAAGTCCTTTAAATAACTATAGTTTTAATAACTTATCACCAAAAATTGTAACTGACTTTGCACACAAAGGCGATGCAATAGCCATTGAGGCGTATAAATACGCGGGTAAAATTTTAGGTGAAAAGCTGGCTGATGCAGTAGGGCTTCTAAATCCTGAAGCCATTGTCATTTCAGGTGGATTAACTGCCGCCGGTAGATTTCTTTTTGAATCTATGAAAATTTCCATTGAAGAAAATCTCCTGCAAATGCATAAAAACACTGTAGAAATTCGCTTGTCGGATCCTGATATAAATTATGCTGTACTTGGCGCGGCCTCATTATTAATGAAAAGTGTATACTAAAAATATCTCAAAAAAATATACAAACAAAGTTACATCCTCAAACGTGGAAAAAACTATCGGTTTAGAGACCAATGTATCTTTCACAAACTACTAGTACAATGGTCTATTTTCCAAGTTGCCTCAAGAAATACAGGTGGAAAATTATAACCAAATGGCAACGTTGCTTGGTGAAGACTTCTTCTCTTATAGCCATCATTAAAGGATACATACCATAAGGGGACTGATTAGTCTTAAAGGAAATAATCTGGATAAGTTTTTTAACTTGTCCTGTGAATTAGGTAAAACAATAGAAGATCTCTAATTTTTATATTGACATCGTTTTTTATTTCACAGGATTCATGTTATTAAATGTATTGCTTATGATATAATGCATATTATATCAATTTGTAGGAGGACTTATGTTTTCTGAAAAGACCATTATTGCTAATCTATTATTCCTCTTCACGTTTTTTCTAACATTTTCCAGTAGTTTACATGCATCGGAAAATGCAAAGGTTGAAGGCTTTGTAACTGATGCAGTGACAGGAGATTTCCTTCCAGGTGCAAATGTTTTCCTTAGTGGCACCGGCATCGGAAGTTCAACCGATTTAGATGGTTATTTTAATATTATTGAAATACCACCCGGCTCTTATATTCTTCGCACTACATATATCGGTTATAAGCAGCTTGATGTAACGATCGAGGTGAAGGCTGGCGATGTAATAACAAAAAATTTTAAATTGAGTCCTGAAGCACTTGAAGGTGAAACACTTGTTGTGACCGCACAAGCTGAGGGACAGATGTCAGCCATCAATCAGCAGCTGTCAGCAAAGTCGATTGTTAATGTAATTTCTTCAGCTCAGATACAGGAACTCCCTGACGCTAATGCTGCCGAATCGCTTAGAAGACTTCCGGGTGTTTCCATCACAAGGATTGGCGGCGAAGGAAGTCAAGTTGTTATTCGCGGTCTCGCCCCGAAGTATAATCTTATAACAATCGATGGTATTCGGATAGCCTCATCAAATGCCGACAATCGAAGTGCTGATCTGAGTATGATATCCCCTAACATGCTAGATGGCATCGAAGTCTCGAAAACCATCACTGCCGACCAGGATGCTGACGTAATAGGTGGAACAGTAAACTTTAAACTGAGAAAAGCAAAACCAATTCAGCAAGGCTTAGGGATTCATCTTCTCGCCCAGGGAGGATACACTGGTCTTTCAAACGCATATAATAAATATAATAATTATAAGCTCGTTCCTAGCATTGAAAGAAGATTTATAGATAACCGTTTAGGTGTTTTCATACAAGCAAATCTGGAAAGACGAAATCTCACTTCCAATGAGTTTGGAGCTGTTTATACAAATAAATCGGCTGATCAAATTAACTATATCACCCAATCCATAAATCTTAACTATATATATAGAGATAGACAGCGAAATAACGGAACACTTGCGCTAGATTACAAACTACCCCACGCAAATATTCGACTTACAAATTTTATTAATTCTAGCGTCACAGAAGTTGAAAATCGCTACGAAACATTTGACATAAACGCTGGGGCTGGTGCCCGTAACCAACATGTTTATTCGCTAGAACACTCAAAGAGTACATTGAATATGATATCCAATGCTCTTAACATTGAGGGACAATTACCTGTTTTTCATGCAGACTTAAAGCTATCTCATGACTATTCAGAGACTAAAAATCCCGATGACTGGAATGTCACCTTTCGCCAATCACCTGCGGGTATCGGCCAGTTTGAGAATGTGGAAAATCTTAATCCCAAGACAGTGTTAGACTCAGTTTTGACTGATCCGGACAAGACAAAACTGAATACAATCACGACTAATAATAATCATGCTGAAGAACGTACATTAATGGCTTCCCTGGACTTGGATATGCCACTGAATCTATCAAAAATGATTACTTCTGTAATAAAATTCGGAGGAAAGTATCGAACTCAAAAAAGATCATATACTTCTGAAGTATATGGTACCAACGCAACCTTCATCTCCCCGAGTGCTCAAGGAGCTTCCCGAATGATTATTGACCATTTCGGAATACCAACAAATGATCCTACTGCTATCCCTCTTTCATTCTTTGTTGACGAAAACTTCACCTACGGAAAATTCCTTGACGGTGATTATGAATTGCATAATCCGATGAATTTTGGAGTTGTTGAGGAAGTAGTCCGTTTCTCTCAAGATAATGTCGATGCATTTAAGAGAGCCGGTTCTGCAGAAGCTTTTGCTCGCAACAATTATCTCTCAAACACAAATAATTATTCGGGGGATGAAATTTTGACCGCAGGTTACGCGATGGCGATCGTTAACATTGGCCCGAAACTCCGGATCATCCCCGGGATTCGATATCAGAATCTTCAGACAACCTACTCAGGAATTCGTGGTCAACAATCTGCAATTTCATATTATAACTACGACCATACTGATACAACTTTTACTGTGAACCATCCCTACTGGCTGCCTAATGTAAATATTTGGTATAAGCCCTTCTTGTGGTTCGATGTGCGTCTTGCTTACTCGACCACGCTATCATATCCTGACTTTAATGCCATTATACCGAGAATTGATGTAACAACTGGGGCTGATCTCGAATGGAATGACTACACGCTAAAGCCATCACGTTCAAAAAATTATGATGCATACTTCACTTTTTCTGAAAATTCCATCGGTTTGTTGACAGTTGGTGGCTTCTTAAAAAAAATTGACAACCTGATATATCCCTGGACATTCAGTAAGGCAGGGCTCGAGGCCAAACCCTACTATCTGACAGACAGAGACCCTGCCAGTCATCTCACCTATAAAATTAGTACATTTATAAACAATCCTTTTGTGGTAGACGATTATGGTCTGGAGTTTGATTGGCAAACGCATTTCTGGTATCTGCCAGATCCATTAAAAGGATTGGTTTTGAATGTAAACTATACACGTGTGTTCTCCGAAGCTGAATACCCATATGTGTATGCGGGTGCCACAAGTGCTACAGATATTGATACTTCCTTTACAGATCGACTTATTCACCAGCCCAATCACATCGTTAATTTAACACTTGGATATGATTATAAAGACTTTTCTATTCGCGTTTCCTTGCTCTATCAGGATGATGTCTTTACAGGTGTGAGTCAATGGCCGCAATTGAGATCTAACACTGCAGACTACAAGCGTTGGGATATCACGGCCAAGCAAGGTTTGCCGTGGCTTGGACTTCAACTATATGCATGGCTCAATAACCTGAATGATGCAAAAGATTTAAATGTCCTGAATATGTATCCGGATACCCCAAAAACCTTGGAGGCTTATGGAATGTCAGCAGAAATAGGACTGCGCCTGCAGTTGTGATTTTATAGAATAATTAAGAATTAAGGGTTAAAAGAAATATAAGCACTATTCTAAATCACAGAATGATTCACATTAACCAAGGGTTAATTGATAGGGAATGAAAGGAGGTAATATGGCATATTTCAAGTATAGGAGTTAAAAGGGTAAAACCATTTTCGTTTGGGCAGGTGCATCGAACGAAAATGGGAAAATAACTATAATTGCATCTAATTATTTAAAGGAGGATTATTATGAAACAAGTATTACTTTTGATTACTGTGGTGATGCTCTTGAGCGCACCGAGTATATTGTTTGCTCAGGCTACCCTCGATATCTATGCGACTCAGGGTAATCTGAATGACATTATCGAAGCAGATACACTTGCAAATGGCACTCAAGCGCACGATGTCTATCGACTAGTCTCGCTGGATACGACTTATAAATTTACTGGTACAATCACAGCAACGGGGGACATCACGGTTGAGGGTGTGGTTGATCCCGTCACCAGCAGACCCCCCTGTATCCAGCCGGCAGTTCTTCCGGATAATAGTATTCCTCTGACTATATTTACTTTGAACGGCACCGGGATCAAAGGCACGTTTAAGAATCTCTATCTACTCGCATTAGCCACAAATAATACTGCCAATGCTGCTGGACAGGCATTCCAGGTATCAGCTGATAACGTAAGACTCACAGTAGATAACTGTGTGTTTGATGGATGGTTGGGGTTTGGCATCGGGTATAATGGGCAATGGGATTCTTTCTTTGTTACCAATAGCAATTTCAGGAATATGGTTCACCCGAACCAGTGGTATGTCGGAGAAGTTATCCGAAATGAATGGCCTGGTGAGGCTTACACAGATACCATGAGTTTCGTCGGAAATAACATGCTGTGCATAAATGGCTATGCTGCTGCACCGGTCACAAAGTGGTATCAAACATATTTCGAATTCATCAACAATAAGGTGCTCTATACCTTCAAAAATCCTTTCTTTATTTTTAACATGACTGAAGGAAAGATCAATAACAATTTTTTCTATGGCAATTACGCCGGTGGAGTCGACCAAACAGAGCATCCCTGGTGGGATAATTTATGGTATCCGGACTCAACCTATGGGGTCATCGCATTACAACCCCTCAACGCTGCCAATAAAGAAATGTTTAATCCGGCCGATACTTCGGCTGCCGAAGGGCTTAGAAATGTCGAAGTAATGGACAATACTTATTTCTGGCCGACAGATCTTACAAATTTTTGGACTACCTGGAATGGTACACAGACGAATTGGATTCGTACCACAATGTGGATGAATGAACGAACCATAGATATGTTCGCCGATGATGTGACATATCCTTTCTTAGTGGAATCAGGTAATGTGAATGCCGATCCCGGATACATGGTTTCACTTGATCCGGAGATATTGAATGGCACCACGGGAAATGATATTGGACTTCTTGCTTATTTCGAACAGATTCGATTGGGAACTGCTGCAACCGATGTGTGGGGTTATGCAATGACCCAGGTAAGCGGAGCTGATGACTGGACACCACCATGGCCACTTCCGGAAGCGAGTTTTATTTCCGGTATTGAGGATAATCCGACTACGTTAGTTCCATCGCAGTTTGCTCTGAAAAGTATCTACCCAAATCCTTTCAATCCAAGCACAAACATTGAATATACATTAAGCACACCAGGTGTTACAAGCCTGAAAGTGTACAATGTGGTGGGACAACATATATTAACATTTATCGATAACGTATTTCAGAACGCAAATACGTATAATATATCTATTGATATGTCAGGATTCACGAGTGGTATGTACCTCGTTGTTCTCAAACAAGGTAACAGCATTTCTGTCCGGAAGATGATGCTATTAAAATAACCTGTTCTTACAGGGCTGTCCTAATTACGACAGCCCTGATTTTTTTATAACAGATTATCTAAAAAATTATCGTCGAGAAAATTTCTCTTTTAATTTTTTAATTATTCTGTAGCAAGAAATGTTCTTATACCCAAACATTGAGGAGTACTCGTTTTTGTTTTAAGTCGGTAGAGTTCAAACGAATTCTTTGAAACCTTCCATCATATGTCGACTCTAATGTTCTGGAAAGTGGCCTCACACATTTAGAAATCGAAAATATTGAAAGAAGATCTCTGTTTTGGCGAACATTCTAAATGAAGAAAATAAGCACGTGACTGCATTCTATAGAAATGTAATCCATATAGTTACAAGGGAGGAACGCTGTCTGGGCAGAAGAACATTTATTAAATATATAATTAGAAAAATAGTAGGATTTGCCAGCACCTTAGCCTTATTAAACGCCATAAACTGTAAAGGTAAAAATACCAGGATGTCAAAAAACTGGATATGGATTACACCCGACTTAGAAGCAACGGATGATGACTGGAAACGAAGATTTGAAAAATTAAAAAAAGCAGGATTTGATGCATTATTACCGGAATTATATACTGGAAGGGCAGCTTATTATTGTAGCAACCGTCTACCAGTTAAAGGAGAATTACTGGAACGATTTATTCCGATTGCTAGATCCTTTGACCTAGAGATTCACGCCTGGATGTGGACCATGCCTTGTATGCTGGAGGATATCCAAAAAAATCATCCTGATTGGTATAATATAAACCGGTTGGGGCAATCCTCTCTTAAGAAACCTGCCTATGTGGATTATTATAAGTTCCTCTGCCCTGCCAAAGAAGAGGTGCATGAATTTATTCAAGACACTGTACAGGAATTATCACAATATGATATAGATGGTGTTCATTTAGATTATATTCGTTTTCCAGATGTTATTTTAGCTAAAGGACTTTGGTCTAAATATAATTTAATTCAAGATAAGGAATACCCTCAATTCGATTATTGTTACTGCGAAACATGTCGGAAAAAGTTTAAAGAACAAGAAGGGATTGATCCATTGGAAATAAAAGAGCCATCCGAGCATCAAGCATGGCTGCAGTTTCGTTATAACTTAATCACTGATCTTGTAAATAACAAATTGGTCCCTATTGCTCATGAAAAAGGGAAATTAATAAGCGCCGCTGTTTTCCCTAACTGGAAAGATGTCCGTCAGGAATGGCGAACCTGGAAACTTGATGCAGTTCTCCTTATGTTGTATAATCAATTCTATTTGGAAAATGCTGAATGGATCAAACATCATTGTGAGAAAGGTATTCAAACATTACAACATAATACTAAGCTTTATAGTGGTCTTTTTATTGATAAAACAGATAAATTTAAAGAATATGTCATTAAATCCTTTGAAGGCGGAGCTAAGGGAATATCTGTTTATTCGTTACAGAAACTGGAAGATGAACACCTGGAAATGTTAACTCAGATATTAAAATTTTATTAATTTGTTAGAATTATATGACCCTGTTTCAAACATTGAATTAAATCAATAATCAAACTAAGAGAAATTTTAAGAAAAACCTCTGTATGATTAAAAAAGGAATTAGGATTATTATACACATATTTAATAGAAAGCTACTTTTTATTGTCCGTTTCATAAGGATGATTTTAATTTTGGTTTATGTTACAAATTATGTATATGCAGATAGAATTGTAGTTGGTTATTTTCCAAGCTGGTTCAGATTAACACTTCCTGCTGAAAATATAAAATTCGAACATCTGACACATATAAACCATGCCTTTGCCTGGCCTGATGAGGCAGGTAACCTGATAATGGATGGTAACCTAATTTACCCTGAACTGAACCAGCTTGCTCACCAAAAAAATATTAAAATTATAATTTCTTTGGGTGGTTGGGGCAATTCCTACGGATTTTCTCCGATGGTTGCAGATTCAATAAAGCGGGCATTTTTTATCGATAATTTAGTCGACTTTTTAAATACAAACAATTATGACGGCATTGACTTCGACTGGGAGTTCCCAAATACGATTGATGACAGGAATAATCTGACGAAGTTTATTATGAAAATACGCGATCGTTTTAATATAGAAAATCCGGACTGGTTAATTACTTTTGCCGTTGGGACCAGCCATTGGAAAGGACAATGGTACGATTATGATCAACTGGTCAACTATGTTGACTGGTTTAATGCCATGTGTTATGATTATCATGGAAGCTGGTCTACCCATTCCGGACATAATGCCCCGCTTTATCAGCCACCAGGTTGTAATGACGGCGCTATTGATGTCGGAATGTTCTATTTGCACAACACGCGTGGAATCCCAAAAAACCAACTGACAGTTGGAATGCCTTTTTACGGAAAAGAATTTAATTCCGCATCTCTATACAGTCCTTTCACTGGTTCAGTGACCGATTACTTTTATTATCAAATTATCCCAAAAATGAATGAAGGCTGGATCTATCATTGGGATGATGTATCAAAAGTACCTTATCTGACAAACAGTACAAACACAAAACTTATTACTTTTGATGATATGGTATCCATTCGCCACAAATGCGAATGGATCAAAGAACAGGGCTATTCGGGGGGAATGATCTGGGCCCTTGGACAGGATTTATACAATAACGAGCAGGTTTTGCTAGAAACCATCGGGAAGCAATTGCTCGACTCTACTTCAACATCAATCACAGTAAAAGTGAAGCGTCCGCAAGACTATATTGTACATAATAATTATCCTAATCCCTTTAATTCGACTACTACAATTATATTCGTTATGCCCTATAATGCCAGTGTGCAGATAGATATTTATAATGCTGCCGGTGAATTAATACAAAAACTTTTAAACGAACAAAAAAATGCGGGTAGGTATAATATTAAATTTAACGGAACGAGCCTTTCCTCGGGGATGTATTTCTATCGTTTAAGAATCAATAACGAAGGTATCAATCCCGTTCACCTTTCAGGAAAAATGCAAATTCTAAAATAATTTGAGGCATATTCAGTTTGGTTAACAAACAGGCCACATAAGGTATCTGATAATCAGGTCCTATCAAGCTTAAAAAGGTATTCTTTATGCAACATAACACAATGAAACCAAAACATCCTGCAACCTGGGTGCCTACTCTTTATTTCTCAGAAGGTCTGCCTTTCGTGGCTACGGCAACGGTCTCGGTTCTAATGTATAAAAGTCTGGGATTAACGGATGCCCAAATCGCATTTTTCACAACGCTGGTTATGTGGCCCTGGACACTAAAACCACTTTGGGGACCGATATTGGAAATGTTTAAAACGAAAAAACATTTCGTAATTGCCACCCAGTTTATCGGCGGCGTATCGTTTGGCTTACTGGCTTTATCCTTACCACTTGAAGGATTTTTGCGCTACTCGTTGGCAATGTTCGTTATTATCGCTTTCAATTCCGCCACGCACGATATTGCGGCAGACGGGGTTTATATCAATACACTTTCGCCAAAACAACAGGCCCAATATGTGGGATGGCAAGGTGCTTTTTACAATGTGGCCAAAGTGTTGTCACAGGGAGGACTTGTTTATGTCGCTGGAAGACTGGAACTAACTATTGGTGTTACTGAGGCCTGGATGGTGGTTATGGGAATGTTCGGTGGAATTCTCATGTTAATGAGCCTGTACCATTTTAAAATGTTGCCATCCGGCGGCTCGTCTAATGGGGTGCAGAGCCTACACGAGGCTCTTGAAACTTTCTGGCAGGTAGTCAAAACCTTCTTTCAAAAAAAAAATGTGCTCTGGGGTATCACTTTCATCATCCTGTTTCGGACTGCAGAAGGGCAATTAACCAAAATAGTACCCCTGTTTATGCGTGCAGCACGAGAAGATGGAGGTCTTGGCTTGCTTACTTCGGATATCGGAATTGCCTACGGGATTTTTGGCGCCACCGCTTTTGTTCTGGGATCCATAGCCAGTGGTTATTTTGTGGCAAAAAGAGGCCTTAAGAGTTCCATTTTTATTTTATGTATTATCTTTAATGTTCCGGATGCTGTCTATGCTTACCTAGCCTTCACCGCGCCAGAAAACTTTGCCATTATATGTGGTGCGATTACCATTGAATGGTTTGGCTACGGTTTTGGTTTTGTGGGCATTATTCTTTTTATGATGCAGCAAATAGCGCCTGGGAAATATAAAATGGCGCACTATGCTTTTGCTACGGCAGTGATGAATCTCGGCTTTATGCTGCCATCGATGATCAGCGGATATATCAGTGACTTTTTAGGTTATAAGAATTTCTTCCTGTGGGTGATGGTAGCTACTATTCCATCTTTTCTGGTGGCCTGGTTTGTACCGTTTAAAGAGGTGGTAAAGGAAGAAGTAGCGGCATAAGATGAATATTTTTAGAAACCCCTGATTCACACAGAATTAGTTTTATTTGATATTTGTAATATCGGTTGTTTACAATCTGTCATTTTGAGAAGCGAATCCATGCGAAATATGGTTTAATTTAATAAAGGATTTATTATCCGTTGGTTTATGGAATTTGAAATGAGACTTCAAGATTGACATAACACTAGCATAGATAAATAATTGGTATATATGGGAAATATTATTTTCTTATAGATTAAATCAGTGGTAATCAGTGATAGAATCGATGTTTAAAAATACGAAGAGGCATTATGAAGTACGGTTATTTTGATAATAAAAACAGGGAATATGTAATTGAACGCCCTGACATACCAGTTTCCTGGACCAATTACCTGGGTGTGAAGAATATGTGTACAGTTATTTCGCACAATGCCGGCGGATATTCATTTTTCAAATCCACCGAGCATCATCGCATAACCCGTTTCCGACCAAACGGAATTCCTCTGGACCGACCAGGACATTATGTGTACATCCGTGATGATGACTCCGGTAAGTACTGGTCTATATCTTGGCAGCCCGTTGGCAAGGATTTCAACAAAGCCAAATACACCTGCCGACATGGATTGTCCTATTCAAAATTTCAATGTGATTATCAGGATATCGAGGCCGAACAAATACTATTTATTCCTGTTAATGATGATGTAGAACTATGGGATGTAAAAATTAAAAACAAATCCGGCAAGCCAAGGAAATTAAGCATATTTTCTTATGTTGAATTTTCCTTTCATCATATTGAAATAGATAACCAGAATTTACAGATGAGTTTATATGCTAGCGGATCCAACTACAAAAACGGCATCATCGAGTATGATTTTTTCTATGAGCCCTGGACCTTCCACTATTTTACTTCAAACTTTAAACCGGATAGTTATGATTGTGTGCGTGATACATTTATCGGTAATTACCGCACGGAAACAAATCCCATCGGCATCGAGCGTGGTGTATTACAAAACAGTTCAGAATTGGGCGGTAACCACTGCGGGTCGCTGCATAAGCAAATCACTTTGCAACCCGAAGCAGAGCAGCGGCTTATATTTATGTTAGGCGTCGGTTCCAGAGAGGAAGCCGGGCTTGCAATCAAAGAGAAATATTCCGATTTAAAAAATGTCGATTCCGCTTTTGATGATTTAAAAAAATATTGGGAAAAGAAAACCTCAGTCTTTCAATGCAAAACACCCCATCAAGGTCTGGATACGATGATTAATACCTGGACCATTTACCAGGCTGAAACCTGTGTGGTTTGGTCGCGCTTTGCTTCCTTCATTGAGGTTGGCGGCCGGGTAGGGCTCGGATATCGCGACACTTCCCAGGACATTATGGGCGTTGTGCATACCAATCCTGAAAAAACAAAACAACGTATCATCCAGTTGCTCAAGGGTCATACCAATATGGGATACGGCCTGCATTTGTTTGATCCCGAAGTTTTCGAGCCAAAAGAAGA
>Ga0209427_10008630_pt1 | contig 11454 bp, 16 predicted proteins | sample DeeMarSWOR136_30_FD_187465 | JGI IMG/M metagenome (GOLD analysis project Ga0209427, IMG submission 187465) | Marine sediment microbial communities from White Oak River estuary, North Carolina - WOR-1-36_30 (SPAdes) (version 2) | ecosystem: Environmental > Aquatic > Marine > Intertidal zone >... | reverse complement strand
GGTTTGAAGGTTAGGGGGACGATGGAATCGCCCCTGTTGGGGCCAAAGGGTAATAGGGAGTTCTTCATCTACCTGGAGAAGATCCCGAAGACATAAATAAAGCGGACAGAGGCGGATGGATCATTTCCGGTAAGGGTTATGGGTACACCAAAGGTTCCGAAGCCAGCGAAGCTGGTGATGAGCTTGATTTCAGCCGAGGATGGAATATTGATGAGGATTGTGGAGGATTTGAATTCCATCTATGGAGAGGTCGATCTTCTCAGCGATTTGCTTCCCTTCGATTTCACGAAGTATTACGATGAGGAGATGGGAGCTCCCCTCTTCAGGAGGTTTGTCGCCTTCAAGGAGCTTGTTCAAAGGGAGGCGCTCGCGGACATCAAGAGGATGACAAACGGGGTTGAGGAGCGATATTCTCGCGATGGATGCAGGAAGGTGAACATAGACCCCGGGGTCCTCTCAGGGGAGAATTTGGTGTTAGCTACTACTAAGGGCTTTGCTCATCGCATTTATCTTCGGGATGGTATTTATGCAGATCTGGCGCTCATTTTTCGAAATCGCTCCTTTAAAGCGCAAGAATGGACATACCCGGACTATCGTCAACGAGAGGTTATCGAACTGATGAATGGACTCAGAAGGAGCTACTTACGGGAGTTGAGGGAAAAAGGGGCGTGACATGATCAGGAGTATGACTGGTTATGGAATAGGACAGAAGGTTATTTCCCTGGGAAGGGTTACTGCCGAGGCGAGATCAACGAACCACCGGTATCTCGATATCAGCTTGAGGTTACCCAAGAAATTATACCCTTTTGAGACTCAGATTAAGGAGATGGTGAAGGCCCATTTTTCCAGGGGACGATTCGATATCTCCGTCGAGATGGATTCCGGGGGGAAGGATCAATTCAAGTTCGAGCCTAACATCGAGATAGCTCAAATGTACGTAGATGCCCTTGAAAGCCTCAAGTCGAAGCTCGACATAACGGGGGAGGTGACGCTCGACCTCGTTTTGCGGGCAAAGGACGTCATCACGGCGAAGGAGGTAGAGGGGGATGTTGGTCCACTTTGGGAGGAGATATCGGGAGTTTTGCTGAGCTGTCTGGAGGCCCTTGAGGCGATGAGGAAAGGGGAGGGAAGGAACTTGGTACTCGATCTGAAAAGGAGGTTGAAACGGATCTCCCGCCGCATAGGGGAGGTGAAGGGTCGTTCTCCATCGGTAGTGGAGGCGTATCGCAAGAGGCTCTCGGAGCGGCTTGCCGAGATGACGGAAGGGATGGAAATCGACCGTTCGAGGCTTCATCAAGAGGTGGCGTATTTGGCGGATCGGAGCGATATCACTGAAGAGGTGGTTCGGATCGATAGCCATCTGAGGCAATTCGGCCAAATGTTGGAGTCGGATGAACCCACAGGGCGGAAGATGGATTTTTTGGTCCAAGAGATCCACAGGGAGGTAAATACCATCGGCGCCAAAGCCAATGATGTCGTCATCTCTCAAAGGGTGGTAGAGATCAAGGCTGAACTGGAAAGGATGAGAGAGCAGATTCAGAATATCGAGTAAAAATGTGGTGACTCTTTGCTTGGGAGGTTCGTATGGTCCCTAAACTATTAAATATCGGTTTTGGGAACGTTGTGGTCAGTTCGAGGGTGGTCGCTATTGTCACCCCGAGTTCAGCTCCTATGAAAAGGCTCAAAGAGGGAGCAAGGGATGTCGGGATGCTGGTGGATGCAACCCAGGGGAGGAGGACCCGTTCCATCATCATCACCGATAGTAATCACGTTATACTTTCGGCCGTTCAGGCGGAAACGGTAACCCAGCGGTTCATTTCCGAAGAAAGGGAGGAATGATTTCGGAAGGGCTTGGAGATGAAGCATGAAGGATTGCTCTATATCATTTCGGCTCCCTCAGGGACTGGGAAGACGACTTTACTGAAACGGGTAATGAGTTATTTCCCCGATATACGGTTTTCGGTTTCTTATACCACGAGGCCGCCAAGGTCTGACGAGAGGGATGGGAAGGATTATCATTTTATTTCTCCACAACAATTTCAACAGATGGTGGAGGAGGGGGCTTTTGCGGAATGGGCGGAAGTTTTGGGCAATCGATATGGCACCGCCCTGGATTCCGTACGGGAAAGTCGATTACAAGGGGTCGATCTGATATTAGATATTGACAGTCAGGGAGCGAGGCAGATAGGGGAACATTTTAATGGAGGGGTTTTTATCTTCATATTCCCCCCATCCTTGGAGGTATTGAGGCAGCGGTTGAACGATAGGAAGGTCGATGGGCAGGAGGTAATTCAGTTTCGGGTGGCCCAGGCGAGGGATGAAATGAAGCAAGCGAAGTGGTATGATTACATCATTGTCAACGAGAGAGTCGAGGAAGCCGTTGAACAGCTGAAATCCATCATCATTGCAGAACGATGCCGGCGGGAAAGGGTTTTGAAACGAAATGGCATTAGCAAGCTTTAGCGTTGGAGGAGACACATGGCGAGGATTACTGTAGAGGATTGTTTAGAAAAGGTGAATAGCCGTTTCGAGCTGGTGATGTTGGCCGCAAGGCGTGCAAAGATGCTCATAAGAGGGGCCAAACCGGTGGTTGAATCGACTAACCGGGCCATTGTAACTGCCCTCAGGGAAGTAGCGGGAAGAAAGGTTTACCTCGTTGAACCCCCTGAAGAGGATGGCGAAAAGGTCGAAGTGAAAGAGGTTGAGGAATAGCCTCTACGTGTAGGACTTCGTTTCCGCATAAGGGATCGGTCTTCTCCTTGATTCTCTGAACCCGATTCCATCTTATCTTGTCTCCGTTTCGATTCTTAGATCCCTCATCATTAACGTTTCCAACCTCTCAAGGGTTGGCCTCCCCATTCCTTCGGCTGCGCCCTTCGGTCCGAGCAGTTCGGCCTTGAGCTCACTGCCGAAAGGCTCAGGGTCGAGGACTCAGGATAAGCTCTGCTTACCCACGATGGGTACCCAACTTCTCCAGCAGATTACGCTCCGGGACACCGAAATCCCTCAGAAAGTCAGGCAACTCCAGCTTTTTTTATCTTAACATCATCCCCCTTTTATGATATTTAATGAAAGGAGATTACGCTTTCCTCGGAGGACTCATGCCGGCAAATTTGCCGCCACAATACTTTGAGGCGGAAAAGCGATATCGAGAGGCAAGGGAAATCCCGGAGAAAATCAAGGCCTTAGAATCGATGTTGTCCATAATGCCCAAGCATAAGGGAACGGACAAACTTCGAGGGCAGCTCAGGAGCAAGGTCTCAAAGCTAAAATTGGAATTGGAGAAAAAGGGGGGAACGGGAAGAAAGGGGTCTGTATTCAACGTGAAACGAGAGGGGACGGCCCAAATTCTGCTATTGGGATTTCCCAACGTGGGGAAATCCCAATTGGTTTCGGCCCTTACCAATGCAAACGCCGAAGTGGCCGATTATCCTTTTACGACGCGGGAACCAATTCCCGGGATGGTGGTTTTTGAAAATATTCAAATTCAGTTGGTGGACGTGCCCCCAATCAATTTCGAGATCGGCGAAGCCTGGTTGTCCCCAATGGTGAGGAATGCCGATGTCCTCATGATTATGGTGGACTTGGGTGGCGATCCATTGGCCCAAATGAAGGGGGTTTTGGCCAAATTAGAGGGGATTCGAATCAAACCTATTGGCTTCGAAGACGAGGCAATTCATGGGGGAGAGGAGGGGGTTTTTGAGCCAAGAAGGGCCCTGATCGCGCCAAATAAGCTGGATCTTGAGGGTGCTCAGGAGAAGCATGAGGTACTTCGGGAAAGGTATGGGCGCTCTTTTCCGGTTTTCCCCCTTTCTGCCCAAAAGGGGATCGGCCTGGAGGACTTGAAGAGGGGGATTTTTGAGGCCTTGGATATCATGCGGGTATATACGAAGCCCCCGGGGAAAGAGCCCGACTTCAGTGAACCAGTGATCCTCAGAAAGGGGAGCACCGTTGAAGATGCAGGATATTCCGTGCACAAGGATTTCGTGAAGAAGATGAAGTTTGCCCGCATCTGGGGATCTGAGAAATATCAGGGCCAGATGGTGAAGAGGGATTATGTGCTGCATGATGGGGATGTAATTGAATTCCACACCTAATTCCGGAAAAGGCCGCCCTGAGCGCTAAATTATGCAGTGTTGCAGTGTCGGGGTTCACCCCGATGGGGCGAGGGCAGAGGCCTGAGGTTTGAAGCGAGAGGAGAGAGGCTAAGGTTAAGGCTGAGGCTAAGGTCCAGGAAACAAAACACGTGCTGCAGCCAAACAAGGAATAAATTCTAAATCGACTCGGCCGAGGCCTTCGAGTGAGCCTCAGCCGAACTCCTCGTCGTTGGCCGAAGCACTAAATCCTAAAGGCGCTTGGCTCCAAACCCTAAATACAAATATATAAATCCTAAACGTTTTGGTCATTTGATCAATAGTGCTTCGTATTTGTTTAGGATTTAGTACTTTGTGTTTAGTATTTCCCTTTACGGCTTCGGTGATTTGAATTTGTTTAGAGTTTAGAAATTGGGATTTGGAATTTACTTGTATTCCTTGAAGAGCGAGTTTTCCAGAGATATGTTCGTATAGTCCCGACATGAATAGTGGGTTCTCGAGTGCCCTGAAATTGGGAGAGCCGGTTGGTCCGTAAGGTAAGAGGGTTATGAGTTTCAAGGCCTCTTTGAAGCGGCGATGAAAATCCTTGATGGAAAAGTTGCTTTGAGAGGCCGTGAGGAGAAGGGATGAAAGGATGGAGAGGAGTGGAGAGGAGGAAGTTGTGGCGCTTGGAATCCCCTCTGCCCGTTCAGTTCAACTTGTACCATGTGTTGGGCAGACGGGAAACCTCGAGGAGGTTGGGAGGTATGATCTGCAACGTTTCCTTCGAGGGGATTTGCCTTGAGACCAATGTGGTCTTGGTAGATGGTTCGCACGTATTTTCCGAAGCGATGACTGAGGAGAAGAGACTAAAAATCGAGATCGATCTGCCCGCGGAATCGGAGAGGATAACGGCCACGGGGAAGGTGATTTGGTATGATCTCAATCCATCTACTTCTCCTTACCGGTTTCGCGCTGGCGTATATTTGACGGAAATGGATGGAGATTCCAAGGAGATATGGGGACGGTTCCTTACAGCCCTCCAGAAATAGGTCGCCGGTTTTTTTTCTGCCATTCACCCCGCATTTCGTTACGTCCTGACAAAGGAATTATTGGCATACTAATTGCTTAATTTAACCCTTCGTGAGGCCCATAAGACGGTTTTTTCAAAGAAGGGGTTTCGCTCCGAATGGCTTTTCAGACGAAAGGGCACGTGCCACTTTAGCCTGAGTGGAGTGGCTAGTAACTGATATCGATATCAAGGGAGCTGAGAGGATTCGAGTATAGGACGAGGGGGAAATGGAGAGGACGGCTAAATGTAAATTCTGTAATAATTCTTTTACCTATGCAGGGGAGGAGGCGTTGCCGGATTCCTGTCCTGCTTGCAAGAAAAAGGAAAATCCCGATGTCCTCCAATTTTTCGCGGATCAAAAGAAGAGAAGAGAATTCGTGGCAGTTAGTACACCAGAGGTCGGGGGTAGAAAGGTGGCTAAATCCCTTGGGCTGGTGACGACGGAACAGGTTGTCGGGTTCAAAATATCTGGAAAATTAGATCTCAGTAAATTCAGTGGGGGAATGGCCCTTTCCATGGTGGATAAATTGATGAACGGAAGGGAATGGGTGATCCGGACTCTCACCGATGATGCCCTTGCCCTGGGGGCAAATGGACTTGTGGGCATCGATATCCGTTATGAATCCCTTGGAGTTAAGGAGGAGGTTTTGATGGTTCTGGTATACGCCAAGGGGACGGCGGTCATCGTTGAATAATCTTGTCCATCAAGGGGGAGAAGATGAAAAGGGCTTTTTTGATCATGGCAATTCTTCTTTTTGCTTCAACGGGAAGAACGGGCGAGGTTTGGAAGTGGGTGGATGAGCGAGGAATCACTCACTTCACCGACAACCCAGATTCAGTGCCGGAGAAATACAAAGGGCAGATAGACCACAGGGAGATGCCGGGAGAGACGGAGACGTCATCGGGGGCTGCCCGGGAGGCCAAAAAAGTAACGGAGGAACCACGGGATCAACATGGCCGCGGAGAGGATTATTGGATCAATAGGGCAAACGAGATTAAGGATCAATTGAACCGAGCACAGATGGAGTATGAGCGGGCTAGGTTGGAATACAACGATCTCATTGCCAAATATAATGCCACCCGTTCCCGTGCCAAAAGGAGGCAGTACCAACAACGGATCGAATCGCTCCAGGGTGAGTTGAATCGCCATGGGGAGGATATCCAGAAAGCAAAAGAGATCTTGGAAAAGACCTTACCCGAGGAGGCGGAAAGCGCAGGAGTCCCTGTGGAATGGGTGAAATAGGGGGATTTCGTGGTTCCAGAAGGGGATCAAAATACCTACAAGGTTTTATTTTTCGGTATTGCCAACAATTCGGCGGAGGGCAGGAGAGACTTCCTCAGGGATATTTCGAAGCGTTTCCATATCTCCCCTGAAAAGGCCGACTACCTGATCAGCAAAACACCCATTGTGCTTAAAAGAGGGCTTTCCCTTGCCAAGGCAAATGCCATGGTGAAGGAATTTAAATCCTTGGGGGGCAAAGCGCAATGCATAACGGAGAAGGGAACGTCATTGCTGGAACTGGAATTCGAGTCCGATAAAACACCCCTTCTCCAACTTGAATCCCTCACTTCATCCTCTACAGGAGGGAGGATAGAGGTGATCGGAAGGGTGAAGAACATCTCATCCAGTCCCCTTAAGGGTGTGAAGGTTGTTGCTCAATTTTTCGACTTCCTCGACCAGTTCGTCGTCTATGAGGAATCGCCTATCGCCTTCAGTTTCCTCAACTCGGATCAGCGTTCTCCCTTCAAGGTTATAGGCGAGGGAAATGCCGGGATCAGGCGTATTTCCATCGCTTTTAAGGGAGAGGATGGGGCAATGATTGCGACCCTAATAAACAAGAATTCCCCGCAAAAAGTGGCACTATCGAGGGGAAGCGATCGGCCCAAGGCCACCAATAGGGTAACCTTGGAGCGGAGTATCCTCAGTTCAAAACGCATGTATTCGGTATTGGAGGAAGTGTTCTCCAGGATTTCGAAGGATGAGTTTACCCAGGCCGATGTCGAGGGAGTATTGAGGGAAGTTTTCCCCAAAGCGTGGGCTTTAGTGGAGAGGAAATATGAGTGTGTCTCGGCAAGGCAATATCTGGCCCGTATCCTGTCGTGGTACGCTCAGGATCAAGGAAGTTCCATTCAATACACAGGGACCCTTGTGGAGGGTCCGCCGGGCTGGGGAGTTCCCAAGATGGCAGTATATAAGAAGGGCGCATCGGACTTTCCTCCTTCCCCACAAGTTCCCCCACCCGAATTCGATGGACAATCCCCCCTGAGAAATTTCTCATGCCCCAAAATCAGCCAAAAAAGTCCATCGAGCATCGCAAAAGCTCTCATTAAGGGATACAACGAGGAAAAAATCCCCCATGACCTGAGGAATTTTAACCATCTGGGGTTCAACGCCAAATCCCTGGTCAGCGAAGAAGATGTCCTTCTTAGATTCCTCTCCTTGGTCCTTTTTGATAGATGGCCCTTTCGGCCTTGGGAAATGGTGTGGGATGAGGAGGGTGGATCCATCAATTCATTGTTGAGGAACCAGGGCCTGTTTCATGCAGGGGAGATTCGAAGGGCCAGCTTGGATGAAATCGAGTCCAAATTGCGCAAGTGTGTGTTGAAGGGAGAGCTGTGGCTCCATAAAAATGGTGGAAAGACCCGGTTTGCTCGGACATTAAAGGAGCTATCGCTCCACATCGGCGGGATAGCCTCCTCAATGAGATCGGCCTCCAATGAGTCCGATATCATGCTCCTCCACCAGGATATCACGAATATCCATGGATTCGGTGCCCTCATCTCGGCTCGATGCATCGCCTATGCTATGAGGGAGTTGGGCGCCGGGAGGACATCTCCTAAAAAGTTTGAACCCATTGCCCGTTATCTGAGGGAGGAGTGGCGAGCGAGCGATTGGGGTGAGCGGTTGGAATTGCCCATATTAGGGGGGCGGCCCCACCTCTTCGATGAGATCATAGATCATTTGTCCGATGACCCGTTGGGCTTCGATTACCTCTATCTCCTTGGAGCCGACTATTGTCAGGATGGGAATTGCGAGCATTGTTCGCTCTCATGAATGAATGGGAATTTATGAAAAGATTTCATAGTCCGGTGAAAAAAGGTATTCATTCATGACCTTTTTAGCACGTTCAAAATGGATTATTAATCTCCTTTCCCCCATCGATACGGCCTGAGTTTATCCCTATTTGGACAATAAATTCAGGCTGTATCCCCCCTCTTCCTCTTTATCCGGAGTTTTCATGGCTCCTCCCTGGTTAAACCGGTCTTGGTATAATTCTTGCTTCAATATGGATTGAGTCAAAGCAGGGGTATGGGATGTTCTTTAAACTCATCTTGGAGAGCGGTCACGTAGGTGCGGGGAAGAGTTACGATATGGTGAGGTATCTCGAGGGGAGGGATATTTTTTCCGTATTATTCTCCGCCTCCCATTTTCCAAGGGTCAAGAAAAAGAGATATCACAAAGGCATCAAACTGATCCAGGAGATAACCAGGAAGGAATACCTCCAGGGGAGAATGAGGGAAAGGGAGGATCCCTACTTAAACACCCATCGGAGGAAGTCGAAAGGGACCTCCAGGAATGTGAATCCCCCCTTGCCCCTGGGGATGGTTATGCACAACAGAGGAAATCGAGAGAGCAAACATTATATGAACGATGGGCATGAGATCATGCCCTGACGCGGATACATCACCGGAAAATGAGATTTCCGGATACCCCCAAGGGGTTCTTTCCTTAGAAATGAGGGATGGTGGGCCGGTGAGATCAAGTTATCAAGGTAAAAAAACCCCCCGCCCCAATAACCTCAATAACTATTGATTTCATCGATCCCTCCATCCCTTTTTTACTCCGTTTGGCCCATGGCCTTGGGCATCTTTTTCTCGGGAAATTCTTCGTTTCCTTTCTCTCCTCCGACTCCACCTCCATCAAGAGAGCAATTTCGGTCCCTAAAACAATTTTTTGAGAACTCCTCAAATCATGAAGGGGATTTTTGTAAAAACCCCTCGATGGGACACGATTCAAAATCCACCGTCTAATTTAGGTATCAAGACTAAAATCAGCAGGTTATGGAGCATTCCTGATGGTGGGTCAGGGGGATGAAGCGTCCTTGACGAGAGGTGGTGGATGGAGTAAAGTGTAAAGAGAAACGAGGATCAGCCACAGGAGGGGTTTGGCTGATCCAACCCAATACCTCCCCACGGGAGATGAAACAGTGGTGTATTGGTCGACAAATTGTATCCCAATTATTATCCGAAATTCAACGGGCGGTTATGTGAGACGGATGAATTAGATGACCTTCGAGCTCGGCACGGTATGAATATGAAATATCTCCAAATCCTCGTTGGGCTTTTTTGCCTTTTGGCGACCTCCTTTTCTTATGCCAAGGTATACAAATGGGTGGACGATTCAGGAACGGTCCATTTTACTGATGATCCGGCAAAAGTACCGGGGCACTATTGGGATCGCGTTGAGGAGAGGAAAACCATCAAGGAGGAAGGCCAGAATCCTCCCGATGAGGGAAAATTACAGAAGCGAAGGGTCCAGCGGGAGCCCACGGATCGTTTTGGACGAAGGGAATCCTGGTGGAGGGATAGGGCCTCTAAGTGGTGGAATCAACTGGAGAATGCCACTTCCCAACACCAAAGGATTACCAAGGAGATCGAAGAAGCAGAGAAGGTCCTCGGCAAGGCCCGAAACGATGGGAAGAGGAGAAGGTACCGCAGGGAGATTAAACACCTTCGGAAGGAAGACGAAAAATATAAGGCTCAGATAGCCGAGGCTAAACACATGCTGAATGACGTCTTGTTGGACGAGGCGAGGATTGCAGATGCTGACCCATCATGGCTACAGCCATAGCTACCTTATGGGGTTTTGTGCTGAAATGGATTGATCTTTCGAGGAACATTGCCCCCTCTTGTTATCAGCCCATCCTCTTTCCCTGCCTTCATAATTACTATTCCGCTTCTTCATGGCAGTAGTTTCCCTTTGCTATGAAAAAAAGTCAACGCAAAGGGTATTGGAGTTTCCTTAATTCTGCAGGAAGTATTCTTGTACCCTTTGATTATGAAGGAACTCAGGGGCTTTGCCCCGCTGGAATAATGGAATGATGGGTTCACGGATAGGTATTACCCTGATACAGGTTGGAGGAGTGTCCGCCTGCAGCGGACTTGAGGCTGAAGGCCAACAATCCTTTGCCTTGTGCCTCAAGCCGTTCGTTCCTCAGGATAAACTCACCGCTGCTGAACCAAAAGTAATGCTTTTTCGTTTTTGATACCCATTATTCCACCATTCCAATAGTCCATCATTCCAATACTTCAAGAGACTACGCTCAGAAACAACTGAATCCCCCCAAAAATCCGGAAACTGCGGAAGGAGTAGTGCGCATATTTTCAGGGATGTGGCACAAAATGTGGTAGACCATATCACAATGTGCCATGAGAATGATTCAGGACCCCGGTCGCTTTCATTGGCATAAAAAATGCACAGTTACGGGGATGTACTTCCTTAATTGTGGGAAATATGGCGAAAATGACTAACATGACCATAGAAGATCAAGTACTGACAACCAAAGAATCCTGTGCTTACCTTCGTATTACGAAACCGACATATTTCAAATATATTCGGGAGGGGCGAATTAATGCCATAAAGGCTGGCAAGGGTTGGAAAGTGCTCAAGTCGGAGTTGGAGCGGTTCTTAAGGGGAGATCAGTGAATCCTTCAAGGCGACCGCTTTCGCCTGTCCAACGCCAGCATCCCGGCGACCCAATTCCCAGCCTTACCCATTGAGAATGGGGATGGGGGTGAGTAGTTTACAAGGGGAGGAAGGAAGATGGAGAAGATAGCCTTCCGGAATAGGGCCAAGAAGGAGAAAGATTGGGTTGACTGGGACGGAAAAATATTCGAAGATTTACGAGAAGGCATGTTCGAGGAGATGTGCCTCGATGAGATGATTGAGTGGGTAGAAGAGAAATTGAGGGAGTGTCAATAAGGAACCTCTAAGGAAATCTCTATGAGCGAGGAAAAAAATCGGGAAGATCTAGACGGAAAATCAGGGATTGTTTCGGTTGAGAAGAGGAGGTTTCCGAGGTTCAACGTCGATCTCCCCATGAAGTATTCCGAGGTGAAGGTGCGCAAGAAACAGGGAGGAATCGCCCACGATGCCAGCGAAGGAGGGCTTCTCGTCTATTTACAGGAGAGGTTTCCCATTGGTACGAGGCTCAAGATTGAGGTATTCTTTTCCCATGGTTTTCGTCTAACGCCCATCAAGGCCGAGGCGGAAATCGTTTGGGCGGATATCAGGGGACCCGAGGATTG
>Ga0209427_10008628_pt1 | contig 11457 bp, 5 predicted proteins | sample DeeMarSWOR136_30_FD_187465 | JGI IMG/M metagenome (GOLD analysis project Ga0209427, IMG submission 187465) | Marine sediment microbial communities from White Oak River estuary, North Carolina - WOR-1-36_30 (SPAdes) (version 2) | ecosystem: Environmental > Aquatic > Marine > Intertidal zone >... | reverse complement strand
TTCGCTACCTTGTTATTCTTCTTCGGTGGTGGTAGCGCATGGATCGCACGATTGCTGTACACAGATAATTATTGGATGGCTTCCTACATTTCGCTTGATGCCAACTTTGGCGACAGCTGGCTCGTGTCCGGTCTCTGGGCGTATAAGGCCTTCAGCTTGTTTCTTGCCCTCTCTGCAACCTCCCTGTTCCTAAAACTCCAATGGTTCAAAGATGCCAGGTCCACCAGACAATCTATACTCCTCAATATTTTGTTCATTGTCTGCGCTTCGTTGTCCGTCTTGACCCATGCCTACGGACTGCTGTTCGTTGTAGGATTTATCTTGATAGCATCACTATATGTTGCTCTTCTAAAGCCGAAAACTCAACCGCGGAGCTTTTGGAAGACGAAGTTGGGTGGATGTTCTCTCAACGCGGCTCTCGCTACTCTGACTGTCGTGGGAGTAGACACGTATTTTGGAAATCCTCTGGGGAGATTCATCGAAGAGAGGATGCTGCGCTTCTTTGTTCTGGACGTCAACGCCTACTGTTCGATTTTTCTCATTATGTTGGGAGGATTTGTGGTGTCAGTTCTTCTTAATGAGATTGGATCGGTCGTTACATCTCATTTCCCAAGCAAAGAGGATGCCTCGAGCAACATCGAAAAGGCAACCATCTTCAGATTGTCAATTGGTGTATTGATCTCGATAGTTTCATGCGTAGTCTTTGCTGGAGTAATTCTGTGGCTAGTTCGCCCTATTCCCGAGGAATACTTGTTAACAGCCGTAGTTTGGCCTCTTGAGTACACAGTTTCGCGATATTCGCTCCTCTATATACTTGCCACATTCACGATGCTTGTGGGTTATCGACGAGGTTATATGGACGTAGTGCTTGCTAATCTTCTAGGAGTTAGTCTAACGATCATATTCGGAACTTTTTTTCCAATGCCAGTCAAAACGAGAGTTACGATTCCATTGAAGTTGGCTTTGGTTGTGGGTGTGGGCTACGGGATCTCAAGAGTCTTGGCAAAACCAAGGGTAGAAGCTTCTCAAGAAAACAGAAGAGCCAAGCGTGTATTTGCCAAGCTTAGAGCGAAAGCAACATTTGCCTGTCTTGGCGCTTTGCTTGTGTTCTCCACTTTCAGTAGTTGGTACTTCTGGTTCGACACAATTCAAGAAGTATATCCTATCTACGAAGTACAGGTTTCAAACTGGATTCTTGAAAACACTCCTAGGGACATGAACATTAGATTCCTTGTCACGCCCGAATGGCTTACGAACAAATCAATACAGATGTTGGCGGCAAAGCCGAACTTCGCTCCGATAGAATCAGACGACATGGGCCAAGTCATCGATTTGCTGCTGGAGAATGTACAGCAATATGATGTAGTCTACACGGTCATCTATAAACCTTCAATACGGGGAACAAGGCTTGACAATAGCTTGGCAGTACTGGAATCGTGTGATCTTGTGCTTTCCCAATACGAGAATAATGCCTACAAAGTCTACGTGACGACTGAAAACTTCAAAAGCATCTTGACGCTTGCCAAGAACTTCGAGCACCCCATCCAAGCAATAGATTTGAGTAATCTCGTTCTTCATGAAAGCTTTGACCGCAGCAATGCCAGCGGCATATGTAACAACGCGGCTTTTGTCAATGACTCAGCAGTCATTATTGAGACCAATTCAACGCTCAAGGGAGGATTCTCAGCGGGCCTTTGGGTGAAAGTTGAAACCATTGGAGAAATATTGTACCTTGAGTTCGATTCCGGGTACTTACGGGTTAGGACAAATAATCCAGAATCAATCAGTTTCATAGCTTATCACAATGAATTCGAAGAGCCGTCATTTATGAAGATTCAAGTGAAAAATGGCGGTTGGGTTCAGCTATTCGTGCAAGCAGATGGAGGTAAATTCAATGTTTACCAGAACGGTACTCTTGCTCTCACCATAGAGGACGAAAGAGTTGAATCTCTTGTGGAAGAGAGAATGAACAGAATAAGGATATCTGATAAACGTTGGTGGGACAGAGGATTCCAAGGATTTGCTGACGAGTTAGTTCTGTTTAATAGCGCTATCTTGTACAAGGATATTATGGCATTGTACGTTTCCTTTGCGTCCAGATTGTGGTCAGCTAGATGAGTCGGTTTGAGCCCCCTTTTTGTGCACCCTCAGAATGGGCCTTTTTCGCAGCATGTCTGCCTATCGGATTCAAATACATTGCAAGTAACATCTTGTCAACCCATATCGGTTAGAGAATCTGTGTTCTTCCCGAGTGTGGTTCCGTCAAGATGTCGCGTGGGCGCGTGGGAGTGTCAGGCATCGAGAGCATAGAGCCTTACGTCAAAATACGATTGAGAGATTGCCAAAAAGACCTGCTCGGGGAACTAGTGGGTCATTGATGTGATTCGAACACGCGGTGCCGTGCATCGTCGAGGTAGCTAGTAAGAGCTTTGTCTCAGAAACTAGGGAAAGAATGAGAAGATGGAATCTTTAGTCAGGAAGCATTTCAGAGAAAGAGCGGAAAAGGGTGAATACATATCGAAGAAAGCAGAGATACTGCCCACCAGACACGATAAAGGCAGACTTCTAGAAGTCGGATGTGGAGGTAGCCTTTCTTATTCTCCTACAGAGTTGGAGGTCTATGGTATTGACATAGTACCGAAGATGGCCCACGTATTTAGAATCAAACATCCCGATGGAAACATCGTTGTGTGTGATGTTAAGAGGCTGCCCTTCAGAGATAACACGTTTGATATCATAGTTTCAACATGGCTTCTGCACCACTTGGTTGGTTGTACGCCAAGAAAATGCGTTAACAACATTTGCGTTGCCCTGCGAGAAGTAAAGCGCGTTTTGGACGACGGAGGAGATTTCTTGTTGAGAGAGCATTTACTGAGAAATCGTTTAGCATCTTTCGTGTTATTCTACACAACTTTTCTATGCGCCAAGCTTCACATCAACATCGACTTTCTAGATATTCACTCGCAAGTGGTAACCTACTTTCTCACTGAGAAAGAGCTAGGAAGATTATGCGACAAAACAGGCTTTGGAGCAAAAGAGTTATCATGTAAAAAATGGAGGTTCAGAAAAGTCGATTTGGGCAAATATGATGCGGAATTCCTGCTACATGCACATCAACGCTTGCGGCCAGGATCGCTATGGTCAGTCTGACAATGAACCCTCTTCGCGTGATTTCGACTTCTATTCGTTGAGACGTTTCAACCTCCTCTCGTTTTTGAAGCGTTGCTTCTAAAGTTTACACGCTGCAAGCACGCACATATTGCACAGGCGTGCGTGTCTCTATGTAGCGCACGTGGACATGCTTGCATAGAACAGAGTCTGCACACTACGAGAGGGTCATCAACGTGGCTGAAGGAATCTGTAGGGAAACCAAGCAACCGTTCGTTGTCTGACCTCTAAACTCATTAGACATTGACCTGAAAAGCCAGGCGGTCCAAGCATGAAAGCGTTGAATTCCAGAACACTGCAAAGCAGGTTCCTGCGGCCAAGATGCCAAGTAGTGGACGAAGACCCATTTGAAAGTTGACCTCGACAGGAATATGTTTTTCCTTTAATTGTAATCGTAGCTTTGCCGGTGTTATATTCACATGCGTCGATAGACCAGCTATTTGTGAGATCAGCGGGGAGGAAACGTTGATAGCTCTTACTCACTATTGATGTCTTAACTGGTCCCCAGAACATTGCATCGTCCACGTAGATAACTCTTGGTGTCTCGCTCTCTCGATAGACGGAGATCCAGCAAGCGATTCTATCAGCTGTGTCAGGCACGATGATGGAGTGGGCGAACTGAGTCCATGTCGTTGTTATGTTTATGCGGAGTGGATGACAGTGGATAGTCAGGTTTTCGCGATAGGCGATTACAAGGTAGAATTTGAGTTGAGGGCCCGACCAAGTGACGTTTGTTTTCAACCATACCGACCAAAAATACTGGCCTTTTCCTTTTGATTGGATTTGCCAGGACCTGGCACCTGGTGGATAGACATTACTTGCATATCTGTCGCCTGCTGGAATTATGTTCTTCAAACATCTTGAACCGCTGTTTGAATCTTCGTCTGTAATCGCCATCGTCCCATATCCGCTCTCGATCCATCCACCCTCGTAGTCTGGTTCAAAAGTGCGGTTTTGAATGTTTTCATACACGGTCAATCCGGTCAACGTTAGTTTCACGTCCCTGGTTGTGTGGGTTCTGGCCTCCCCTAAGTAGATGTAGTTGATCCCGTTATCAACAGGGCAGACCCAGTTGATTCGCTCCGAAGTGTAGCTGAGGAATTGCTGGCTCCACATCATCTTAACATCTGTGTCCTCGATGTCCAGTAAGTAGATTTTTGTGTTGCAGACGAAATAGACGGGTAACTTGCTGGAGAGGGACGGGATACCACCCTTAGTCGTGGCTGATGGATCAGCAGGTTCCCCCAACCCATCTAGATAATACCCGTCTTGTTCGAACACTGAAACCCAATGGATCCCGTCAACACTTACGTACATTACGCCGTCATTGTAGCAAGTTGCCAAATAATAAACAGGGCCGATCTTCCGACATTCCCAAGACCACTGATCATCAGGCCAAACGGCAGAGTCAAGAGTCAAAACCGCTTCGAAGTCACCCTCAGCGGCAGGTGTTCTAATCGTCTTGTTTAATCTGAAAACATAGGGCTGAGCGTCTGGTCCGAAATAAGCGAAATCATCGTCGAACATGATTGAGGTTGGCTGGCCCTTGTTACCAGGTATACCCTGTGCAACGATCTCCCATCCGCTTCTCGCATTCCATCGTCGGATAATATCAATAGTGTCGCCGCCCGCGGCCCACAATGTTTGAGTGGCATTGTCAAAGGCTATTGTGTGAAAATGGTCGTCTACCGGCGGAATATCTTGCGCAGCCATGTCATACATGACCTGCCATGAATTCCCTCGGTCAGTGGAGTTGTAAATGATCTTGTCGTGTGTTTGAAGGTACAAATCTCCTGTTAACGGATTTTCGGCGAAATGCCAGACTCCCCAATTCACACTATTGTTGAATGTTTGATGCCAACCTGTAGAATTCTTGAGCCAGATTCCAGTGGCACCTACTGCTACGTAAACATCATCGTTGGATGCGACAACAATTGAGCAGTACCGTGTCTGGCCGTGAGTTAGATTGGTGTCTAGCTCCACCGCCCATTCAGAACCCCTGTCCATCGTTGACCATACTACGCCATCCCAATCAACAGCATATAGTCTACCGTCTGAGCTAACGTCAACAGCCCGAGCTGAAAAGGGAGTGTTGATAGCAGTATAAAGCTCTCTATCCGTCTGTGGATCGTTTCTCCCGGGTTCCAGTGAAGAAACGGAAGCTGCCAGAGCTGAAGTTGCGTATAGAAAGCATGTCACGAGAAGGGCTAGGGAGTGGAGTGTTGAGGTACGGGCAGTTGTAGGCTTCACGTCATTTGCACAGTTGATTCATGAAACCGACGAGATTTGAGCCTCGTTTCGACAGCTGATACATTACAGACGTTGAATTATGATGGCGTCCGAGAGAAATTCTTTCTATAGCTTGCTTCTAGAAGCCTTTCCTAGATTTTTGTACCATATGGGAATAAATCGAGTTCGGCAGCTTATTCTACAATCCCGAACTTCCTGAGGCCGTGTAGCCCGGAGCATGGCTCCGAGGGCTTAGGACCGAGAAGCCGATCTGCTTGGCATGGTGGCAAAGATGAGAGATGGTTTAAAATACGCTGCTATAGCTTTGCTAGTCCTCTCCTTCTTCTGCATAATGTCGCGGATCGACTTCGTTGTTCACGGCACTTTGTATGATTATGGGCTTCAGTTTTCCTACGAGTGGGCTCTGGAGTACTGGGTATTATATCCAGCCGCATTCGTCATTTTTGCGTTAGCTGCGGGCTTGATGTTCTGGCTAGGCTCCAGCAAAACTCCAAGAGACCTCAAGATCTCAGCGGCGATAACGGCCACCATAATCATCCTTATGATAGGAGGGCTGCAGGATGTCATGTTCTTCGTGTTGTGGGCCGGAGGGCTGCCTCCAGCCGACGTTGTCTGGTGGTGGAACCCGTGGCGGTACATTCTCGGATCGTGGAGCAGCGTGAGCCAAATAGCCTCCATGTTGCTAGCGCTCTCAGCCACGATATTGTTGTGGACGCAAACCATAAGAAAACGAACATGATCAACTGGATTCTAGAAACAGAAAGCTAATTTGGACCTTTGTTTGTGCTTGAAACCATACACACATCTCGGCCGCTTGTTGGGTCCCAACCAAAAAATAGGGGGGGATCGGTATGCGAATAGGCTGCGGGGCTTCTCGTGCCCGTCGCTCGTGCGTTCATGCGCGCGCTTCTGTCTGGCCACAAAACCTGCTACATTCGTCTTTCTGACATCCAGACAGTGCGGGCACACGTATTAGATCTTGGCCACACGCAAAGTTACGCAGAATTCATAAAGAACTTAAGATTTGATTCCGAAAAGATTGGATTTGGTTAGCACTATGACGAGAAACGCTAGGGGAATGTCAAGAGCTCTAAAGGTTATCGCGTTGGTCATTATCGTTGGAGTGGCATCTGCAAGTCTATACTTGCTTCTCACGTTCCCCAAATCTGTAGTGAGTTTCCCAGTCTCTTTCACCATAGGAGCCGATGTTGAGCACAAGGAATTCAGCGTACCCATCTTGCATGAGTGGGTTCAAGTCGAAGTAATCGTGAACAGTGGTAATCTATTGTGGACCGCGAAGATCCTCCAGCAAGATAACGTGCTGTGGAATCACAATGCCCATCAAGGAGATCAAACCACATACAGAAGTGACTGGGTAAGACTGCAGAGTGGAGACTACAACTTCACCTTCGCCACTGCCGGAATCGGATCGTTAGACGCGGAGATAAAAGTCACTTCCAAGGGCGGATCCTGGTAAAACCAGACGAACGCCGACGCTCATTTCTTGCAGGCATTTTCCTTCCTCGAAGTCGCATTATACCTCACGGCCTGCATGTGTGGTGTCGACTTCTGACGTATATGTACGCATTAGCTGAACAGAAATCCCTTAAGTATGCATCGGATGTAACAGCTTGTGGCAAAAATTTAAAAGAAAGAAACAGCAAGACAGTATGAATGGCGTCGAAGTACGCCGAGAGAGAATAGAATGAACAGAAGATGCAGAAATATTGTTATAGTGGCTATTGTTGCTCTTTTGACGATACCTCTACTGATAGCAAGGCCTGCCTATGCTGCAACATCTACGTACAAAGACTATGTGCCATCTCAGAATCTTGTCCTTGATTGGGGAATCGGTTTCGGGCCGTTCACATTAATGACTACTCGGAGTGAAGTGTCGAACCTCGTCGTCAGAGCGTACAGCGATCAAGAAGTGACTGTGAGCGGAGACATTTCGATGGACGGCGGTGCGCTAATGACCTATGTCATTGTTGGGATTATGACGGCGGTCTCTGCGACGATAGAGATTACGGATTTCACATGGTCGAACCCACTGAAATGGTCGAGCATCCGGAACACGTTCCTCTTGGGGGGAATCGACATGTGGACGATGTGGCCTGGGGCTACGTTTTTCACGCTTGGCCCCCCGGGCAGCGGGCACTTCGAGATGAACATAAAAGACATCAATCCTTCGTCCCCCGTTTTCGGCGTTTTTGTCGGTGTCGCCAATGCAGGCTCTGCCCTTGGCGTCTTGGTAGACTACTACTCAATAGCAGAGTTCACTACTTATTTGCCCTTCCAAATGGCTGATGCTGTCACTACGTTGATTCAGGGAGGCGTGAACGTTGCTTCGTTGATGCTGACACCCAACATCTTTCTAGCCGCCGATATTTGGCCCATTGAACCTGATGTAGTGCCGTCTCCGCCGCCTCCTCCGGGTGGCTTAGAAATTAAGCAGCCATTCGTTGTGTATTATGATGAACGCTACCCCACAAGCTGGATTAGCCGCGGGGAGGCGACTGCTTTCAGAAACTACCTCGCGGAAAGAGGATTCGTGGTTCTCAATGCAGATAACTTGAAGACGTTCATGCAAAACGCTGGAAGGAACAGTGTCGTTATCATGGCTCAGGACATTGTGCCGGACACAGTTGGTGACGTAAGGTCCTCGAGCGCGATAATTAGGCAATACTTGGATCGTGGTGGAAGGGTGGTCTGGATGGAAGACGTGCCTTTCTACTATCAGGGACACGTCGACGGTTCTTCTACGGTTTGGGGTACTGCAGGGGAATATGATATCATAGGCGTTGGGGAAGGAACTTGGGATCTAGATCAGTCGGTCCAAATCAAGTCGGAAGGCGTGAACCGGGGGCTGACTCAAACTTGGAATGGAATAAGAGAGTCTGACGATGCGACAGTTACCCACGTCTTGGCAGATGAAGACGGCTACGACGCGGCTGCGTACGTGAAAGACTTCAACAATGGAGGCGAGTTCATTCGAATATGGGACGCCGGCGGCGACTTCACTTCTGACGCGTGTCTCCGGGACTTGATCACGGTGGCAACCACGGGATCGCTTTCATGGGAGATCGATATGACAGCGTACAACGCAGACTCATCTATCCCGAGATGTGCTGACGTGTACGTCAACGGGTACGAGAAAAGAATCATAACATGGTTGAACCCACGAGAGATCGTGACAAATGTTGTCAGGGTGCCAGGATACTGGTTCACTCACGAATTGAACACCGTCTGCGCTTGGGTAACTACATATGATCAATACGATTTTGGCAACAGCTGGGTAACTGTTAAACTGACATCGCCAGAGGGCTTCACGATTCAATATTTCAAGATGAAACCAGCGAACAGGGATCACAGAGCATACTTCGAAGCGGAAAGCACAGGATTGTGGCATGTCACAAATTACAGATACCGCTCTGCTCCAGTGGCTATTGCATTCAACCAGCCCTCCACCCACACATACGATACAGATTCAAGAGTTGAAGGGGCATTCATGTTCACTCTTGACCTCAGACTGCACGGAACTTCGTCAGAGGTAACTATGGAGTTCTACCATTGTCTTTGGAAGGAGAACACCGTTGAAGATTACGACATATGCAGAGTGCAGGTTTCAACAGATTTTGGAAACACTTGGACAACGCTAGCACGTTGGGACGGTTCAGATTCTGACATTACAGACTGGACAAAAGTATCACTCGACATTTCATCCTTCTGCGGTTACAACTTGCAAGTCAGATTCCACTTTGATTCTGTTGACAGTATTTTGAATGATTACGAAGGCTGGTACATAGATGACATAGTAGTTTACTTCACTCAGAATGACGCAGGCTCGGGAGCAGACGCAGGCGACAGCTTCAGCCAGGCAACTCAGATAAGCCCTCCACGCACCTTCTACGGGGCGCTCTACGAAATCAACCCCTCAGATCAGCAAGACTGGTACAAGTTCTACGCGGCAAGCGGGCAACGCATCTATCTGAAGATGACACCTCCTTCTAATGTCAACTTCGACTTTAAACTGTATGACCCCAGCGGAACCCTCAAAGCGGAGTCCCACAATGAACGTGGCACAACCGACACAATCTACTTCATAGCAACGTCCAGCGGTTACTGGAGAGCAGAGACTTACGTCATTGATGGCGAAGGTGAATATAGGGTGTACGTGGATGTGTATTGGGGAGGAGGTGGAGGAGGCGGAGGTTGCCCAGGCTTATTCGTTTGGAATGGCGATCACTATGTTGACTCTGGCATCATAGAGATCCATAACGAAACAGAAGACCTCACGCGGGAAACTCCTATAGCTGCTGATGACGTCAGCATAGAAGGCAATATCGCCAGACTCCGCTTAAGAGAAGGCTGGCCTGACATAGAATTCTCGGAGTCCTACATAGACCTCGTGGAGCTCTATGCAATAGATTTCAACGGGAAGCGACACTTATGTGTGCTGCGAAGCGCGGTTCACTTCGAACTTGGGAATGTGATAAACGAGCTTCGGCAGAGCGACGACACAAGAGTCCATATGAGTTTTCTAGAGACCATGGACCTAGAATTTCTGGTGCCTTACAAGCAAATCGAAAGCTTCGTATTCGTGATTGAAGGACATAACCCCCTGAAACTCCTAGTATAGTCTACGAAGCAACTTCACCCCCTTTTTTTTCTAGCGTCAGATAGAGCACTGACGCACATTATGCATAGGTCTCTACAAGGATGCCTCTTTCGCCGCTCCGTCCAAGAAGTCTCCTCGGTGGGCGCAAGTCGCAACACGCAGCGACGCACACACGCACTCAAGGAAGGGAGTGCTTATGTCAAGGGTGTTGCAGTTTGCGTTCTAGCCAGGCTGTAGGTGGCGAAGGCGCCAGCTATCAGGAGGATGTTGGCTAGGATCGCTGGCTCTGGGACGACGCTGAAGCCATGGATGCCCAGGGACTAGATCGTTCAACGCGTTGCGGCTGATGAAAACCACGTCTTGGCTGACATACATACATCCATGTGCAGAGAGAGCATGCAGCAGCATGCATGACTGGACGTATGGTTTTTGGAAGGATTTGCCGTAGAATTAGCCTTCCAAATGCCTTCCGATTCTCTGAACTCGCTGAACTGACAAGAAGCAATCAATAACACTGGAGAAGTAACTGTGACAACCTTAGCATTTTGAGGCTGAACTCGAAACGCTCAATTTCAGCCTCTTTTCTGGAAAACTGATGGACTTTGAACTGAAATCGCGTTCTGATAGGTTGTAGAATGTTGTACAACCTCCGAGTTTTCCATAAATTTCGAACAAAAGTTGTGCACAAGTTCAGAACTGGAGTGAGAATATGACGAATCAGCAAGAGCCTGGAGCAGAATGCATGCATTCGTTCAAATTGAGTTACCGGGTGTTGAAAAAGAAGCCTTATACGCATGCACTTGAATAGATGGTCGCGCGAAAGCGAGTAGAGTAAGTTTACAAGATGAATGGAGGTGAAAAAAGTTGAGATGGAAGTATCCTATCGAGTATGAATTGACTCCTACAGAGATAGAGAAAGGAACCAACTGGGTAACATTGAAACTGAAAAACATAGCCAGTGAAACTCTTAAAGATCTCGACGTACAATTGCACTCTCTGGACACATATAATCTATCAGTTTATGGAACATGGTGGGTTGGGGCTGGACACTACCTTCCGGATTTGGGACCGAATAAAGAGAAAGAAGTGGTTTTCCGGGTTAATGCAGTGGGGTCAGCTAATGTATACGCCACCATCAAAGCACGTAAGGGTGGAAGACATTTCTGGTGGGAATCCGGTTGGACAAATATCAAGCTAAGCGAGGAAAAAGCGGAAATCGGTCGCCTACTAGTGCTTGCAAACCCGTATACGACAATTGGAAAGACCATCAGTGTCGAGGCAACCATTAAGGGCTTGAGAAGAAATCATGGACTGAAACTGGATTTTTGGGTGGAAACGCCCTCAGGAAAGAGTGAACAGCAGGCTGCAATAGACATAAAGGATCTTCCCGTTGGAGAGGAAGCCCGGTACTCCGCTGAGTT
>Ga0209427_10008625_pt1 | contig 11459 bp, 20 predicted proteins | sample DeeMarSWOR136_30_FD_187465 | JGI IMG/M metagenome (GOLD analysis project Ga0209427, IMG submission 187465) | Marine sediment microbial communities from White Oak River estuary, North Carolina - WOR-1-36_30 (SPAdes) (version 2) | ecosystem: Environmental > Aquatic > Marine > Intertidal zone >... | reverse complement strand
CGGATGTCCAGTCGTACATAGTAGCTCTGGCCTCGCTGTATAATCTCGGCGGCGAACTCGCCGGAAATCGCCTCAATCGCGGTAAGCACCGTTCTCTGGCCTTCTTTCACCATACCTTTATGCCCTCCTACAAACACTCGGTTTAATGAAAAAATGCTTCCGTGTTACGAAACCCGACTGGTTCCGTAACTTTCGTAACACTTGCATCTAGGATCCCCCTTTGGTAGACTGGGGTTGATTTTAACACGTTTAATATCGGGCGTCCCCCGCACCGAAAAGTGCGTTTTCGTACCCATCACCTTTTTCCTGTGACAGTATAGGGTCTTTTCCTTGGTGAAGGGAAATCAGGAAGATGGTGGGATGGCTGCGGCTGCTGCGTGGGTTGCACTGGACGCAAAAGTTTCCCCTGGTTGGCCCCTCCACCGCGATGGTGTCCTCTTTGATCCACGTGATTTTCCCCTCGTGGCCACAGGGCAGCCGATAGGCATCGCCCACCTTCATGTTTCGTCCTCCTGCACAAACGCGACCAGTCGTCTCGCATTGGGGAGGTCAGGGTGCTTCCTGGCTCTTCGAAGCCAGTATATCTTCGTGGATTCCTTCATCGCGGCATTCCAGTACTTGATGACATCGCCGAACCGTTTGTTCAGGATCCGCCGCTCTTCAGCCTGGTGCAGGGGCTCCGATGTCACGGGCCTGAAATCCTCTTTCACAAACCCCTTCTCGATGAGAAATTGGGCTTCATCATCCGTGATCAGCTTCCGCCGATACATGGCCTGCAGGTCGTCCTCGGTGAGAACACCATAACAGAGCAGTCCGAGGCGGAGGGCCTTCAACGCCAGGGGAAAGTCCTTTGGCGCCTCTTCCTGGGCGGTGAGCTTCGTTAACGCGATCCGCATCTCCTTCGTCAACGTGAGGCGAATCGCGTACCCACTACCCCGAGGCACTGTGAAAACCCCCAATAGAATTAATTAAGTTAATTAACTCAGTCCAAAAGGGAAGGGAATACATCAGTCCCGTCGACGCTCTAGGGGAAATCAATCGGGCCCTCTCCGTGGATAGACCTTGATTGTCACGGCGTGTTGTTCCCTGCATCGTGGACAGGTTGCGTTGATCTGGGTTCCATCTGCAAGGACTCTGAAGATGTATTCGACGCCACAAGATCGGCATCGACGTAGCTCCGCGTGGACTTCCTTGCTATTCTTACGCCCCCCATAGACGGATGTCTCCTCGTGGTTTCGCACGTTCCTGGTCCTCATCGATGGCTTCACCAGTCGCTGGTGACGCGGCGTTTCTGCTCAATGAAGTCCGCGCCGATGAGCCGGTCAACCAGGAGGTCTTTCTCGTGTGCATCGTTGTACGTCAGCTCCACCACGTAGGATTCGCCGGCGCCCACGGGCTTCTCCAAGCGGACCTCGCCACCCTCCTCATTGACCTCGAGGAACTTCCATCGGGTCCCTGCGAAGGCTTCGATGGCCCTTTCTAGGGAGAGGGATAATACGCGTTCTTTCACGTCATTCACCTCCTTCCACGCTGCAGTCGTAGACCCGGGCCTCGCTGGAGAGAAGTGGATCCGCGAACTCTCGCGTCTTCTGCTGCACGTTCCTGCGATGGATTCGCTTGGTCTCTTCACCTTCTCCGTCGATAGTGAAGGTTGCTGTGAAGAATCCGCGTTCCCGTTGGGCCTGTTGTACCCCAACGCCGGTTATCGCCATCACGTCGCCTCCTCGGGTTCCTCGAAGGTCTTGAGGAGTTGGCGGATGGCGTCGCGGACGAATTCGCTTCGGCTGGAGTAGCCCTGTTCAGCGAGGATGCGATCGATCTTTGTGGCCACGTCGATGGGGAGGTTGATGGTGGTGTAGTCCCTTGCCCCCATGTACATTACCATCCATAATATGCCATGCATAAGCATGTACCATAAAGCTTATAAGCATTTCCATGCCATTACATTAACGGTAATGTACATGGAGCGCGCGAAAACCAAAACACGAAAACGCACCTACACCACCGTCTCCATCCCCCTCGCCCTCATGAGTCGCATCGATCAAATCCTTGAGAAGGAAGGCTACCGAAACCGCAGCGACTTCATCCTCGAATCCATCCGACGACGGCTAGATGAACTATGAACCCCAAAGGTCGAAACCCTTGAATCCCCCTAACCCACGCCTCACCTCACAATTCAAGGCCCAACTCCTCGAATACGTCGATGACCGAGAGGAACCCTTCGACACACAGTTCCTCGTGGCCAACTGCAACAGCTTCATCGATGACACATGGGTCCGAAACGCCCTATGGGAGCTAGAAGAAGAAGGCCGAATCATCAAGCTCAACCACCACTACCTCTCCACACGCATCCTGATGAAACGCTGGATCGTCGCTTCACAAACGCCTCAAACCACACCCCAAGACAACCTCAACGGCTTCACCCTCCCTCAACACTTAATGCGCGAAATCCAAGACCTCCTCATCGAAAGGCCCGACCTCGGATACCTAGACATCGACGAATTCATCCGCGACGCGCTCAGGAGACGAATCGAGCAGCTGGAAAAACGTAACCGGGAGAGGAAGAACAGCTAACTCGCGACCCTCGAACGCGTAGCGAATGCAACATCCCCTCACGCTAAGCCAATTCATCGTGTATCAGCCATCAATCTTTCAGCAACTATGCCGTCCCCATGGCTAGAGAGCATAGGCATGCGTAAACCCCATCAGCTCGCTAGCTTCGCCCTATGACCTCCATGAGGTTCCCCCCAAAATACCTCAGTTCTGAGGTATTTCTCCCTACGCCGCCCAGAAGAACGACCACAACAGCCCCAAGGACACGGCTGCTACCCCGCTCCAGAGCCCGCCGCGTTGGCGTCGCGGATCCGCTGCTTCAAGACTGCAACCTAGCTAGCTAAAGTTAATACCTAAGGAGCGGACGACGCGAACGGAGTTCCGTTTCCTGCGAGTCAACTAGCTCGAAAAATCAACACGACCAAGAAACGACTAACAGCCAGAAAACACTTCGAAAACAGAACCTGAAATCTGCTCAATACCTTCAAGACTTCCAAGTCATCAACTTTTGTATCGATTGGTCAGTCTGTCGGTTAACAAAACACACCACCGACGACCGGCGATACCTATCGGACGATATCTAGCGTATACCGTTACTTTCGTATCGTAACGGATGTATGCTAGCTAGCTTAACCACATAAAGCCCAGACCTTGACTTGAGGCAGAGATGTCATGTGGATTGAGGAGACGGAGTATCAACGGATTTTAGAGCAGATGCCTCTTCCCACCGTCGACGCCATCATCCTGTTTCAGGGACGCTTTCTGCTCCTGAAGCGGAAGAACCCGCCAGTGAAGGGGACGTGGTGGCTGCCCGGTGGAAGGGTTCGGAGGGGTGAATCCCTCGAGGCGGCGGTTCGGCGGGAAGTGCATGAAGAGACGGGGTTCATGTGCAGGATCATTCGTCAAGTCGGGGTCATCAACCACATCTTTCCCGAGTGCCACACCATCTCCATCTACTGCCTCATGGAAGCGGAGAGCGCACAGGTGACGTTGAACGAGGAATCCAGCAGCTACCGCCGGGTCTCAAGGCTTACCCTAGGCATTCATCCCTACCAGCAAACCATGATCGAAGCGGCTGATCTGCCCACATGACCGCCCTCCTCATAAGAATACCAAAAATATGATGAGGAAAACCGTAAAGATAACAAGGCTCTTTGTGCCCCCTTTCCCGCTGCTACAACACTTACCCGGTTCCCACGCCTGGACCGAGAATCTGAAAGGCTCGCTGTTGTCGGGAGAACCTCATACCGTCTTATCTTCCTGTGTAATCGATTGTATCAGAATCTTTATATTTACCGGAATTATCTATGCATTCCGGTGTCGTTGTTGAGTCAGACCGTCAGGTCGAAGGTGGGAAAAAAGGGCGCTGTCTACATCCCCAAACGCGTCTTTGAACGGATGGGCCTAAAGGCGGGAGATCCCGTGCTGATGAGGGTGGAAGACGATAAGTTGGTGCTGGAGTTCATCCCCGACCCCCTCTCGCTCGCCCTCAAATCGCGGCAGTGGACGAAAACCGATGTTGAGGCGTTTGAGCGCGAGTCGGAGGGGGAGCAAGATGCGCTCTACACCCCTTAAGGTGCTGCTGGACTCGACGTACCTTCTTCCCAGCTTCGGAATAGAAGTGCGGGGGCTGTCGAAGGAGCACATCGCGCACCTGAGAGACGCGGGCGTGAACGGCAGTGTCAGATTCCACTGTCTCTCCGCGGTGTGGATCGAGGTCATCGGCAAAATATGTAGAGACAAAGAACGCCTGGGGATCCGTGTAGACAATGCGGTGGATCGAGCGATCAAGTCGCTATTGAACTCGGGATTTTATGAGTGGATAACGCCCGAGTCACAAACCGTTACTCTCGCCTTCCAGCTGAGAATGCGGGGACATAAAGACAACATCGATAACCTTCTGTATGCCGCATCCGTGACGAACAACATGCTATTCCTCACCATGGACGAAGACCTCAAAGAGTTTTTATCAAAAGAAGGCTTCGAAACGGAGACTTTGATCGACCACGAGAGCCTCCTAAAGAAAATTAACTTAACTAGCTATCGGTAGAAACGATGCTCGGGGCCTATGTGGCAAAAACGTGGTTCCACGCCCAACCCGACTACCAACATTAGGCCCACATCTACAGGGGGTCTTCACCTCATCGCTTTCCCCCTCCCCACCCTCCTCCTCAAGGTCGTCACGTACCGCTTCACGTATCTCCCCTCCGTCCATCCGCACGAATCATCGACAAACGCGAGCTGGAGAGCCTGATCCGGCACGCCGACAAGAGGGATCTCTGAAACCCTTCGCAACGCCCCTCTTCGTATACGCGCTCAAAGTTACCCTACAAACACAAGGGTAACCCCCGCTAGCCACTACCTGTAGTATCGACCGGTAAGTCTGTCAGGACATTACACACAACCCTGACGACCGGCGATACCCTATCGCGAGATCTGGACAGCCTTATAGCGGGCTCGATACTGCTCCAACAGGAAGGAAACGAGTGTTCGCCGTGGGACACTTTGCCGCGGGATACCTGACCAGTCGCACCGTAGGTAAAGTGCTGAAGGTCAGTCCTAACCCTTCCCTTCTCCTCTTAGCCTTCGTGATACAGTATATCGACATATTGATCCCAAGATTGGAGTACCGGGGATCCACCCCCGCTCATCATTATTCTTCCTGTTATCCTCCTCCATGGGAAAAAGCTGTTAGTCAGCTAGCTAACGCGGGGCACTCTGGAAGCAAGAGCGCGATCCTCTTCAGCTCGAGAACCCGCTCAACGGCCTCATCATCGAACACGATGCACCGATCCTACGTCACGACGGAAGCCACCAGCAGACTATCGAAATAACTCACCGCATACCTCGCCCCCAGCTCACACAGCAGCACCAGCCGACTGGAACTCACCGTCTTCACCTCCGCCACCCCCTGACGACTCAAGGTATTGTTCACAGCCAACAGCGCCCCCTCATCTCCCAAGGAGAGCGCCTCCGAGCCCGTGGCACCACATGGAATTTGAAGACAGCGGTATCCGGTACGATGCGTTCCTTCTAGGCCTCGAACACCTCTTTCGCACGCTGATGTTTACGACCTGAGGGTTGAGCGAGCGAACGTCGCCCGCGACCTCCGCGAGGTCCCCCCTAAAATATCACAAAATTGTGATCTTGCTCCCTACACCCCTCAAGACGGCCGCTACCCGGCTCCCGAGCCCGCCGCTTTGGCGTCGCGGATCCGCTGCTGCACAGATGCCACCTTGTCCTCCATGCTCGCCGCCACGTCCCGCCGGTCATCGAGCTTGAGGGTGGTGACCACCCGCATCACCCCGGCGCGGACCACCGCCTCATGCGCGGCCTGGGCCACCTCGAAGGCGTCCGCCACGCTCGCCGCCTCAAAGACGGTGCTCATCGGGGTCACCTCGTACTTGACCCCCCGCGTCTCCAGCGCGCGCACTGCGGGGACCAACCACGTGGCGACGCTGACCCCCTTCCCCAGGGGAATGATATTCAACTCCGCGACCACGGGCATCCACCAGACCCTCCTGTTTCTTTCCCTTAACCGCTATTGACCACGGGATTATCGCTAGCTCGCGGGCATCATGGCGCCGCCGCACTTCGGGCACGTCGTGGACAGACACGGGGTGCCTCGCGCATGGGGCGCCCGGTACCCACATCCAGTACACACGCAGTACGCAGGCCCCCCCACGCCTTGCCGCCCTCCACCGCGCCCTCGTCCAAAGCCTCGACCACTCACATACATCACCTCACAGCGTTTTCCCGAGTACTCACGATCGTTTTTGAATCTTTCGCTCCCTCACCGATATCAATCCTTGAGTTGAGCGATGCCGTCTCCCTCGCAGTTCCAACGTCCTCACGCGGGTAGCCATCCCGGCCTCCCTCCTTATCTCAGCGGGCCGCGATAGCAGCTCGTCGAGGGGCAGCCCAGGCATTTCTGATCCTGAAACGACGGGCAGCCGTGGCATTCCACCCCGCACGGCGTCACGGCGCCCACCGTGTGCTGGGCGGCTAATCGTAAGGGGAGGAAGGGGGTGTGGTGGGTCTTGCCGATGGGGTAGAACTCGGATCGCCGGATCCCCTCCCCGCTCCGCAGCCCACACTGCTCCATGGCCTCGCTCTCCAAAGTGCCTTGGTCCTCCGCCATCACCAAGGCGATGAGATTATACCCACCCATGGTCGTGAAGACGTTGATGACGCGGGGACAGTCGCGGTACCGCTCGATGGTCTGCCGCATGGCCTCCGCGCTCTCCATCTCCAGCATAATCAGCGCCAACCGCAAGTTCAGCGCTTCCGTGTTGACGAGGGCACCGAGGCGGACCACGCCGCGGTCCCGCAGCTTCGTCACCCGCTTCTTCGCCCCCAACCCCGTGTAGCCCACCGCCGCCCCCAACGTTTTATAGCTGGTGCGTCCATCCCGTTGCAGCAGCCGGAGCAGCGTCCAGTCGACATCATCCAGATCCAAGCCACATCAGTTAAAGAAAGAAACGAAACCCGTTTTAAATGTTTCTTTTCGTGGATATCCTCACAATACGGTGTCTGACCCGTTAACACCGGGCGCGGATTCAGGACGAAGCGGGTTCCCGAGGATCGAAGGACAGAACAGGGTGACCGGGCGCGCTCCCCCGAACGCTTCCCAGAGCACCGGGGCGTCCACGCTTAGAGGCGCAGCATGCGTTTCAACGCGTGCGAGATGGGGATGCCCACGATGCCACTAACCGCCATCTGGACGAGGTTGAAGGGCAGCTCCACGAGGGCCGCGGCGACGCCGTACAGGTAGACCTGGACGAGGAAATAGCCCAGAACCATTTCGCCGCCGCCGACCGCCCAGGCCAGCACGAGGTGGGGGACACGGTGGCGACTACGGCTGAGGATCCAGCCCGCGAGAAAGCCCTCGACGCCTTTGATGAGGAGGGTGGGGACCACCCAGACATACCAGCCGCCGAGGAGGTCGGCGAGCGACGCGCCCACGCCGCCCGCGACGGCGCCGACGATCGGGCCGCCGGTGAGGGCGGCGACCATAATCAGGGCGTCGCCCACGTTGAAGAAGCCCTCGGTGGCGGGAATGGGGACCTGGATCAGCATGGTGGCCATGCAGACGAGGGCGGCCATAACGGCCGCCATCGCGATCACCGCGGTCGGCGTCAGCTCGTTTCGCATCATGGGTCGTCTTGACATATGCCTGATCAGACCCTATTTAAGCTTATACCTCAACCCAACACCCACTCTCTCAGTTGCTAGCTCGCGCAAGGGTACCGTCAGGAGTTCAACCTTGTTCCACACCCGTCGAGCCACGACGACTTAGAGTGTACATGTGGGGAATGGTCGGATGCTGTACGCCGTCCGCGTGCGCATGGAGGGTCGCTGGATCGCTATCCCTCCCGTGCCGTCACCAACCAGAAGGTTAGTAAGTCCCGGCTCCCCATATGGAGGGTGGATCAAATTGACTGAGAGATGGATTAGTCAGAGCGAAAAGATTTTGGCCGCGTTGGCGAAACACTCCGCCCAGGCGGATCGGGACCGATTGGCGATCGTCAGCGCCATGATGCTCGCCCTCAACGCCGTGGACCGGAGCGTCCACGGCTGGCGGAGCTGGGTGGGAAGCCTCCGCCTCATGTCCCAGTTCACGGAGGACGAGCTCCGGGCGATGGAAGCGGGCCTCATGGAGCGGGTTCGTGCCTTTGTGGAGTACGACGTCGCGGTGACGAAGAAGTATAAGAACAAGATCCCCGGTATTCCAGTCGCTAGACGAAGGCGGCCGGTGGCTCAGAACCAACGGCATGTCGTATAGTGTCTTGGATTGCCCGCGGTCGTCTCGCGGGTTGACGGGCCTGTATGCGTCGAGTTAGCTAGATCGACCTTTACCGTCTCGCTGGATCGAACTCGTTGGCGCGGGCGTCCTTCTTCTCCATCGATCTGGACCGAGAAAACGAGGATACCGAGCCTCGGCGTCACCTCTGTCAGGCAGCCTCCTCCTCGTAGCCGCGTCCGGCGACGTCGCCGAAGTGCCGCTACCCACTGGAATGGTAACGTTTTATACCTCCGCTGCCCAAAGACTCTCCATACGATCCATTATCCGCGAGGAGAGCCCATATGAATAATACCCCTGTCGAGATTGGCATCATCGGCGGCACCGGCGTCTACGAATCCGCCATCATCCAGGACGTGGAAGACGTCACGGTCCACACTCCCTACGGACGCCCCTCCGACCTGATCTCCGTCGGCTACTACGGCGGCCGGAAGATCGCGTTCCTCCCCCGCCATGGGACGCACCACCAGATCCCCCCCCACCAGATCCCCTTCCGCGCCAACATCTGGGCCCTCAAGGAGCTGGGCGTGCAGCGCGTCGTCGCCGCCTCCGCCGTCGGCAGCCTCCGCGAGGACTATCAGCCCGGCGACTTCGTCATCCTCGACCAATTCATCGACCGCACCAAGGACCGGGGGGACACCTTCTACGAGGGCGGCCAGGTCTGCCACATCTCCACCGCGGAGCCCTTCTGCCCCGAGCTCCGCCGCGTCTTCACCGCGTCGGCCCAGGCGCTGGGGCTTCCCGTCCACGCGGAGGGCACCTACGTCTGTATTCAGGGCCCCCGCTTCTCCACCCGCGCCGAGTCCCGTCTCTTCCGCGCGTGGCACGTCGACGTCATCGGGATGACCCTCTTTCCCGAGGTCGCGCTCGCCCGGGAGGTGGGGCTGTGCTACGTGTCGGTGGCCATGGTCACCGACTACGATGTGTGGGCCGAGACGCCCGTTACTGCCAAGGATGTGCTGCGGACCATGCGGCAGAACGTGGTGCACTTTCGGACGTTGATCCTGGAGACCGTGCCCCAGATCCCGAAAACGCGGGGCTGCGGCTGCGCGGACGCCGTGGCGGACGCCATGTAGCCCCGCCCGATGAAAAGAGTTTTAAATAAGAAGACTTTTATTAGGGAAGGACCATATCCAAAGACCTTAAAGGAGGACTGAGAATGTCTGAAGACCAAAACGTCGTCTATATTGGAAGAAAACCTGTCATGAGCTACGTTCTCGCCGTCATCACCTACCTCAACACCCCGGACGCCAAGGAAGTGGTGTTGAAGGCCAGGGGAAGAGCCATCACCACCGCCGTGGACACGGCTGAGATCACGCGACGGCGCTTCATGGAAAAACTGAAGATCGACAACATCGAACTCGGAACAGAAGAGCTCACGGAACAGGATGGACGCAAACGAGCGGTGTCAACGATCGAGATCACCCTGAAGATCTAAGCCCCCTCCACAGGGACGTATGGCGGATCGTGGGAAACCCGCCGCCCTTTTGACTCTTCTTTTTTTAGCGTGTTCTTCATGTTCTTACAGTAGTTGTAAGGCGCCCGTGATCCCGTCGATGACAGCTTCCCTGCCGGGCCCCACGCCTAAGGCCGTGGGCGTGTTCGGGGGAATCTGCGTCAAGCCGCGGTCAACGATTAAGGCCTTGGGGATCCGACGCTGTTCTGCTGCCGCGTCCAAGGCGACGAGTTCCGCCAGGGACGTGACCTTCACGACGACCGTTTTCGCCCCTTCGCGACGCCACCGGGTCCACGCCCGGACGTCCTGTGCCTTCGCCCGCTCCGACGCTTCCAGACACGCGTGGCAGGCTTGACTGACGAGCTTTCCTAGGGTCATGGCGAGGTCCTTCCGGACCACAATGACCTGCTTCATGGTGAAGTCGGTACCCATTTTTCTTCGGTCATCCGGTACGCCTGCGGCCTATTTGGCTCTTCCGCTGACCACGACGGGACAGCGCCGACGCAGGGGACTGGGAGTCCCACGGCTGCCAGGCCCTGATGGATCGGCGACGCGGTACAGCTTCGTGTATACGACGGGATGGTGTAAACTGGTGTCAACACGTGTTCCGTAAGAGGTAAACTCTGCATCGGGAACCGTTACGGGGATACGCTTTACTAGGTGTGCACGACATATCAGCACCCAGACGGGAGGGAAAGAAGGCGTGCGTAAGTCGAAGATCCTATCGTCCATCGCGCTCTCCGCGCTCACGGTTGCCACTATCTACTTCGCAGTTCTGGCCCTCTTGATCTTTTTTGGCATCTTCACGCTCCCCTAAGCCCTCCCCGTCCCGTGTATCACGTGCGGATCCGGCGATCCCGCTAGCGCGGACTGAAACGCTTATTTACCCTGAATCCCCCACACTTATCCAAGATGTGTCTCCTTCTGGACGGGAGTATCTCGTGACAGACGTCGAGTTTGGTATCAAGGCACCCACCCTATCCGAGGAAGGCGTTCGGGGCCGGCGCTTCACCGATCAGGTGCTGCGCTACATCCGCGCCGTCGGCACAACGTATGGCACCGTCTGGGTCTCCGACCACCTCATGCCCTGGGTGACGGGCAAGGGCGGGGACGCGGACACCCTGGAGTGCTGGACAGTGATGAGCTACCTGGCCGGGGCCTTCAACGACCTCCACTTGGGCAGTGCGGTGCTCTGCAACTCCTTCCGCAACCCGCCTCTCCTGGCCAAGATGGCCGCCACCCTCCACACGCTGGCGGGCGGCCGGCTGATCCTAGGGATCGGCGCGGGCTGGAGTGCCATCGAGTACGCAGGGTACGGCTACGCGTTTCCCCCCGCGTCCACACGCATCGGGCAGTTGGCGGAGGCCGTGCAGATCATTCGGCGCCTCTGGACCGAAGACGAGGTGGATTTTGCGGGGCGATACTTCCGCGTGACGGGGGCGCGGTGCTTTCCACGGCCGGATCCGTGTCCCCCCATCTTGATCGGCGGCCACGGCGAGCGCTTGATGCTGCGGGTGGTCGCGCGGTACGCCGATTGGTGGAACACCCACGCCGCGTCCCCGGACGTCTTCCGACACAAGCTGGCGGTGCTGCGCGAGCACTGCGCCGCGGTCGGCCGGGACTTCGCGGAGATCACGAAGACGGCGG
>Ga0209427_10008623_pt1 | contig 11461 bp, 10 predicted proteins | sample DeeMarSWOR136_30_FD_187465 | JGI IMG/M metagenome (GOLD analysis project Ga0209427, IMG submission 187465) | Marine sediment microbial communities from White Oak River estuary, North Carolina - WOR-1-36_30 (SPAdes) (version 2) | ecosystem: Environmental > Aquatic > Marine > Intertidal zone >... | reverse complement strand
GTATTTATGCTTTTCCTGTGATTCTCGCATTTAGCTCCCACAGTGCGTTCTTGTTGCTATCCCATTGTAGCATCGCCACTACATCTTTGTAGCTGACCCATCTATACTCTGTATGTTCCCTCGACAGGCTAATAGCTTCACTATCGTGCCTTACGCCAAACGTGTACTCCGGTATTACATACACACCTTTGCCCCAGGTAAATTCTCCGGTCACGCCTTCAACCGGCACGGTATTACAGGAGTCCAGAGTGAGGTATTCCGAATCGGGTGTAATGCCGGCTTCCTCAAAGGCCTCGCGTCTGGCGGTTTCAATAGGCTTTTCGTTGTTTTCTCCGCCTCCGGCGATGAACTGCCAGTATTCCCCGTCCCGTCGCCTGAAAATGGCGTACTCAAGATATCCGTCCTGGCTGTGACGGAATGGTAAAACAAGCACTTGAAATGGGGCTCTACTCATGAGAAATACCTGAAACACTCTTAAGGGGCTATGCTGTTGTAGTCTGGCGGAGGGAGTGGGATTCGAACCCACGACCCCGAATTACCAGGGTAAGCGCTTAGCAGGCGCCCGCACTCGGCCACTATGCGATCCCTCCGCAGTCGCTTTTTAACTTACCCGGTTTTTATATTCTACAGACAGGTATATTCTATGCTATAACCGTGTTTTTGACAAATCTAATCATTACGGTGAAGCTACCATGGCACCGAGTTTGTTTTTTATGATTTCCTCAGCCCCCTGGATAATCCTGTCCATGACCTCTTTTACCGTTGGAATGTCGTGGATAATGCCTACAACCTGCCCGCACTCAGCCAGACCGGCATCTAGGTCACCTTCAAAGTAGACTCGCTGGGAATTACTCCCGCGGGTAACGGTTAACAGCTCCTCCAGTGTAGCCCCCCTGCTCTCCATTTCAAAGACCTTCCGTGCCGGCTCGTTTTTCAGGTTGCGTGACGGTGCCCGTATGGAGCGCTGGGTTATCAGGGTGTCTGTCTCGCTGGCTCTGATTAGCCATTCCTTGAAGTTGGGGTGAGCAGGGCACTCCTGGGTGGCCATGAAACGGGTGCCCATCAATACCCCCTCGGCACCAAGAGCCAGTGCCGCCACGAATCCATAGGCATCAGCAAAACCCCCGCCGGCGATGACCGGTATCTTTACGGCATCAAGGGTGGCTCTAATCAGGACCATGGAACCGGTGTCATCAGGCCCCGGGTGTCCCCCGCACTCGTAACCAATGATGGCTACAGTATCACAGCCGACTTCCTCGGCTGTCTGAGCGAAACGAACCCCGCCCGGTGCCTTATGTATGACCTTCACCTTGCCCTGTTTCAGCTGCTTCATATGTGGCTCGGGACTGCGCCCCGAGGTTTCCACAATGCCTATCCCCTCGTTGATAATAGTATCAATGTATTCTTCTGTCTTGACCGGATGGGTGCTGGGGGCAAGGTTGATGTTGACACCGATGGGGTTGTCGGTCAGGTTTTTGGCCTTGCGGATCTCATCACGTAGCTTGTCTCTGGTATCGAAGCTGGCTGAGGTGATAATCCCCAGACCGCCGGCGTCGGAAACAGCGGCCGCCAGTTCCGCCGTTGAGAGCCAGACCATCCCTCCCTGAATTATGGGGTATTTAATACCCAGCAACTCGGTGATTCTTGTCTCGAACACGATTAGATATCCTCCTTTAGTGCTTTATCATAGCCATTAGTAAGTGGCTATTATAGCAACTACCTGCCGGAGAGGACAAATTCCATTGTGTTACCGGTGACAATACCGACTGGTCAAATGAAAACCGTTACACCGGTCTATGTTAGATGGACTGTCCCGCACTGTGCTATATTTGGAATAGTATTGAGTACTGGGGTTGATTACAGGGAGAAGGCACTAATGGATATAGAGGACCTGTCTCCAGAGATAGTTACCCGGGATTTAACCACCCGGTTTATTGGGCAGAGGGTCATTTACCATCCCACCCTTACTTCGACCATGGATGTGGCCAGGCAGGAAGCACGGCGGGGGGCGTCTGAAGGCACCGTTGTCCTGGCCGACCGGCAGACTGCCGGCAGGGGAAGAATGGAACGTGTCTGGCTGTCACCCGGGGGTAATATTGCCCTGTCCCTTATTCTCTATCCGCCGCTGTCGTATCTGCCTTACCTTATCATGCTGGCTTCCCTGGCGGTGGTACACAGTATTGGTACGGTCACCGGTTTAAAGCCACAGATTAAATGGCCCAATGACGTTCTTATTAATGGAAAGAAGGTGTGCGGTATCCTCATTGAGAGCGATGTGCAGGGTAACTCGGTAAGTTATAGTATTATCGGTATCGGCCTGAATATTAACCTTAGTCCGGCGGACTTTCCAGAGATTAGCCCAATCGCTACCAGTCTCTCTCATGAACTGGGGGGCGGTTTATCACGGCTGAAGGTATTGCGCGTTCTGCTTATGGAGCTGGAGGGACTGTACCAGCAACTATCCGATGCCGGTTCGGTTTTCCGTGAGTGGCGTGATAGCCTTGAGACGCTGGGCAGGGAGATTGAGGTGAAATCGGGCGATACCCTCTATCGAGGGGTGGCGGAGTCGGTGGCGGCGGATGGCACCCTTCTGCTACGAGGGGCTGATGGCAGCCTGGTTAAAATTGTCGCTGGTGATGTTACTCTGCATCGATAACCAGATAGACCGGGTTCCTGCCTTAAAGGCGAGCGCCCGGTCTATTCTTGTTAATCTCTAATCCGGCTGCTGGCTATTTACGGGTTCTGCCGCGGGACGGTCTGCTTGGTTGGTCGCTTGGCTGTTCGACCTCACCTTTTGGTAGAAACGCCTTTATAATGTCTATCGGGAGGGGGAAGATTATAGTGCTGTTCTTCTCTGAAGCTATCTCAACCAGTGTCTGGAGGTAGCGAAGCTGCAGGGTGGTTGGCTCCCTGCCAATAACAGTACCAGCATCAGCCAGCCTCTCTGAAGCCTGGAACTCACCGTCGGCGTGGATGATTTTAGCCCGCCTTTCCCTTTCCGCTTCAGCCTGGGCGGCCATCATCCGCTTCATGGTTTCAGCCAGCTCGACTTCCTTGATTTCAACAGTGCTGACTTTCACACCCCAGGGGTCGGTATGCTCGTCAATAATCTGCTGAAGTGCCTGATTAAGCTTTTCTCTTTCTACTAGCAGTTCATCAAGTTCGGATTGCCCCAGTACGTTACGCAGCGTCGTCTGTGATATCTGCGAGGTAGCCCTGATGTGGTCCAGGACCTTGACCACAGAAGCTTCTGGGTCGACCACCCGGAAATACACCACTGCATTTACCCTTACCGTAACATTGTCTTTGGTGATCACTTCCTGTGATGGGACGTCCATGGTGATAACACGAAGGTCTACCTTTACCATGCGGTCAACGAAAGGAATGATCAGGAAAAACCCCGGTCCCTTGGCACCGACCAGTCGTCCCAGACGGAAGATAACACCCCGCTCGTACTCCTGGACAATTCTAATTGCCATGGATATGAGCATAACCAGGACCAGGGCAATTACACCGATAATAATAGGACTCATTTATTTACCTCCTTGGCTCTTTCTTGGTGACATATAGCCTTAGGTTATCGACTCGAGAAATAATCACCTCCTCCCCGGGTTCCACCCGTCCCTCTTCTGATATGGCTGTCCATCTTTCACCCTCAATAAAGACTACTCCTTTTGGTTGCAGGGCTTCCTTGACTTCAGCTGTCCTGCCGATTAAATCTTCGCGGCCGGTTGATGCCTGGTGACGGTGAGCCCGGATCCCCCAGATAACAGTAAAGGTTATGAAAGCGACGACACAGACTGCAATCAGGGCAATCCACCACGGATCCATATGAAACAAGGTTGGGTCAAAGTCCAGCATTAGAACCCCCAATGAAACTATATTCTAACTATGATTTTAACCAGCCCGAGGAAGATTATATCATACCCGCCCGTTAGTATGTTATCATGTTTGTTCTTGCTTGGTTACGTGTAGCTTAAGGCTGTCGACACTGGTGATAGTTACCGTTTCCCCGGGTTCCACCGGCCCCGATTCTGATACGGCCGACCAGCGTTCGCCTTTGAAAAGGACTATGCCCTCCGGGTTCAGGGCTGCCTTGACCACGGCTGTCTTGCCCGTCAGCTCTTCTCGGCCGGTATATGCCTGCCGGCGGTGCACCTTTACAATACGGTTGATGACAAAGGCGAGGAGTCCGGCAATAAAGACTGTTATCGAGGCAATAAGCCAGGGGTTTACCTGGAACAGTGGCCCCCCCTTGAATAGGATTAACGAACCGAGTACTAGTGCAGTTATACCACCGGCGGTAAACAGGCCGAATGAAGTGGTGAATATCTCGGCGATAAAGAGGGCGAAAGCCAGGCCTACCAGCAGTATCCCGGCAATGTTTACCGGCAACTGGCCCAGCGAGTAGAAAGCCAGTATACCACAGATGGCACCAACCACACCCGGGAAAATGAGTCCCGGATTGGAGATTTCAACGAACAGACCGAGTGTGGCCAGGCTCATTAGCAGAAAGGCAATATTGGGGTCGCTGATAGCATAGAGGAAGTCCTCCACCCAGTTCATTTCGGAGTAGGTTGTGATAGCCCCTTTGGTGTCCAGAGTAACCACCGCACCACCAAGCATGGTTACCTCTCGGCCGTCAAGCCGGGAGATGAGGTCCTCAAGGTCGGCAGCAATCATGTCGATAACATTAAGCTCTAAGGCCTCTTGCTCGGTAGCGGAGACTGCTTCCCTGACCGCCTTTTCCGCCCATTCCATGTTACGCCCGTGGGCCTCGGCGATACTCCTGATATAGGCAGCGGCATCGTTCATCACCTTCTCTTCCATTGTTTCTGACATTTCCGCTTCACCTTCAGGGCCTACTGACACTGGGCTGGCGGCGCCGATGGCGGTATTGGGTGCCATCACGGCAATGTGAGCTGCCATGGTAATAAACACACCGGCTGAGGCAGCTCTGGCCCCGGAGGGAGAAACATATACCGCTACTGGTATGCGGGCATTAACAATGGTCTGTACAATATCGCGCATGGCGGTATCAAGGCCGCCGGGTGTATCCATTTGAATTATACAGACGGAAGCATTAACTTCTTCAGCCTCTCCGATGCCGCGCTCTACGTAATCGGCCAGAATAGGGTTAATAACCCCCTTGATTTGCAGCACTGTAATCGTACGCGAGTCTGCCTGAGCCACAGAAGCCACTGAGGCAGCAGTCAGTAGTGCCAGCAGGAATAGAATGCGCAGAATTTTTAGCATAAGTAATCTTGATTATAAAATATTTAACGGTATACTGGTAAAGTATATTTTATAGTGTCGTTATTCCTAATGCAAATGGTAAATATTGAACGGCTAACTAAAGTAGTGTAAACTTTACCTGCTATTCATGAAATTGTAAAGGGTGTGGTATGAGGGTACAGCGATGTAAGGGAACCAGAGACCTGTCTCCTGAGGAAATGGGCCGTTTCCGGCTCATTGAGGGTGTGTTCAGGGATTGCTGTCTTAAATGGGGCTACCAGGAGGTGAGGACGCCAACCCTTGAGTATCTGCATCTGTTTACCTCAACGGGTACACTTACCCCCAGCCGCTTAGGCCGTGTATATTCTTTCCTTGATTGGGATGGTTGGAGCGGTGAACGGGTGGTTTTACGCCCCGACGGCACCATCCCTATCGCCAGGCTTTATATCGATACAATGGAAGACCGGGAGCTGGCCAAGCTTTTCTATGTTACCAATGTCTTCAGCTTTGAAGAGACAGGTAAAGAATCCAGGGAAATGTGGCAGTGCGGTGCTGAGCTTATCGGGGCTGGTTCGGTCATGGCTGATGTAGAACTGGTGATACTGGCTCTGGAGGTGGTTAAAAGGCTGGGGCTTGAGGGTGTGGAGTTAAGGCTATCGCATGCTGACCTGATCAGGGCGTTACTCTCGAAGTTCAGGTTAGATCCCGGAGAGCAGGCCAGAATGTTCGACCAGATCCTTGATGGTGATCCGTCGGTGCTGAGCAGGGTTAAAGCAGAACAGCCGGTACTGGCCAAGGCTCTAACCACCTTAATTGATCTGAAAGGGAGGTCTTCCGGTTTCCTGAAAAATGTGAAAGCCCTGTTCGACCACGATTTACCCGAGCTGGTATCTCCCCTTAATAACTTTATTACTGTTGTTGAACTGCTGGAGTCCCTGGATATCAGCTGCTATATTGATATAACATCGGTAAGGGGATTCGAGTACTATACCGGGCTGATCTTCCAGCTTTTTAGCGGTGAAGACAATATCGGCAGAGGGGGGAGGTATGACGCCCTGATTCCTTTAATGGGTGGTCGGGATATTCCTGCCTCGGGTTTTGCCCTTTACCTTGAACCCCTAATGAATATGGTAAAAGCGCAGGCTCTGGGCGCGTCCCCAGTGCCGGGGGTGTTGATAAGAGCCGAAGGTGCAGAAGGTATATTCCAGGAGGCTTTGGGTATAGCCAGCAGGCTGCATGAGGCCGGGTTTGCTGCTGAAATTTATCTCGGTGGCCGGGAGCCGGCTGACCTCAGGTGGACGCTGGATATCCGCGATAAGGCTCCCCGCCTTGAAATGGTGGACCGTCTTACCGGTGAGGGGTATCACCTGGATAATACTGATCAGGTTATTATGCAGTTGGGACCAGGGTCAGCCCCGTAAATACCGGGAAGTAATTACCTATAAAAGCTTTTATTTTTCATTAGTGAATACTGGGTAGAATGTGTCAATAAAGATAGCATTACCTAAAGGTCGTCTCTTGGACGAGACGGCGAACATATTGGAAAAGGCCGGTTGGGCGCTGACGGGATACCATGAGGAGATGCGTAACTACAACCTGGAATCTCAAAGGTTCCCCGGTCTTTCTGCCAAGGTGTTCCACGAGAAGGATATCCCTATCCAGGTCTCTGTTGGCAATTACGACCTGGGGATTTGCGGGCTGGACTGGGTAGAAGAGCTTCTGGTCAAGTACCCGAGCTCAGCCATGGTCAAGCTGCGTAACCTTGGATGCGGGGAGGGTTCTCTGTACGTTGTAGCCAGCCAGTCCAAGGGAGAATCTTCTCTTGAGGAATTGCAGCGCGGGAAGGTCACCATCCGTATCGCCAGTGAATACCCCAATCTTGCCGAGGCATATGCTCTCAAAATGCGGCTCAGGCGGTTCAGTATCTTCCCCCTGTGGGGAGCTGCTGAGGTTTATCCCCCGGAGAATGCTGAACTGGCACTGATTCCGGGGGAGAGGGATGAGCCCCGGTTTAATCATGAACTGGTCGTAGTTGGCCATGTCCTCGATGTTAATGCCTGTCTCATTGCCAACAGGGATAGCTGGGAGAAGAAAGACCTTGGTGAAATCTTGGCTTCTATTGGTGACGGGCTATCGGCTGGCGGTAAAAGCTCCCCGGGGGTAGCAGCAGCAAGTGCTTGGGACAAGCTGTCTAAGGTTCAGCTTCAGCAGAAATCACCAGTCACAGGTATAAACCAGTCGTCAACGGCGGCTGAGGGAATTGTGCGATTGGCCTTGCCCGATGGCCATCAGCAAAAACCGACGCTCAGGCTGTTGAATAAGGCCGGGCTGAAGATCGATGATTACCCTTCTGCATCAGGTGACCGGCGGCCGGTTCTCGGCTTTTCAGGGGTGACCGTTAAGGTAATCAGGCCTCAGGATATGCCGCTGCAGGTGGCCAACGGTAATTTTGACCTGGCTATTACCGGTAGAGACTGGCTTGCCGAGCACCGGTGCCGGTTTCTATCCAGCCCGGTAGAGGAGCTTTTAAACCTGAAATTCGGCAGGGTAAAGCTGGTGGCGGTGGTGAGTCATGACCTTCCGGTGGATGATATTGATGGTCTAAAACAGCTTTATAAAGAGCGGGCGGTACCGATCAGGATAGCCTCGGAGTATTTTAATCTAGCCGACAGGTACGCCAGGGATAATCACCTCGGTATGTACCGGGTCATCCCTACCTGGGGGGCCAGCGAAGCCTTCTTGCCTGATGATGCCGATTTGCTGATTGAGAATACGGAGACGGGGACGACCATAGCCCGGCATAACCTGAAGATTATTGATACCCTTTTCCAATCAACAGCCTGCCTGATCGGTAATCAGGAGAGCACCGTTGACTCTACCAAGGAAGAAAAGATAAAGTCAATTACAGAAACACTACGCAGCGCAGTATAGGATTGCTGGACTAGGTGTCACCGCGTGTGTTGAACTGGCAGGATTGGTACTGTCGAATCTACTTTTGGTATAGGACAATACAGGTTGAAGATTATTGAAGGATTTGATGTAGCCAGACCGTTGTTATCCAGGCGGGTGCCGGGAGAGATGGCTGGCGGTGTTGGCCTGGAAACAGCGGTCAGGCAGATTATTGACGAAGTGCGTGACAGAGGGGATGCTGCCCTCTTTGATTATACCTTGAAATTCGATGGTGTGAAGCTAAATTCACTGGAGGTAAGTAAAGAGGAAATAACCGGTGCTTACCGTGAGGTGGATTCCGGGCTGGTATCGGCACTCAAGCTGGCTGCAGAACGAATAACCGCCTTTCATGTGAAACAAAGCAACAGTCTTTTGCATGAAGCAAGCGGGGAGAGTCTGGGCTGGCTGGTGCGCCCTCTGAGCCGGATTGGTGCCCATGCCCCCGGTTTTACCGCTCCACTCCCCTCGTCGTTACTGATGACCGCCATTCCCGCCAGGGTCGCCGGGGTCAAAGAAGTTTTCCTGGTCACGCCGCCGATGAAGCAAGGGGGTGTCTCACCGGTAACACTGGTCGCAGCCGATATTGCCGGGGTTGACCGTGTCTTTTCTGTCGGGGGGGCGCAGGCAATCGCCGCCCTGGCTTTCGGCACCGAGTCCATTCCCGGCGTTGACAAGGTCTGTGGCCCGGGTAATATTTATGTCCTGCTGGCTAAGAAGCTGCTCTACGGGGTGGTTGGCATCGACGGGTTGTACGGGCCGTCTGAGGTATTAATAGTGGCCGACGAAACCGCTACACCTGAATATTGTGCTGCTGACCTGCTGGCTCAGGCTGAACATAACATGGGTTCGGCTACCCTGGTGACTACATCAAGGGGTCTGGCGGACAGGGTTGCCGGGGAGGTTGAAAAGCAGCTTGAGGATTTACCGACGAAGGCTACTGCCGCTGAATCCCTGGAGAAAAGAGGGATAATAGTGGTGGTTACCAGCGTAGATGAGGCAATAGAACTGGCCAACCTTTATGCCCCGGAGCACCTCTGTCTGATAGTTGATAACGCCGGCTCCTATGTTGACCGGGTTTTTAATGCCGGCTGTATATTTATCGGTGAAAATTCAGTAGAGGCAATCGTTGATTATGTGGCGGGGCCATCTCATGTACTGCCCACGGAAGGTGTCGCCCGGTTCGGTTCCCCGCTTAATGTTACCGATTTCATCAAGCTGATAAGTCTGGTTAACATGACAGAAAGTGACGTTAGCCAACTGGGGCAGGCAACATCAACCATTGCCCGCGCCGAGGGGCTTGAAGCCCATGCCCGGGCTGTGGAGAAAAGGCTGACAATTCCAGACCAAGGGGGTAACTAGCTGGTGAGTTCACTCAACCCCTCGGAGGGAATAGAGAGGTTAATACGGCCTGATCTAAGGGATTTTGCCGGTTATTCGGCACATACTTCTCCGGAGACACTAAAAGACAAGATTGATGTGCCGGTAGAAGACATTGTCAAGCTGGATGCCAACGAGAACCCGTACGGCTGCTCCCCCAGGGTCAGCCGGGCACTGGCCAGCTGTTCAAATTTCAATATCTATCCCGACAATGGTCAGGTATTGCTCAGGCAATCGCTGGCGGAATATGCCGGTATCGATGCCGGGCATATTGTGGCCGGTAATGGCAGCAATCAGCTTATTGACCTTATTCTACGTTTGTTTGTCAGTACTGGTGACGAGGTAATTAGCTTTACCCCTACCTTTGGCATATATGGTTTCAGCACAGTGTTGTGCGGGGGTAAGCTGGTGGAAGTGCCCAGGAATGAGGATTTTACCGTTAACATAGCTGCTGTAAAGACCGCCGTGACCGATAAAACGAAAGTAATAATCCTGGCCAACCCTAATAATCCCTCCGGAACATTAACACCACAGCAGGATATACTGGAGCTTGTGGATAGCGGAATTCCGGTTCTGGTCGATGAAGCCTATTATGAATTCAGTGGACAAACGGTGGTACCGCTGGTCAGTAGGTATCAAAACCTGATGGTGTTGCGGACCTTCAGCAAGTGGGCCGGTTTGGCGGGTCTGAGAGTGGGTTATGGTCTTTTTCCACCCAAGGTCGCTGATATCCTTATCAGGACCAAGATACCCTATAATGTCAACGTGGCCGCCCTGGTGGCGGTGCAGGAGTCGCTAAAGGATGTCGACTATTTGATGGGTACGGTCAGGGCGATTGTTGCCGAGAGGGAAAGGCTCTTTGCCGGGCTCGAGAAGATAGAGTGGTTAAAACCCTTCCCCACCCAGGCCAATTTCATTCTATGTGCCGTATTGCACGGTGAGGCAACCGAGTTGAAACGGAAATTACAGGACAGGGCGATACTGGTTCGTTATTTTGACCAGCCGGTTTTAAAGAATTTTATCCGCATTAGCGTGGGTAAACCCGCCCACACCGATATCCTGCTGAGGGCGTTGCGGGAAATCGGCGGTTAAATCCACTTCTGCAGGTTGGTGGCTTAGTAGACGGTGTATTCCTGATATGCTTTACGGTCTCACCGCATTCCCGGTGTCTTATAAAATGTCTAATAATGTTGCAGGGTATTTGGAGTAGTGTCATATTTATATGATATAATGTCATTGTAATGTTTAATAATATTGACAATAATCGGGATATGTGTTATATTTTGTTGACAAGGTGTCGGTTGGCAGGAAGGAATGGTATGTTCTGAAACGAGGTATAAAAATGGTACAAGGTGAAGACTTAAAGGAACTGAAAAAAAGAACCGGATATACTGACCGGAAGATAGGAGAGGAAACAGGGTACAGCAGGCAATATGTTAATCTAATGCTTAATGGTAATGTGCCCATGACCCCCGCTTTTAAGTTAAAAATTGCCCGGCTTTTCCCGCGGGTAGGCAAGTCTGGCAGCAGAATGGCTACAATCGAACGGAAAACAGGGGAAACAAATATCAGCCTGGAGCTTAATATTGACGGCAGAGGGCAGTGGGAGATAGACACCGGTATCAAGATGTTTGACCACCTGCTGGCACAGGTGGTTCGCCACGGGAGATTTGACCTCAAGGTTGCCGCTACCGGGGACGACCAGCACCATATAACCGAGGACGTTGCCCTGTGCCTGGGGAAAGCACTTAACCAGGCACTGGCAGAAAAGCAGGGAATCATACGGATGGCCGATGCTACGGTGCCTATGGACGATGCCCTGGCAACGGTGGCCGTGGACATCAGCGGTCGGGGGTATACCGTGCTGGAGCTGTCCTTCAGCGATAATGATATGGCCGGG